>Ga0247692_1000145_pt1 | contig 16130 bp, 15 predicted proteins | sample CNK33_metaG_FD_183041 | JGI IMG/M metagenome (GOLD analysis project Ga0247692, IMG submission 183041) | Soil microbial communities from Purdue University Martell Research Forest, Indiana, United States - CNK33 | ecosystem: Environmental > Terrestrial > Soil > Temperate forest > Bulk soil...
CGCGCAATGTCGCAAGCGCGAGATGAACGCGTTCGGCTGTCTCCGGGCGCACGCCCTGGTCGTCGCGCAGCACACGATCGACCGTGGCGACGCTCACGCCGGCACGACGCGCAATCATCATACGAGTAGCCGGCATGGGTCTCCTCCGTTGCCGAGCCAAGACACCTTTTGTTAATTGAAAATAGTTTTTCCAGCGAGGAATGCAAGGTTTTTTGTTGGGTTAAATGCGTCATTCTTGATGACGTTGCCGCGCAAGGTACTTCGCTGATGCGTGGGGAGGGAATCAACTATTGCGCAGACGATAAGCAGGCGTCCGCAAAAAGAGAATCATTTGCGTTCCCTGTCTCGTTACCGCCGTGCTCACGCGAGCCGTCTATCCTGTATGAAACTCTGCGGAATGACGGGAGCTGTCATGCAAGCCGATCCAAAAGTCATTGAATATCTGAACGCCGAACTAAAGTACGAACTGACGGCCATCAACCAATACTTTCTGCATGCACGCCTCTACAAGCATTGGGGGCTGGAAGGACTCGGCAAACACGAATATGACGAGTCGATCGAGGAAATGAAGCATGCCGACAAGCTGATAGAACGGATCTTCATGCTCGACGGCTTGCCTAATCTGCAGGATCTGGCCAAGCTTCTCGTCGGCGAGGATACGCTCGAGGTCCTTCAATGCGATCTCAAACTCGAACAGTCCGCCCAGGCCCATTGCAAAGAGGCGATCACTTACTGTGAGTCCGTCAAAGACTACGTGTCGAGAATGATCTTTTCGGAAATCCTCGATAACACTGAAGATCACATCGACTGGCTGGAGATACAGATCGGCTTGATCGACAAGGTCGGAATCCAGAACTACCAGCAGTCATCCATGGGTTCACCCGGTTGAGTCGCGAGTCCGCGTTATCGTGCATAACGCGGCGAGGCGGCCGCGAGTTGGTTGCGCGAGAAGCACAGGAACGTCGCGTTTCTCAGAGCCTCTCAAGGGCGACAGTCAAAGGGCGGATCTTCCAGATCTCGTGACAGTACTCGCCGATTGCGCGATCCGAGGAGAACTTACCCGAACGTGCGGTGTTGAGGATGGACATACGAGTCCAGCGTCGCATGTCGTGCCATGCGTTGTTTACACGCTCCTGGCAAGCCACATAATCCGCGTAGTCGGCGAGCACAAAAAATGGGTCGGCGTGCAGCAGATTGTCGACAAGCGGCCGGAACATATCCCGGTCGCCGCGCGAAAAATGCCCGCTGACAATCAGATCCAGTGCATCGCGCAATTCGCCATTGCCAGCCGCGAAGTCTGCCGGACGATAACCGTCTCGCCGGCGTTGCTCGACCTGAGAGTCGGTCATGCCGAACAGGAAAAAATTCTCCTCGCCGACCTCCTCCCGGATCTCGATGTTCGCGCCGTCGAATGTGCCGATGGTCAGTGCGCCGTTCATCATGAATTTCATGTTGCCCGTACCCGATGCCTCCTTGCCCGCAGTCGATATCTGCTCGGACAGGTCCGCTGCGGGATAGATGAACTGTGCGTTCTTCACATTGAAGTTCGGGTAGAACACCACTTTGAGCCGTCCGTCTATCGATGGGTCGTTGTTCACGACTTCCGCCACGCCGTTGATCAGGCGAATGATGAGTTTGGCCATTGCGTACCCCGGCGCCGCTTTCCCGCCGAATACGAAGCAGCGCGGCGCGACAGCGAGTTGCGGGTCGCGGCGCAGACGCTGATACAGCGTGACGATGTACAGCGCGTTCAGGTGCTGTCGCTTGTACTCGTGAATGCGCTTGACCTGAATGTCGAACAACGCGGCAGGGTCCACTTCGACGCCTGTCGTGCTTCGAATGTGCTGCGCGAGGATCGCCTTGTTCGAATACTTGACATTGCGCCACTCGTCGAGGAAGTCCGGGTCGTCGGCATGCGATTCGAGGGCGCGAAGCCGTGTCAGGTCGGTCGCCCATCCCTCGCCCACCGTCTTGTCCAGTAACCGCGCAAGCCCAGGATTGCTGAGCAGCATGAAGCGACGTGGCGTGACGCCATTGGTGACGTTCTTGAAGCGCTCGGGCCACAGTTGTGCGAAATCGCGCATTACCGTTTGTTTGAGCAGCGCGGAATGAAGCTCTGCCACGCCGTTCACGGCATGGCAGCCGACAGTCGCCAGATGCGCCATGCGCACCTTCTTCTCGCCAGCCTCGTCGATCATCGACATCCGCGCCACGCGTGCATCGTCGCCGGGATAACGTTGCCGGACTTCGTCGAGAAAGCGCCGGTTGATCTCATAGATGATTTCGAGCAGGCGTGGCAGCAGATTGCGAAAAAGCGGCAGCCCCCAGGTTTCGAGCGCTTCGGGCAGCAATGTATGGTTGGTATAGGCCAGCGTGCTGCGGGTGATATCCCAGGCTTCGTCCCAGGGGACCCGCCGCTCGTCGACGAGCAGACGCATCAGTTCTGCCACGGCGATCGAAGGGTGCGTATCGTTCAGCTGTACCGTGAACATGTCGGCAAAGCGCCCGATGGGTTCACCCTTGATATCGAGCAGTCGCAGCATATCCTGCAACGAGCAGGAAACGAAGAAGTACTGCTGCGCGAGGCGCAGCCGCTTGCCGGCTTCGGGCTCGTCGTTGGGATAGAGCACCTTGGACAGCGTTTCGGAAATCACCTTCTCCTGCACGGCCTGGTAGTAGTCGCCGGCGTTGAAGTCCTCCAGATCGAAGGACTCGACAGCTTCGCTCTTCCATAAGCGCAGCGTGTTGCAGGTGTTGACCCGGAATCCGAGCATCGGTGTATCGCAAGCCACACCCTTGACCATGTGCGCCGGTATCCAGCGCACGCAGTAGCGGCCCTGCGCATCGTTCTCGACCTGCGTGTGTCCGCCGAAGCGCACGTAGTAGTTCACGTTGGGGCGCACGATCTCCCATGGGTTGCCCTTCTGCAGCCACTTGTCGGTGGCCTCCACCTGCCGGCCGTCGCGGATCACCTGGTCGAAGATACCGAACTCATAGCGTATGCCGTATCCGACCGACGGTATCTGGAGCGTGGCCAGCGAGTCCAGATAGCAGGCGGCGAGCCTTCCGAGTCCGCCATTGCCGAGCCCCGGCTCTTCCTCGAGGGCGATGAGCGCGTCGAGATCCTGCCCGAGTGACTGCATGGCAGCACGCGCTTCGGCCTCGATGCCGAGGTTCACGAGATTGTTGCCGAGTTGCGGTCCGATCAGGAACTCCGCAGAGAGGTAACACGCAACCCTCAGCTCGCGAGCAGCATAGGTCTGGATCGTGGCGGCCCAGCGCGCCAGCATGCGGTCGCGCACGCTGTAGGAAAGCGCCATATACCAGTCGTGCGGCGTAGCAATGGCCGGCGGGCGAGCCTGCAGGCAGATGAGATTGTCGAGCACGCCGCGCCGTAATGCGTCGGGATCCAGCGCGCTACGCGCGGAGTCGCCGCAGCTGGCGTTGGCGCTCATGTCGGCAGCCATGGTCTTGCCCTCCTGTTTTTGCGCGACCGCTTCAAACCCGAGGGCAGTCTCACATTCGCAGCCCTACCCGAGGAGATAGGCGTGCACGAAGGCAGCATACGTTACACCACGCGTATTTCAAGGCAATGCCCGATTCATCGCGGTTCGTTCATATGATTAGGCGCGATTCGGGCAGCACTTCGATGCTGCAAAGTCGAATCCGGATCACGGCGAACACATCCATACTGCCCTTGTGACATGGCTTTCGCTGCAGAAGGACTCGCTCCGTAATCAACTCGTCATCGTATCGACCAGCAAGAAAGTAGGTGCCGCGCTGCGGAGCACCATCGAGTCCACGATGTGACGCGCGCGGCTCGTCCGTGTTCACAATCGGATCAAGCCTGCGAGATGATTGCCAATCGATAAATATCTGCCGGATTCAGGATGGACCGCGGTGCGCCGTGACGCACGGCATTGAGCATGGCGTCGCCGACAACCGACGTCGTCAACACATGCTCCGGCGAAATGCGGCGGGCCAGAATCAGAAACGGCTTGAGCACGACATACATCCATCGATACACGGCGGTGCGCGACTGGATGCCGTCCTCGGGAATGATGGCGGCGGGCCGAAAAATCACGACTTGCCGAAATGGGAGCCGCTGCAACGCATTCTCGGTTTTTCCGCGGATGCGGGCCCACATGGTCTTGCCCTGCTCGCTGCTGTCGGCGCCAGCGCCGGATACGTACACCATCGTCATCGCAGGGTTCACGCGAAGCAGCTCTTGCGCGACATGAAGCGTGAGGTCGTAGGTCACCGCGCGGTATGCCGCCTCGGACATACGGAAAGACGAAACGCCCACGCAGAAAAAACACGCGTCGACGTTGGCGAAAACGTCGCCCTCGGCCTGAAGGCGCTCCAGATGTGGCGTGATGACGACCTTGAGTCGAGGATCCTCGTAACCCTGTAGCGCGCGCCGGCTGATTACGATGACTTCGGTGACGTCGCGTGCTTTCAGGCACGCTCGCAATACGCCTTCGCCCACCATGCCGGTTGCGCCGATCAGAACAATACGCATCGCCTTACTCCGAGGGCAACTCAGGCGATACCGCGCCGATATCGGCAGCGAGGGTGACTGGCTTCCAGCGCAGCATCGTCTCGCGGCGCGTCTGCTCCTCCGCTTCGACGACCTGCCAGGCGTCCGAGCCGAGCAGCAGCCGCGCCGGTAGCGTTGCATGCGACGTGAGCGCGACGATCAGCTTCGCAACCCGCTCGGGGTCGCCGACTTCATGACCGACGTAAGCATCGATCAACGCTTTGAACTCACCCATCGATGCCTGGTAATCTTCAGGAAGTTGCTGCAGTGTCGTGCGGGCCTCATGTCCCCATTCGGTGCGCATGCCACCTGGCTCGAGCGTGCAGACGCGGATTCCGAAGGGCGCGACTTCCTTGCCTACGACATCGCTGAATCCGCCCACAGCCCATTTGGCCGCCTGATAAGCCGAGAGCCCCGGGCTGCTGATGCGCCCGCCCGCCGACGATACCTGGAAGATGTCGCCACCACCCTGCGCACGCATCACCGGAATGGCCGCACGCGTGAGGTTGACCACGCCAAAGAGGTTGGTCTCGATTTGCGCGCGGAAATCGTCGGCTGACGTGTGTTCAAAGGGCTGAATGTGGCCGTAACCGGCATTGTTGACCAGCACGTCCAGCCGGTCGAACCGGCGCACCGCTTCGGATACGGCCTCCATTGCCTGCAACTCGTTCGTAACGTCCAGTTCGAACGTCGCGAGGCGCTCACCGTAGCGCGCCTGCAAATCGGCGAACCGCGCGGTGTCGCGCGCAGTTGCCAGCACGTTCGCGCCGTCCTCCAGCGCGGCTTCGAGAATGATGCGGCCCAAACCTCGGGATGCACCGCTAATCAACCAGACTTTGGACATGATCGTTTAATCCTTTGATATACGCCGGGATTGCGCATGGGCGTTGGAGTCGAGAAATATCCTCACTCGGGCATGAAACCAGACTTACCTTCGAACATCACAGACGCGGCGAGATCCTTTTGCGCCTGCAGCGCTGCCAGACTCCGGGTATAGCCCGCTTCCAGCACAGCATAGGCATCGCCGCCGAGAACGGTGCGCAGCGGCGGCTCCGGCATCTGGCTGATCGTGTAGATCGCTTCGGCCATTCTCACCGGGTCGCCCGAAGCATCTGCTTCACCGTTTTCCTCGATCCATCGACGCAGCTTGCCAACCGTGCTGTCCTTGTAGTGGTCGAGTTGCGGCGTCCAGCGGATATTCGCCACGAAGCCCGTCTTGATGGAGCCCGGTTCGATGATGATGGTCTTGATGCCGAACTCAGCGACTTCCTGGCTGACTGCTTCGGCGAAGCCCTCCAGACCGAACTTCGCGGCGTGATACATCGAGCCTCCGGGGAACGCGGCGCGTCCGCCGACGCTGCTGACATGAATGAACGTGCCGCGCTGTTTCGCGCGCAATGCGCCGAGAAACGCGCGCGTGACGTGGATAGGCGCCAGCAGGTTCAGCGCGATCTGCTGCTGGATATCGGCGTCACTCATTTCCTCCATCGCACCGATAACCGCGCCGCCCGCGTTGTTGACCACGATGTCGACATCGGGATGGCGTGCTGCGGCCGCCTGAACCTGCTCGCGATCAGTCACGTCCACCGACTCCACGTCGAGCAGATCCGGATAGGCCTGCTTCAGTGCCCGCATTCCTTCGATGCGACGCACCGTTGCGACCACTCGATGCCCTTGCGCGAGCACTTTTTCCGTGAGGGCGAGCCCGAGACCGCCGGAGGCTCCCGTTATGAACCACTTCTGACTGGACATGATGCCGTTCTCCTTTCGCAAACTAAGTGAGTGCATATTAATGAGCGCTCACTCACTCATTAAACGAATAAAAAATTACATCGTGATTGCGCGCCACAGAACGCGAAAGCCGAGCTTCCTCTGAAGCGCGGCGTCCTTGGGATGCCTTTCGATATGCTCGATCGTCGTGTCGGCAATGTGCTCGATCAACGACGAGAGAAAGCTGATCGGCGCATCGACCAACACGCCGTCGCGCACGCCATCCTGCATCATCTGGGCGACGGCCAGAAATGGCTGCATGCCCTGTGATCGCGTGTCGTCCGATACCTGCCCCGAACCCGCTAGCCGGGCGACAGCGAACCGCGCAGCCGGATTGGCCACTCCCCAGTTCACGTAACGCTCGAAAACGTGCTGCATGCGCTGCATGTAGTCGGCTCCCGTGGGATAGTCAGGCATCACTGCATCGGCCAGGCCGCGCTTGAGGTGCAGATACAGTTCCTGGAACAACGCCTCCTTGCTCTCGAAGTACGTAAACAGCGTGCCCTCCGCCACGCCGGCGCCCCGCGCGATGCTCGCCGTGGAGGCCTGCACACCCATCTCAGCGACGGCCTGCGCCGCGGATTCCAACAGGGCACTACGTTTTTCGGGACTCAAGGGACGGGCCATGAACTGCCTTAAATGACTGATTACTTGCTCAACTATAACCGTCTTTTTCAAGACGCGCAATCGAAAATGACCTTTCTTCCGAAGTCGAAGGTCGATACGACGGCGCGGCGCGATCCTGCCCAAGCAGGCAGAACCCGCCCGATCAATGCGCCCGCACGATCTGCGGGCGCCAGGCACATGACCAGATTGAGCAACCGCGTTAGAAGCGCGTCCGCAAGCCTACCGTCGCCGCCACCTGATTGCCCGTCGTAGCCTGCGCCAGGCCATTGATGAACGCACCTTCGAACGCGGAACCTGTCGCACCGTACGCGTGTTGATAGACACCTTCGACATAGACATCCGTGCGTTTGCTGAAGGCATAGTCGGCCATCAGCGTCACTTGATGCCACTTCGGGTCACCCGAACCGGTGCTTCCGTCAAAGGCACCTTGGGTGAACGTATAGGCACCTGCGAGCGAAATTGACGGCGTCACAGCATAGTGCACATTGACTTCATAGTTGTCGAAATGAAGCGTGTCAAACGACTGCGCGATCACAGAGTTCGCGCCCGGCTGCGTGTTGTCGAACAGGGTATGCGTCCACAGCAAGCCGACAGACGCCGGCCCGATCGTATAGTTGCCGCCAACCCCCATCACGCGCTGGCGTGAGGCGGGGAAATTGACGAAGTCGTTGTTCGACACCGCTCCCGTTCCCGAAAGCGAACCGTTATTGAGTTGAAGGTAAGCAGCCGCCAGATTGATAGGACCAACGTTGTACGTCAAACCGAAGCTATAGGCGCGATTGTTCGAAAAGCCACCGGCCGCGTTACTGAAGCCGTATAGCGCCTCGGCCTGCAACCCCCGATACGTCGGACTCACGTACTTGACCGAGTTGTTGATATAGAACGAGTCATCTACGTTGTCGTTGTCGAACGGATGCGCGGCCAGATTGTTTCCATCGCCGTTGTTCGCCAATGCAATGGGGCCGAGATCATCGACCACGGAATCGTACTGGCGGCCAAACGTTAGCGTTCCATACAGATCGTTTTGCAAACCGACGAAAGCCTGACGGCCGAACATCGTACCCGCGTATGTGGTCTTGCCGTTTTGTATATTGAAGCCATTCTCAAGACGGAAGATCGTACGCAGACCGCCGCCGAGATCCTCACTTCCCCGCAGACCCCACACTTCATTCGACAGCATGCTGCTTTGTTCCTGCAACACGCTGCTGCCACCCTGGTTATTCGTATAGACGATACCTGTATCGATCAATCCATAAAGGGTGACGCTGCTTTGCGCATGAACCCCCACCGCAAAGACGGAAAGAACAGCTGCACCAATAATCTTCTTCTTCACTTGCTTTGCACTCCAGGCCGTGTCACAAAAAGAGATCATGATGTGTGCATGATCCCCGTCCATCCAGAAGCTCCGGATAACGCGCGCTCAGTTGACAAAGAATTAACGAAGGATCCGCCGACACCGTAATGGCTAGCCATCCATCGAATGTGATCCACTTTGCATCCGCGAATCCGCAGCGTCACGATTCTATGGGTATCGACATTGCGGTTTATCGAAAGAATTGCAGTCTTCCCGCAAAGATTTCATAAACGAGTATCGAAAGTAATCGACCCCCTGCTCACTCTGCGCAACATTGCAGCGAATGACCGCATCACGTCGGCCAACTCAGCGACAGTGGCGTCGACACTAACGCATTCAACTCAAGCGACACCTGCTTGAGACAACAGTCGGGCCCCTACCCGGGAGCCCTCGCGCAATTTAAGGTAGTCTGTCTGGAACGGTTCAGCAGCGGCGGGTCCATAGCTCGACTCCGCCAGTACGACGATGGTTATAGCGACCTCATGGAGGGTATTGACTGTGGCTACGAAGAATGGCGGTACGCTGTATATCCTGCAGGCACGTCCACCGGCGATCATCGCCCTATCACCCGACGGTTCACACGAGGTGATTATCGCGAACCTTACGCGCACACCCGACGGCATCAAGGTCGATGCTGAAAACCAGCTGGTCTACTGGACCAACATGGGAACGGGCATCCACCTGGTCGATGACGATCCGGCTTCCGGCGCAGTGCCTCCGAACGACGGCACGATCGAATGCGCAAAGCTCGACGGAAGCGAGCATCGTGTGCTGGTGCCTTCGGGTAAGGCCGGTACGCCCAAGGAACTCGTGCTGGACAAGGAAGGCGGCCACCTGTACTGGTGCGATCGCGAAGGCATGCGAGTCATGCGCGCGCGGCTGGATGGCAGCGAGGTGACGGAACTGGTCCGCACCGGGAATTTCCCCGAGGATACGGGCGACGCGACTCGCCATTGCGTAGGCATCGTATTGGATAAAGCAAACGGGCACGTCTACTGGACGCAAAAGGGACCACCGGATGGCGGAGAGGGTCGCATCTTCAGGGCGGGGATCGAGTTGCCGGCTTCCGCGACGCCCGATCGACGCCCGGACGTCGAATGTTTGCTGGCCGATCTGCCCGAACCTATCGACCTCGATATCGATCACCGCGATAACATGCTTTACTGGACGGATCGTGGCGACGATACGCATGACGGAAATACTTTGAATCGCGCAAGAATCACGGCGTCCGGGCTGGTTGATCGCCAGGTGCTCGCCCACGATCTGAAAGAGGGGATTGGCGTGTCCCTGGACTCACGTGGGCGCCGCGCCTTTGTGACCGATCTGGGCGGCAACGTGCGCGAGCTGAACGTCGATACGAAGCACACTTCGCATTTCACCACCGTCGCACATCTAGGTGTTCTGACCGGTATCGACTACGCCGAGATTTGAGCCGGATCCCAAAGACTGCCCGGGACGTATCCGGCAGTCTTTGTCACGCTAGCACCCATTGATCTTCGATAAGCGGCGATCGACGGCGCCACGCTCGATGCCGTCCTTTCGGCCGGGCCCACCCGCGAGCATCGAAAAATAGAACAAAGCGTTACGCGAAGAGAGAGGCCACTCTTATTCCATGTAGTTGGATCGATGGGCGTGTCGCGGTAAAGATCGATGGATGAGCGAAATCAATACGTCGTAACGGAACACGCGCGCTGCCTGACTGTCACGGCCCTGTCACGGACAGATAGGCGGCGACCTGTTCGATCTGCTGTTCGTCGAGCGCAGCAGCAACGGCCGTCATCGTGCCCGGCTTCGGCGGCGCGGATTTCGCGCGTGCCTGGAATTCGTGCAATCGTGCGATCGTGAACGCGGACGGCTCGCCCGCAATCGACGGGAATCGCGCGCCATTGCCTTTGCCGCCTGCGGCGTGACAACTGAAACACGCCTGAACACTAGCGCCTGCGCCCGTCTCTGCCAGTTGCCGGCCCGCCATCACGAGCGATTGCGAAGGCGGCGGAGAAGCCTTCACGATCGGCGGGTGCTGCCCGGAAAAGAACACGGCAAGCGCATGCATATCGCTGTCCGAGAGGTTCTGCGCCACCGCCTGCATCGGCACACTGATGCGCGTGCCTGCCTTGAACATCGACAAAGCGTGGGCAAGGTACTGCGGATCCTTTCCTGCGAGTCGCGGCGCGCCGGATGCTTCGCCGGCACCCAACGCGCCGTGACACGCGACGCAAGTCGCGATCGAAGGAATCTGCGTCGGTGTGGTTCCAACCGCAGCAATGGCATTGTCTTGCGCGAAGCCCGCACTCGCGAATGTGCCTAACGACAGGAAAATACCCAGTTGTGCACCGCCTAAGAGGATGCGCGCGCAAAACGAGAGTTTATTTGTGCGCCACGCGCTCCTGTCCGGGACGCTCGCATTGAACAACTTTGCCCTTTCCAACATCGGTCCTTTCTCCGCTGAAAGCCATGGAGTCGCCCCTTGATTGGGAGCCAACATGAGTTGAGGAGCGTACCTCAAACCGGATGACTATCACGTTGGATTTGTGCCAGATGTCCAATTTGTAATCTGAAGGCAATGTACTCGTTATGCGTCATGCGACATGTGCTTGAGTCGTGTGCGCTTTCTTAAGCGAAACCGTCGCGCAGTTTGTAATCTTGAGTAATCAGGCTTTCTTACGCCATGTTAATTTTTGCTATTTCCTTCATTAAGGATATTTACTATGGATTCCTAAGCGTATGTCAGCTCGCAACGCACACCCGATATATTTTGCCGAGCCTTCTCTTTGCGTGAGACGAATGGGTCCAAGACATCGAGTCGCCTACGTGATGATCGGGGAGACGAATGCCGCCGATGAACATCTGCAATTCCGGCAGAAAAACGCATCGACCCCACTAACGGATCAATCTTCTGTTTTGCGCCGAAGGGCTAACATATGACCGATGCGTGCTTGCGTAATTCGGAATAGCGGGTTGACGCTGGTGCGCCGCTGACCGATATTGGCAATTTGCCCCGCTCCGTTTTCTATTCGTCTTATTTTATAGCGATCGCGGTATCGGTTCGCATCATGGAGCAGTTGCATTTATAGGGGGAACATTTGCCGATGGACGCTCAAACCGCTCGTCGCCCGAATTCTTTGACCACGTGCGCGCATTGTGGCGGTAGGTTATCCGAGCCTGTTAATTTTTGTCCACAATGCGGAGCGCCTGCGAGGCTCGCGTTCAGCGAACGCACCTCGACGAAGAAGCCCAATGCCGCAACAGCATCCAAAACGGCAAGCGCTACAGCGGCGCGTGCGAATGTTGCGCCCAGGGGCCAGATCTGGCGGTCCCGGCTGACATCTTTCGTCCGACCGGCCGTTGCCGCCCCGAATGGCGACGCGCGTTCACCTTCGCCATCGCCAGGCGGCTTCCGTGGTTGGCGTATGAAAACGGGGACAGCGCTAACTCTGGTGGCATTCGTCGTGCTCTGCGGCGCAGTGGTATTGGTTTATCGTCATAGTGGCTCCGCCGATGGAGAACCGATAGCGGCATCGAACACCGCGCAAGGTAGCGTAACGGCAAATGGCACGAGCCAGGCGAGGCGGACTGCGACGGTTGATGCGCCGGCAATCGCGCGAGGCACGGCGCAAAATCCAGCGTTGGCGCAAAGCTCGACAATGACAGCAGAAACAACGCCTGCGCCCGTCGCGTCGGTTGCGGTGCCCGAACGGGCTCAGCCGTCGACCGCGACGCCGCAGCCGTCACAATCAGTGTCCTCGCAGAGTTCGGTTTCGAACAGCGGGCGAGATAGCGACAAGAATCACAGGCTGATGGCGCTCGCACTTGCGCGAGCACACAGCGGTCTCGAGAAAAACGACCTGCGTATGGCGCGCTCGGGCATTTTTTGGGCGCTTTCATTGCAGCACGACAATAGCGAGGCACTCATGTTGAAGCAGGAGTTGCTCTCGCGGGAAAGGGAGCGTAATACGCCATCCAATGCGACACGCGGATCCGTCAAGGGCGCGAGCCCGGCGGACTAAGTCCACCGTGGCCAAAAGCGCCAATGGATCAGGAGTTTGTTGGAAGGGCGAAAGGGCAGCGACTTCGGCAGACGCCTCCGTCCTTCTTCCTCGAGAGTCCGTCGTTCGCTGATCCATGCTCACAGCGACCGCCCTGAGATACTGACCTGAACGAAAAGGCGTACCCGCGGTCTTACGTTTCTCCACCTCCCAGTCACTGGGATCGTTCCCTAACTGCCGGGGATCAAAATGAAACGTACAGTTATCGCGATCGTTCTGGTTGTAACTGCGTCGACGGCGTTTGCGCAATCGACCCGCGGTGTCGCTTCCATCGCGCAGCCCGCCAACAACTCGCTCCAATTGCCGAGCAGCCATTCCGCCGGTCTGCCGGCCGGCCGATGGGTCCCGCCATATAGCGGGCCGACGCCGGCCAGGACTCCCGCACAGGTTTATCAGCAAACCGTGCATGCGGAGGTGGACGGGCAACTCGCGCATCTCAACTCGATGGCGGCGGCAGCTCGCCACTAGCGCGCCGGCTAAAGACCGGGAACCCAGCGTCCCCGGTTTGCCACAAAGATCCGATCCAAAACCGCGCTATAAAGATAAATTGACGCACCAGTTCTTATGTATACCTAACTAATTAATGATAAAACACCGGTGCTGGCCAAACCATATTGACCTCATTCTTTATCACGTCAACGGTCACATCCCAAGCTTGACACGGGACGCGAACGCATCAATTAAGCAGCGCTCAGGCGATCAGCAGAAAAGCGAAGATCACCATTCGAAACAGCACTGAGATTCGCGTCAATCCCCCCAGCCGTCGCCAGGTACCTCTGCCCCACCCGCTCGGAACGCGGTCGACACTATCACCCCCATTATCAGTAAGGCCATCCACACATATCGTGAAATTACGATATAAGATTCGGTCCATAGCGATTCAGACGCCGACATTCCGGCCAGAGAGTCTGTCCGCTGTTTCATGAGCACGAAGCCCAACCCGAAGACCACTGATATCGACATCGACGCGATCCACAAGGCGCTGGCCAACCCGGCGCGTCGCGTGATTCTTGCGAAGTTGCGCGAGCCGGGAAAGTATTTCCCGGAGCAGGAGCTTTCGTACGAGCACGGTGTCTGCGCCGGACAGTTCGACGACTGCTGCGGTCTGTCGCAGTCCACGGTGTCCGCGCACCTCGCCGCCTTGCAGCGCGCGGGGCTGATCACGTCGAAACGCGTCGGTCAATGGGTGTTCTTCAAGCGCAACGAGGCCGTCATCGAGGCGTTCCTCGCACACATGAACACGGATCTCTGATTCACGCGGCGTCTTCGCTTTCCCCGAATGCAGTCTCGACACATCGGGCCATGCGCCCGCAAGGATTGACACAACATGCCGACACTTTTCGACCCGCTCCAGATTGGCGATCTCACGCTGAAAAACCGTATCGTGATGGCGCCGCTCACGCGTCAACGCGCCGGCGACGTGCGCGTGCCCAACGCGTTGATGGCGAAGTACTACGCCGAACGCGCAAGCGCCGGCCTGATCATCTCCGAAGCCACGTCCGTGACGCCGCAAGGCCTCGGCTACGCCGACACGCCGGGCATCTGGTCGGATGAACAAGTGGAAGGCTGGAAGCTCGTGACGGACGCCGTCCATAAGGAAGGTGGCAAGATTTTCCTGCAACTGTGGCACGTCGGCCGTGTGTCGGACCCTGTGTTCCTGAACGGCGAACTGCCTGTCGCGCCGAGTGCGCTCGCGCCGGAAGGCCATGTGAGCCTCGTGCGTCCGCAGCGCCCGTACGTGACGCCGCGCCCACTCGACATCTCGGAGATTCCCGGCATCGTCGCCGCGTATCGCAAGGGCGCGGAAAACGCGAAGAAGGCGGGCTTCGACGGTGTTCAGGTGCACGGCGCGAACGGCTATCTGCTCGACCAGTTCCTGCAGGACAGCACCAACAAGCGCACCGACGCATACGGCGGCTCGATCGAAAACCGCGCGCGCCTTATGCTCGAAGTGACGGACGCGTGTATCGACGTGTGGGGCGCGGATCGTGTGGGCATGCACCTCGCGCCGCGCGGCGATTCGCATACGATGGGCGATAACGATCCCGCCGCGACGTTCGGCTATGTCGCGCGTGAACTCGGCAAGCGCAAGATCGCGTTCATCGCGGCACGCGAAGCGCTCGGCGACGATCGTATCGGCCCGCTGCTGAAGAAGAAATTCGGCGGCGTGTATATCGCCAACGAAAAGTTCACAAAGGAAAGCGCGCAAAAGCTGCTGAACGCGGGCGAAACGGACGCTGTCGCGTGGGGCAAGCTGTATATCGCGAATCCGGACCTCGTGCGTCGCTTCGAGCTGGATGCGCCGCTGAACGAGCCGGTTCCCGCAACGTTCTATGCGCAAGGCGAAGCAGGCTACACCGATTATCCGGCGCTGGAAACCGTCAACTGATCTCGCGCCGGGCTGGAAGCTAACAGCCAGTAGCGCAACGAACGCGGCGGGAGCGATTCCCGCCGCGTTTTTTCATTCATGCGCAGCGGGCTTCACCGCGCGCCGCATGAACACGCGCTTCGTTTCATCGACGCCACGCGCGATCCGCAGATTGCGGATGCGCAGCAGCGCGGCATCGAGTTCATCGTCGTCCAGCACGCTAAAGCCGAGCCGCTGATAGTACGGCGCATTCCACGGCACATGCCGGAACGTCGACAGATCGACATACGTCGCGCCCGTCACTCGCGCCCTCGCATCGACCTGATCGAGCAAGGCCGCGCCGATTCGCCGCCCCGCATGCTGAGGCACGACGTCGAGCGCTTCGACATAGATACGCGCGCGCAGCATCGCGAACATCACGAAGCCGACGCATTCGCCGTCGCAATGCGCGACGATCACTTCCGACGCCCCCACCTTCTTCAGCACGAACGGCGCATCCATCGGGCGCGCGGCCGCGATGCCCGTCAGCCCGACGCTGACGAAACGCTGCGCCGCCTCGCATTCGACGACGCGAATCGACGGGACATCTTCGGGCACGGCAGGCCGGTAGTGAACGACGGGCGGATGCATCGGGTTGGTTGGCAGAAGCTCAGCGGACATATTGACACTGCTTGCCCGCGCAACTCAACCCGCCACGCCGATATAATCCAGCCACAGACTCTTTCGCAAAGGAGTCGTTCGATGGCACTTTCCGGTCTTCTCGTCTTCGCGCTCGCGCTGATCGTTGCCGCGGGCTCGCCCGGCCCGAGCATCGCGGCACTCGTCGCCCGCGTGCTCACCAACGGCTTCCGCGACGTGCTGCCATTTCTCGCCGCGATGTGGATCGGCGAAGCGCTGTGGCTCACCTGCGCGGTTGCCGGCCTTGCTGTCGTCGCGCATAGCTTCGCGCTGGTGTTCATCGCGCTGAAGTTCGCCGGCGTCGCGTATCTGCTGTTCCTCGCGTGGAAGATGTGGTTCGCGCCCACCGACGTCCACGAAAGCGCGCTGCCGAGCGGCCAGTCGCCGTGGCGCATGTTCGTCGCGGGGCTGATGGTCACGCTCGGCAATCCCAAGATCATGGTTTTCTATCTGGCGCTGCTGCCAACCATCGTCGACCTGTCGCGTGTCGGCACGCTCGCGTGGCTCGAACTGACGCTGACGATGCTCGCCGTGCTGATGTCCGTCGATTTCATCTGGGCGCTCGCCGCCGTCAAGGCACGCACACTGCTGACCAGCCGCCGCGCGGTGAAAATCGCGAACCGCACCAGCGCGACGATGATGGCGGGCGCAGCGGCCGCCATCGCCACGCGCTGAACTCACACACACCATCTCGACGAGGTTCGCATGCGCGCCCGCATGTTCACGCAGATCGGCCGTGAGGCAGTG
>Ga0247692_1000147_pt1 | contig 16006 bp, 12 predicted proteins | sample CNK33_metaG_FD_183041 | JGI IMG/M metagenome (GOLD analysis project Ga0247692, IMG submission 183041) | Soil microbial communities from Purdue University Martell Research Forest, Indiana, United States - CNK33 | ecosystem: Environmental > Terrestrial > Soil > Temperate forest > Bulk soil...
TTCTGCTGCGACGCGAAGCCCGAGAATGCGTCCGGCTTGTACTGCGCGAAGCTGTAACGCAGGTTGAACGTGAACGGACCCGTGACATATTGGCCAGCTACCGACGTGATGTCGATCTGCTTGGCAGACTGGTACGCGCCGTTGATGTTCGAGCCGTCAAACGTACCGTCCGACGTCACGCCCGTGTTCCACGTGCCACCCTGGTTGACACCCGGGACGACGCCGCGGCTAGCCAGCGTGTTCGCGTTTTCCATGCGGAAGTAGCCAGCTGCAACGCTGAACGGACCGCCGCTCCACGTTGCTGCGCCTGCCCACGATTGGCCTGCACCCGTTGCGCCAGCGACGCCGCCGAGAGCGTACATGCCTTCGAACTGGAAGCCGCTCCACACGGGCGACACGTACTTGATTGCGTTGTTCGTACGCGAGCTGTTGTCGTTGTTGTCAACGTCGCCCGGCGTCGTGAACGTGCTGCCGAAGTAGTTGTCAGCCGTCAGCGGCTGAACCAGGTCGACCAGCGGGTCGTACTGGCGACCCAACGTCAACGTACCGTACGCATCGTGCGTCACACCGACATATGCCTGGCGGCCGAACAGCTTCGTGCCCGTGCCGTACGAACCCATCTTGCCGTTGTTCGGGTTGAAGCCGCTTTCCAACTGGAAGATCGCCTTCAGGCCACCGCCCAGGTCTTCCGTACCCTTCATGCCCCAGCGGCTGCCTTGTAGGTTGCCCGCTGCGAGTTGCCACAGGTTGTCATTGGCCGTGTTGGCGTTGTGAATATACTGGATCGAGTCATCGATCAAGCCATAAAGCGTCACGCTGCTCTGTGCATGTGCTGCGCCTGCAGCGCCGAGCAGTGCCAGCGAGAGCGTCGACAGTGCGATTCGTTTCATCCATTTCTCCACGCAGATGATTGGTTTTCGTTGTTGCGAAACGGAGAATAGCGCAGTGTCTCTACGTGTAAGAACTGAAAAAAATTAAGGTGTATCGAAAAACCGACAGCCCGGTAGAAGCCTTGTATCGCAAGCTTTCCAACGATTGTTTCTGTTTCAGCAATATTGAATCTTTGGTTGTGGATTATTGTTATTTTTATGACAGTGATCGATATCATCGGTACGATTTACGTCATCAGGCGCATGTTTCGTGTAAGAAAGTTGTCTAGTCGACTGCGGAAATTTCCGCTTCCACATTAAGAAGCCGTAAGCGCTGCGAGCGTTCAGCTTGACGTTTCGGGTGGACAGTTTCGGTCGGATGTGATCGCGGCCGCCCAGCGCTGTTGAAGTGGACGCTTAACGGCTGGTGTTATCGGAAGGCGGCGTTTCAGCATCGTTCGAAGCGTTGCGGCGCCGGGCGAACGCGGCCAGTGCCATCGCGGTGCTCGCCGCGATCAGCATCGACTCCCATGGATGCCGCCGGACGTAGCGGTCCGCCGCGACGGCCCTGCGTCTTGCTTCGACGATCGTCACCGCGGCGGCGCGCGTCGCCTGCGTTTCGGCCTTGATGACAGTCTTGCCGATCGACACGGCCTTGCCGATGCCGGCGTCATGCTTTGCCAGCAATCGCGTTGCGATGGAAGGACGCGGTGTCGGCGGCGTGACGGTTGAAGCCTGCAGCGGATCGCTCACTGGGCCGCGTCTCGCGCCTGTCGCCACCGTCGACGCCGCCAGCACGGACGCCAGCATCGCACGGCTGCCCGGCGGCGTGGCGGGCGCAAGGCCCCACGCGCCGCGCGGATCGTGCACGCGGCCACGCGCGGCGGCAAACTCTGCGCCGAGCAGCAACACGACAGCCGAGAAGTACAGCCACATCAGCAGCACCGCGAGCGAGCCGGCCGCGCCGAACGAATTGGCCATGCCAGCATGTGCGAGGTAGAGCGCGAAGAGCTTCTTGCCCGCTGAGAAGAGCGCGGCCGCCACCGTTCCGCCGACCAGCGCGTCGCGCCAGCGCACGGGCGCATCGGGCAGGAACTTGAGCAGCGCGGCGAACGCGAACGCGAGCACCATCCAGCCGACGGCCAGTTGCAACAGATTGCCGATCACCACATACGGCGAGACGCCCCAGATCCAGTTGCCGATAAACGTGATCGCCGTGTCGAGCACCAGCGACACGATCAGCAGAAACGCCACGCCGAGCACGAGGCCGAATGAGATCAGCCGCACGCGCACCAGCGCGAACACGCTCGACGCGCGCGGCGCCACCGACGGCCAGACGATATTGAGCGCGCTATTCAGCGACGAAAAGGTCGCGGACGCGCCCACGGCCAGCAGGACGAACGAGATGATCGCAGCGATGCCGCCCGCGCCGCCGCTGCGATGCGCGTTCTGTACGATCGTCGTGACGGCGGCCGCGGCATCGTTGCCGAGCACGCTATGCACCTGTCTGAACAATTCGCCGCGCGCGGCTTCCGCGCCGAAGAACCAGCCGGAGATGGCGATCACCATCACGAGCGTCGGCGCGAGCGAGAACGCCGCATAGAACGCGATGCTCGCCGCCATCGCCGCGCAGCGGTTCTCGGAGAACTGCCGCAATGCGCCGGCAGCCCACGACGCCTGCTTCTTCGCGACCGTTTGCAGCTTGTCGGCGGACAGTGAATCGAGTTCCATGACGGTCCTTCATGACGAGGGTGGATACGTCGGACACACAACCGCATGGCATCGCGGATTCATCGCGCATTGACGTGCGCCGAGGCATGCAACTGACAATCGTATTACGCAAGCGTCATGCCCATCTACCTATGCGAATACAACAAGACTGAGCAACAAGACTGAACCACAACGCTGAGTCGTCGAGCATAGATTGTGCTGTGCTTTGTACTTCTGTCTGCTTACGATCGTCAGGAAACGACTTATACTTTTTTCACATCCCCACGAATAGAACGAGAGGCGATCATGTTGCAAATGTCCCGCCGTCAGTTTCTGAAGGTGACGGCGAGCACGCTGGCCGGATCGAGTTTGGCCCTGATGGGCTTCTCGCCGGAACCCGCGCTCGCCGAAGTCCGACAGTACAAACTGGCTCGTACTACCGAAACGCGCAACACGTGTCCCTATTGCTCCGTCGGCTGCGGCATCCTGATGTACGGCCTCGGCGACGGCGCGAAGAACGCGACTGCCAGCATCATTCACATTGAAGGCGACCCGGACCACCCGGTCAATCGCGGCACGTTGTGCCCGAAAGGGGCGAGCCTGATTGACTTCATCCATAGCCCGAGCCGTCTGAAGTATCCCGAGTATCGTGCGGCTGGTTCCGATCAGTGGCAACGCATCTCGTGGAACGACGCGCTCGACCGCATCGCGAAGCTGATGAAGGAAGACCGCGACGCGAACTTCATCGAAAGCACGCCCGACGGCAAGAAGGTCAACCGCTGGCTGACCACGGGCATGCTCGCGGCGTCGGCGGGCAGCAACGAGGTCGGCTATCTGACGCACAAGACTGTGCGCAGCATGGGGATGCTTGCGTTCGACAACCAGGCGCGTGTCTGACACGGCCCGACGGTGGCAGGTCTTGCCCCGACGTTTGGCCGTGGCGCGATGACGAACCATTGGGTCGACATCAAGAACGCGGATGTGATTCTGGTAATGGGCGGCAATGCAGCCGAGGCGCACCCGTGCGGTTTCAAATGGGTGACCGAGGCGAAGGCGCACAACAAGGCGAAGCTGATGGTCGTCGATCCGCGCTTTACACGCACGGCGTCGATCGCGGACTTCTATGCGCCGATCCGCACGGGCACGGACATCGCGTTCCTTGGCGGCGTGATCAACTATCTGCTGACCAATGACAAGATCCAGCACGAGTACGTGAAGAACTACACGGACATGCCGTTCATCGTCCGTGAAGACTTTGCGTTCAACGACGGCATCTTCTCCGGCTACGACGCGAACGCGCACAAGTACGCAGACAAATCGACGTGGGACTACGAGCGCGGCGACGACGGCTTCGTCAAGGTCGACACGACGCTGCAGCATCCGCGTTGTGTGTACAACCTTCTCAAGCAGCACTATTCCCGCTATACGCCCGAGATGGTCGAGAAGACTTGCGGCACGCCGAAAGAAAGGTTCCTGCACGTCTGCGAGACACTTGCGACGACCTCGACGCCGGGCCGCGCGGGCACGATTCTCTATGCACTCGGCTGGACGCATCATTCGATCGGCGCTCAGATGATCCGCACGGGCGCGATGGTGCAACTGCTGCTGGGCAACATCGGCATCGCGGGCGGCGGGATGAACGCACTGCGCGGCCACTCGAACATTCAGGGTTTGACCGATCTCGGCCTGATGTCGAATCTGCTACCCGGCTACATGACGCTGCCGAACGAGCCAGAGCAGGATTTCGACGCCTACATCAAGAAGCGCGCAGCGCAGCCGCTGCGGCCCAACCAGTTGAGCTACTGGAAGAATTACCGCGCCTTCCACGTGAGCATGATGAAGTCGTGGTGGGGCGACGCCGCGACGGCCGACAACAACTGGGGCTTCGACTACCTGCCGAAGCTCGACAAGCCGTACGACCTGCTGCAGACCATCGAGCTGATGTACCAGGGCAAGATGAACGGCTATATCTGCCAGGGCTTCAATCCGCTCGCGGCCGCGCCGAACAAGGCGAAGACGGCGGCGGGCCTTGCGAAGCTGAAGTGGCTCGTCATCATGGACCCGCTCGCGACGGAAACGTCTGAGTTCTGGAAGAACTACGGCGAATACAACGAAGTCGATGCATCGAAGATCCAGACGGAAGTGTTCCGGCTGCCGACCACCTGCTTCGCCGAAGAGCGCGGTTCTCTCGTGAGTTCGAGCCGCGTGCTGCAATGGCACTGGCAGGGCGTGGAGGGGCCAGGAGAGGCGCGCAGCGATCTCGAGATCATGTCGGGCCTCTTCCTGCGCATGCGAAAGGCGTACAAGGAGCAGGGCGGCAAGTATCCCGATCCGATCGTCAACCTGAACTGGACGTACGCGCATCCCGACAGCCCAACGCCCGAAGAGATCGCGATGGAATTCAGCGGCAAGGCGCTCGCGGACCTGCCCGATCCCAAAGATCCGAGCAAGGTGCTCGTCAAGAAAGGCGACCAGCTGGCCGGCTTCGCGCAACTGAAGGACGACGGCACGACGGCGAGCGGCTGCTGGATCTTCTGTGGCGCGTGGACCCAGAACGGCAACCAGATGGGCCGGCGCGACAACAGCGACCCGACGGGTATTGGTCAGACGCTCGGCTGGGCGTGGGCGTGGCCTGCGAACCGGCGCGTGCTGTACAACCGCGCATCGTGCGACCTGAACGGCAAGCCGTTCGACCCGAAGCGCAAGCTGATCGCGTGGAACGGCACGAGCTGGAGCGGGCCCGACATCCCCGACTACAAGATCGACGAGGCGCCCGAAAACGGCATGGGACCGTTCATCATGAACCCGGAAGGCGTCGCACGGTTCTTCGCGCGCGACGGGATGAACGAAGGGCCTTTCCCCGAGCACTACGAACCGTTCGAAACGCCGCTCGGCTACAACACCTTCCATCCGAACAATCCGCTGGCGACGAACAACCCGGCCGCGCGCGTGTTCCCGGAAGACCGCAAGGCGTTCGGCAAGGCGGCAAATTTCCCGCATACGGCGACCACCTATCGTCTGACGGAACACTTCCACTTCTGGACCAAGCATGCGCGCCTGAACGCGATCATCCAGCCGCAGCAGTTTGTCGAAATCGGCGAGGACCTCGCGAAGCAGGTCGGTGTGGTGGCGGGCGATCGCGTGAAGGTGTCGAGCAATCGTGGGTACATCATCGCCGTGGCTGTCGTCACGAAACGGATCAAGCCACTGATGATCGACGGCAAGAAGGTGCAGACGGTCGGCATTCCGTTGCATTGGGGTTTCAAGGGGCTCACGAAGCCGGGCTATATCACCAACACATTGACGCCTGTCGTGGCCGACGCGAATTCGCAGACACCGGAATTCAAGTCGTTCCTCGTGAAGGTCGAGAAGGCATAGGGGAGGCGTCATGGCATTTCAATCGCTCGATATTAAACGCATCTCCGCCACGACCGTGCAGCCGACGTCGGTGCGCGAGCCCGTCACCGGAGAAGTCGCAAAGCTGATCGACGTGACCAAGTGCATCGGCTGCAAGGCCTGCCAGACGGCGTGCATGGAATGGAACGACCTGCGCGACGAGGTCGGCATCACGACGGGCGTCTACGACAACCCGCGCGATCTCTCCGAGCATTCGTGGACGGTGATGCGCTTCACCGAGTACGAGAACCCGAAAGGCGATCTCGAATGGCTGATCCGCAAGGATGGCTGCATGCACTGCGAAGACCCGGGCTGCCTGAAGGCGTGTCCGTCACCGGGCGCGATCGTGCAGTACACGAATGGCATCGTGGATTTCCACGAGGAGAACTGCATTGGCTGCGGCTACTGCATTGCGGGCTGCCCGTTCAATATTCCACGGCTGTCGAAGGCGGATCATCGCGTGTACAAGTGCACACTCTGCTCGGACCGCGTCGGTGTGGGCCAGGAACCGGCGTGCGTCAAGACCTGCCCGACGGGCGCGATCGTGTTCGGCACCAAGGTCGACATGATCCAGCACGCGGAAGAGCGCATCGTCGACCTGAAGGAGCGCGGCTTCGAACACGCGGGACTGTATAACCCGGCAGGTGTGGGCGGCACGCACGTGATGTACGTGCTGCACCATGCGGACCAGCCGTCGCTGTATCACGGCTTGCCTGACGATCCGCACATCAGTCCGTTCGTGAAGCTGTGGAAAGGCATTGCGAAGCCGCTCGGCGTCGCAGCGATCGCGCTGACGGCGCTGGCGGGCTTCTTCCACTACACGCGCATCGGCCCGAACGAAGTCAGCGAAGAAGATGAAGACGCCGCCCGCAACGCCGCGCGCGATATCCGCGAACGTCGCGAGCACAAGCCCGAGGAGCCCGTCAAATGAAACATCATCGGCATGAGAACCCGGACCTGATCGTGCGCTATACGCCGAACGAGCGCACGAACCACTGGATCACGGCGATCACGTTCGTTCTGCTCGCGCTGTCGGGGCTGGCGCTGTTTCATCCGTCGATGTTCTGGCTGTCCGCGCTGTTCGGCGGGGGGCAATGGACGCGCATCCTGCATCCGTTCATCGGGCTCGTGATGTTCGTGTCGTTCATGATTCTTGCGCTGCGCTTCTGGCGTCACAACTATCTCGACGCCGACGACCGGCAGTGGTTGCGCCAGATCAACGACGTGCTCACGAACCGCGAAGACCGGCTGCCCGAAGTCGGCAGATACAACGCCGGGCAGAAGCTGCTGTTCTTTGTGCTGGTGCTGTGCCTGCTGCTGTTGCTGCTGAGCGGCATCGTTATCTGGCGTGCGTATTTCGCGTTCTATTTCCCGATTGAAGTGGTGCGCGTCGCGGCCGTGATTCATGCTGTGACCGCGTTCGTGCTCATCTGCAGCATCATCGTGCATATCTACGCGGCAATATGGGTGAAGGGTTCGATCGGCGCGATGGTGCGCGGCACGGTGACGCTCGGCTGGGCGCGCAAGCATCATCCGAAGTGGTTTCGCGAGAGCATCAAGTGAGCTGTGCGCGGCGCGCGCCGGGCCGGTCGTGCGCGCTGCGTCTGCATATCTGCTACTGTTGACGCCATCCATGTTTCTGACTAGCAGGAACCTGAATTGGTGCAACGCATCCTGGATCCCGGCCAGATCGAATCGATCGATCACTCCGCCATTCCGCGCCTGCGCATGCCGGAGCGCGCGACGTTATTCTCGACGCGCGCCGCGCGTCTGCGCCAACTGGCGGGTGCGAGTCCGATTGGCGGCTATATCCGGCTGATGGCGACGCTGGCCGACGCGCAACAGCAAGCGCTCGCGCAGATCAGCGCGACGATGCCCTCCACCGAATCCATTGACCTCGCGCAGCGGCATTCGATGCCCATCGTGCCCGCGACCACGGCGGAACGCGATCCGTTGTGGCGCGACGTATTGCAGCGTCTGCTCGATCGCGTCGAAGCGGCGGGACTGGTGACGCCCATGCTCGCCCGCGTGATTGACGACTTGCGCGTGAAAAGTGCGGAAGAACTCGACGCACTCGCCGACGCGATTCTTGCGCTGCGCTTCAACGAAGTCGAGCCGGCGTCCGCGCCGTTCGTGATGGCCGCGCTGCAGGTGGTGTGGACGGACATTGCGAGCCGCATCGATCAGCGCGCTGTGCCGTATCTCGACGCGCCCGGCGCGTGTCCCGTGTGCGGCGTGCCGCCCGTCGCGAGCATCGTGCGCGTCGGCGGACAGTTCCAGGGCTATCGCTACGTGCAATGCGGCCTGTGCTCGACCGAGTGGCATGTGGTGCGCGTCAAGTGCACGAATTGCGATTCGACGAAGGGCATCGCGTATCACGGCATCGACGGCGGCAGCGAAGCGCTCAAGGCCGAATCGTGCGACGAGTGTCACACGTATCGCAAGATCGGTTATCAGGAGAAAGACTACGACTTCGAGCCGCTTGCCGACGACCTCGCGAGCCTCACGCTCGATCTGCTGATGAACGAAGCAGGTTATAAGCGCAGCAGTCCGAATCCGCTGCTGTGGCCGGAAGTGCCTTCGGACGAGTGAGCCGTCGTCGTAGCAACCGCGCGGGGGACGCAAGCGTGAGCGAAGTGTCGGGAAACCAGCTGAATAGGGACATGCACGCGTTGCTTGCGCGCGTGCCGGCTGTCGAGCGCGTGCTGTCGTCGGCACAAGCGCAACCATTGATCGATGAATACGGCCGCACGCAGGTCGTCGATGCAATACGCGCGGCCACCGATTCGCTAAGGCGCGACCTGCTCGCGGGCACTTCTTTCGATGAATCGTTCAGCTTCGAAGCGAAGCTAATCGACGATGCGTCGCGCACACTCGCCGCTCGCGCGCGGCCCCATTTGCGCGCGGTGTTCAATCTGACGGGCACCGTGCTGCATACGAATCTCGGGCGGGCACTCCTGCCCGACGAAGCCGTGCGTGCGGTGATCGAAGCGCTCACGCGGCCAATGAACCTCGAGTTCGATCTCGCCACGGGCAGCCGCGGCGATCGCGACGATCTGATCGACGAACTCATCTGCGAACTGACGGGCGCCGAGGCGGCGACGGTGGTCAACAACAACGCGGCGGCCGTGCTGCTGACCTTGTCGGCGCTTGCGTCGAAGAAGGAAGTGGTCGTGTCGCGTGGCGAACTGGTCGAGATCGGCGGTGCGTTCCGCATTCCCGACATCATGTCGCGCGCGGGCGCGAAGCTGCGCGAAATCGGCACGACGAACCGCACGCATCTGAAGGATTACGACGAAGCGATCAATGCGCGCACCGCGCTGCTGATGAAGGTTCATTGCAGCAACTATGCGATAGAAGGCTTCACCAAAAGCGTGTCCGTCGATGAAGTCGCGCAGCTCGCGCACGCGCGCGGCCTGCCGATGGCCGTCGATCTCGGCAGCGGCACACTCGTCGATCTCGCGCAGTTCGGTTTGCCGACCGAGCCGACCGTGCGCGAGACAGTCGAAGCGGGCGCCGATCTCGTCACGTTTAGCGGCGACAAGCTGCTGGGCGGGCCGCAGGCTGGATTGATCGTCGGGCGCGCAGAGTTGATCCGCAAGATCAAGAAGCATCCGCTCAAGCGGGCGCTGCGCGTCGGCAAGCTGACGCTCGCGGCGCTCGAACCTGTGTTGCAGCTTTATCGCGCGCCCGAGTTGTTGCGCGAGCGGCTGACGACATTGCGTCTGCTGACACGTCCCGCCGCCGACATGCAGGAACAGGCGGCGCGTGTACAAGCGGTGCTGCAACGCGCGCTCGGTGACGCGTACAGCGTGACGGCGGAGCCGATGATGAGTCAGATAGGCAGCGGCGCGTTGCCTGTTGATCAGTTGCCCAGCTTCGGTCTTGCGATGCGCAATGCAGCGGGCAAGCGCGGCGGGCGTGCGCTGATGAAGCTCGAAGAAGCGCTGCGCGCGTTGCCGCGGCCGGTGCTCGGACGTATCGCCGACGACGCGCTGCGCCTCGATCTGCGCTGCCTCGAAGCCGCCGACGAAGCCGTGTTTGTCGCGCAATGCGCGGAGCTGCAGATATGATCGTCGGCACGGCGGGCCATATCGATCACGGCAAGACGACACTGGTACGCGCGCTGACGGGCGTCGACACCGACCGCCTGAAGGAAGAGAAAGCGCGCGGCATTTCGATCGAACTCGGCTACGCCTACACGCCGCTCGACAACGGCGACGTACTCGGCATGATCGACGTGCCGGGCCACGAAAAGCTCGTGCATACGATGGCAGCGGGCGCGTGCGGCATCGACTATGCGCTGCTCGTGATCGCCGCCGACGACGGAATCATGCCGCAGACGCGCGAGCATCTCGCGATCCTGCAACTGCTTGGCATTACGCGCGGCGCGATCGCACTGACGAAGATCGATCGCGTGGACGCCGCGCGCATCGCGCAGGTGCACGAAGAGATTCGCGCGTGGCTTGCCGCTACGCCGTTCGCCGATGCGCCTGTCTTCGACACGAACGCGACTTCACCCGACGATGCCGGCGTGCGCGCGCTTTCGAGTCATCTGCGCGACGCGGCCGTTGCATGGCGCGCGCGGCGTGACGATGGGCTGTTTCGTCTCGCCGTCGACCGTGTGTTTACGCTTGCGGGGCAGGGCACGATCGTGACGGGCACGGTGTTCGCCGGGCGCGTCGCAACGGGCGACACGCTGATGCTCGAACCGGCGCATCGAGCCGTGCGTGTGCGCAGCATCCACGCGCAAAACCGTGCGGCCGATCTAGGGCACGCGGGACAGCGCTGCGCGCTCAATCTCGCCGGCATCGATAAAGACGCGATTGCGCGCGGCGACTGGATCGTCGATGCGCGGCTCGCTAAACCGGGCGAGCGCTTCGACGTCGAGCTGACGCTGCTCGCGGACGCGGAAATCACGCTGCAACACTGGGCGCCGCTGCATGTGCATATCGGCACGCTACACCGTGTCGCGCATGTCGCGTTGCTCGAAGGCGATACGCTCGCGGCCGGCAGCAGCGCGCGCGTGCAGCTGGTGTTCGATGCGCCTGTCTGCGCGTTGCCGGGCGATCGCTTCATCGTGCGCAATGCGCAGGCGACGCGCACGGTCGGCGGCGGGCGCGTGCTCGATCCGTTCGGGCCGCCGCGCAAACGCAGGACGGCGGAGCGGCGCGCGTGGCTGGACGCATTGCAGGCGTGGCTCGACGACGGCCGCATCGGTCCGCTGCTCGAAGAGGCACCGCGCGGCGTAACGCGTTCGATGCTGACGCAACTGACAGGACTGCCCGCCGAAGCATTGCCGCTGCCTGGCGATGCCGACGAGATTGCGCTGCACGGCAAGGACGCGGGCGATGCCGTCGTCGTGTTACGCACGCACTGGGCGCGTTTGCGATCGAATGTGGTTGCGGCGCTCGATCAATACCACGCGCGCTCGCCCGACGAACTCGGACCCGATGCCGCGCGCTTGCGGCGCATCGCGGCGCCGCTGGTGCCCGACGCGATGTGGCGCGCGCTGGTCGACTCGCTCGTGGCCGAAGGTGTCGTTGCGAGAAGCGGGCCGTGGTTGCATGCACCGGGGCATTCAATTGCGCTCGATTCGAATGAGCAAGGTCTCGCGGACAGGTTGCTGCCGCTGCTTCTGGAAGGCCGCTTCGATCCGCCGTGGGTGCGCGATCTCGCGAAGACGACGGGGCAGCACGAAGATGCCGTGCGTCAGGTGTTGCGCAAGCTCGCGCGGCAAGGTGACGTGCATCAAGTTGTCCGCGATCTGTTCTATCACCGCGATGTGGTGCATGAGCTTGCGCGGCTCGTCGCAGGGATTGCGAATGGGCATGGCGGCGCACTGGGCGCATCGGGGTTTCGCGACGCGACTGGCCTGGGGCGCAAGCGCGCGATCCAGATTCTGGAGTTCTTCGATCGCATCGGCTATACGCGCTTTCAACGCGAGGTGCACTGGCTGAGGCCGGATTCGCATTTGCGTGAGGCGCTTGCTTGCGAATCGGGTGCGTGATGTGGAGGCGTGCGATTGCGCGCGCCACGGAAGATGGTGTTGTTTAGCGCTCGCTATAATCGGTTGCGGAAAGTTTGTGGTTGAGGTTAGGCGTCAACGGAAGGCATTCGTATCTGGTGGTGCGGCTGGGCTTCAAACCCAGTAGGGGGTGTCAGCCACTCTCTGGTCGGTTCGACTCCGGCTGCCTTCCGCCCCGGTTTGACAAGGGTTTCCGGGTAATCCGAATTCTTTCATTTTAATTTTACGCCCCTCCGTTGCCCCCAAACTCCCCGCAGGAATGACACAGGCACGCCACAACTATTCCTTCTTGTCGAACATTGCTACCGCGCGTAATCCTGCACCACGGTCGGCTTCCGGCATCCAGCGCCCATAGACACGATAGAGCATCGTCTGGTCTGCGTGTCCCATCTGTTTTGACACCCACATCGGCGGCTCGCCGGCGGAGAGCATCATTGATGCGTAGGTGTGACGGGTCTGATAGGGGTTGCGATAGCGGATGCCATGCAGCTTGTTGGCCTTGCGCATGATAACCTGCCATACGTCATACACCTTGCCATGGCCCGCCCATCGCTTGCCGGTGCGTGGGTCGTGAAAGATCGCTTCATGCGCCTTTTCCGTATGTTCCTTTTGTGCCTTCAGTGCTGCGACCGCGGGCGGCAACAGCTTGACCCGACGCCTGCCGGACACCGTCTTGGTTGTTTCGACCTTGCCATTGGCCTCTCGCGTCATGGCCTTCCAAACCTTCACTACACCCGCGTCCCAATCGATGTCTGACCAATTGAGTGCGACGAGCTCACTTGTACGCAACCCCGTCCAGAACGCGAACTTCAGATAGTTGCGCATCTGGGGGGCTGCGAGCGCGAGAATCTGCGCCTGCTCTTCGGATGAAAAGGGATCGACGGGGGCCTTTGTTTGAAGCTGGCGGACGTCGACCGCGTCCACTCGCATGCTGATCTTGCGCGAGTAGGTAAAGCCGCCGAGAGGGTTGGCGTCGACAAGCTTCTGATCGAGCGCTGCAGCAAGCGCTTGCCGGACTACCGTCTGAATGTTGGCTAATCGCTTGTTGGAGATGGGTTTGGGGCGTTGGTGATCAAGTGACTTGAGCCACGCTACGATGACGTCGCGTGTAAGGTCGACCAGGGCGAGATGTCCGAACTGCGGCACGAGCATATTGTGTACAGTTCGGTTCCATTCAGCCTCGGTGCTCGCTTTCAACTCGAGCCTTTTTATCTCGAACCAGCCTTTGAGGAATGGCCCTACCAGATGGCTGTTGGCGTTAATATGTGCGACCTTTTTCGCAAATTTTGAGGTCGGAAAGACCTGAGCATAGTCAAACGTGCCGCGGGATATTTCATAGAGAATGGCAGCTCGATGCTGCTCAGCCCGTTTCAGGTTAGCGGCTGTAGGGGGCAACGGGATCGTTTCGCGGCATCGTCTGCCTTCATATTGGAACGTGATCTCGATCCCCTTGTTCGATCGTGCAACAACGCCTCGCCCGTTTCGACCCATGACGCGTATCCCTCGGTACTTATCACTACGTGACCGTCCGGCGCCTTCCGCCACACCTGGTTCTCGGGCCAGATGCGGTCTTCAATCTTTCGTCGGATCGCCTTTTCACTGTAGCCTGTGTCGGCCGCAAATTTCTTGAGAAGTACCCACATAGCATCGATCGGACGGAAGAAAGGGAGACCGTGAAACTTCACGTTTTGAGAGGGTTATGGCGGCTGTTTATTTGCTTCATTGCGTCCACCAATCTTCCCGTTCGAAAGGCTGAGGCTGAGTGCCGGCAGCGATGTATAGCGGATGCTTTGGTCCGCCGTCCAGATTCAGGCGGAGATGGAACAGCTTCCCGCGCATATTGGTAATCCCGAGGAGGTGCAGCACGTCGGCCGCGCGCGTTGCCGCCGCTTCATGTGAGCCCCACGCACAGATAACCATCGACGCAAGGTCAACTGATTCCAGGATGGCGCTATTGGCCCGGTTACGTGGTCCAAGCGGGTCCGGATGTACGAGGAGCTCGTCGGGGTTGGTCGCCCGCAGCGGGAACAGGTTGGCGACTTCAAGCCGGCCGAAGTTATTCGCGACGGCGCGGGCGAAGCACCGGGCCACAGTCGGGTCATCGACGCGGTGATCGGCGGTCGACGGGTTCAGCATCAGGAACGTCAACGTTGGACGTGACTTGTCCCACTCGCGCCAGAGGCGGTACCGGTATGCGCCACAGTCGCTCACACGCGCGCCGCGATCGACCGCCTGGTCTGTTTCGGTCATGCATCTCATCCTCCCACCTCCTTTTCCACTCCCGCGTCCGTTTCTGCCTGGTTCAACCCACGCCATTGCCTTGTGCGTAACGTTGTGGACGACCTTTGCATTCATCGCAATCTCGCCTCCTGCGGACTTCGTGTGCGCCGTTTGTATCATCGGGTGGGCGCCCCGCACTGGGGCGCCCTTTCAACCGCTACCCAAACAAAAAACGAACGGTCAATGCTTCAATCAATGGCGGCGAATATCAATGCCGCTTCCGCGTGCCGTGCAGCGAAGCCATTTAACTGGTAAAACAGCTCACCGAAGCGCGCCTCACGGGTCTGCCAGGCGAGGGCATTGAATGCCATCATGCAGGCCACGATGCCAGCGGCGTCGCATGACATCTCACCGTCGAAGCCATTGCCCTCGCACTGGATACGCAGCGGTCCCTCCACACGCGGCGCCATGTAGAAGCCGCCGTTGGACAGTTCGAAGAAATCCCAGAACCCGCCCGAGTACGCCTCACAGACGGATTGCAGCGATTGATAGACCAGCGCTTCGCCCATCAGTAGCTGCCGTCCGAAATGGCGCGGCAGTGTATACACACGCTTCGTCTCAGGGACACGCGTAGCCGTGACGGTGGCGTTCGATGTCAGGACTTCAGAATCAGGTTGCATGATCTTCTCCAGCATGAGGCTCGCGGAGCATGCCCCTGGCGGGGAAGCATCCCCGCGACGGGTTAAGAAGGCAGGCGGACTTGCCCCTGCGATGGCAGATTGTCTAATCCTGATCTGGCAGCAGGATCGTCGCGAGCGGGCGGTCGCTCGTTCCCGCATCAATGACGAGTTTCAGATGAACCTCGAAGGCCGGTGCTGCATTCGCGTCATCCCGACCGAGGTGCACACCGAAGAAGACCTGTTTGTCTTCGTGGTGATGCATGGCCTCGGCGGCAGCACAGTGAAGGATCGAACGTAACCTCCTGGCAGCGGGCCACGGCAGGCACTGGTCAGGCGTGAGGTCCTGAAGGCCGGTGAGACAAACGCGCAGAGCCTCTTTTGAAATCGCGACTGGCGCGCTGAATCCTGCGTCGGATGCAATCATCGATACGTCCAGCAGGCTGCCGGTAGCGAGACGCTGCTCGCGTGATGCTGTGGAAAGCGCGGGTGAGGGCGGAGTCGGGGTGCCGACATCGTAGTAATGGACATACATGACATGCTCCTTGAAGGCGTGAAGGGGCATGCGGCCCCGATGGGGATGCCATGCCCCGCGGGGTGAGAATCCGGAATGGCCGGCGCGTCGTGCTGTTGTGCGCGGTTATCTATACGGTCAAGGGTGGGTCAATTGCAGATGACACATGGCTTAACAGATGCGGAATCCACCGCACAGTCCAAGGAATTTGGCGAACGCGCGGACGTTGTCCTCGTCGAACGGGTAGTGCGTCTCAAAATCAGGCACTTCACCCTTGCCATCGCAGGCGTTACACAACAAAGGTCCGGGCCCGGTTGCAGGTGGCTCGGTGCGATGGCCGGTGGCACCGCACACCGTACACGGCTGATACGGCAAAGAGCGCAGTCGCTGGTGGTACAACTCGGCGTACCGATGCGTGTGACCCGACCGGAGGGCAAGCTCCAGCCGTTCTGCAAGCGCGGTGGCGCCGTCATCGTCGAGCCCCCAGCCGTTGTTCGAATGACCGAGGTTGCCGGTTGGGATGATGTCGGCCGCGACCGTTTCGCAGTATTGGCAGAGCGGATGCCACCACCAGACGTTGTTGCGGAAATAA
>Ga0247692_1000148_pt1 | contig 15929 bp, 8 predicted proteins | sample CNK33_metaG_FD_183041 | JGI IMG/M metagenome (GOLD analysis project Ga0247692, IMG submission 183041) | Soil microbial communities from Purdue University Martell Research Forest, Indiana, United States - CNK33 | ecosystem: Environmental > Terrestrial > Soil > Temperate forest > Bulk soil | place...
GAAAGAACCAAAAAAAAAAGCGGGCCCGGCAACCCCGAACCCGCCCTTTAAATTAACTCCGCAACATCGCAGAGCAACAAATCACAGCCACTACAAACCCGCGCTCCGCCGCATCAAAACCCTCAATGCGCCGCACCCGGCACCGCATCCGGCGCCATGCCGTTATGACGCAGCAGTGCGTCGATATTCGGCTCGCGGCCGCGGAACGCCTTGAACGATTCCATCGCGGGACGGCTGCCGCCCACTTCGAGAATCTCCTTGCGGTAGCGCGTGCCCGTTGCCGCATCGAGCACGCTGCCTTTGCCCGCTTGCGCGGCTTCTTCGAACGCGGCGTAAGCATCGGCGGACAGCACTTCGGCCCACTTGTAGCTGTAGTAGCCTGCCGCGTAGCCGCCCGCGAAAATGTGGCTGAACGTATTCGGCCAGCGCGAGAACGATGCTTGCGGAATCACGTGGAAGCGTTCGTTGATCTCGCGCGCCAAGTCGTTCGCGCTCTTTGCGCCCGACGTGTCGAAGTCGACGTGCAGCTTCATATCGAACATCGAGAACACGATCTGACGCAGCGTGCCCAGACCGCTCTGGAAATTCTTCGCGGCGAGCATCTTGTCGAACAAGTCGCGTGGCAGCGGCTTGGCCGTATCGACGTGCGACGTCATGTCGCTCAGCACGTCCCACTCCCAGCAGAAGTTTTCCATGAACTGCGACGGCAGTTCGACGGCATCCCATTCGACGCCGTTGATACCCGACACGCCGAGCTCATCGACACGCGTCAGCATGTGATGCAGGCCATGGCCGAATTCGTGGAACAGCGTAATCACTTCATCGTGCGTGAAGCATGCGGGCTTGCCGCCGACGGGCGCCGAGAAGTTGCACGTCAGATACGCGACGGGCGTCTGCACCGCGCCGTTGGCGGGCTTGCGGCGCGAGCGGGCGTCGTCCATCCACGCGCCGCCGCGCTTGCCTTCGCGCGCGTACAGGTCGAGATAGAACTGCGCGACGAGGCCGCCGTCCTGATTCTCGACGCGGAAAAAGCGCACGTCCGGGTGCCACGTCGCTGCTTCGTCGCGGCGGATCTTCACGCCGAACAATGTCTCCGTGACCTTGAACAGGCCCTTGAGCACCGTGTCTTCCGGGAAATACTGCTTCACTTCGTTCTCGGAGAACGAATAGCGCTTCTCGCGCAGGCGTTCGGCGGCAAACGCGACATCCCACGGCTGGAGTTCGGCGAGACCCAGTTCGCTCGCAGCGAACTCGCGCAGTTCGTTCCAGTCGTGCTCGGCATGCGGACGCGCGCGTGTCGCGAGGTCTTCGAGGAACGCCATCACCTGTTCCGGCGACTCGGCCATCTTCGGCGCGAGCGACACCTCGGCGAAGTTCTTGAATCCGAGCATATGCGCTTCTTCTTCGCGCAGCTTCAGCGCGTCGGCGACGATTCCCGTGTTGTCCCAGTCGGTATTGCCTTTGCCGTATTGCGGCCCGAGTTCCGACGCACGCGTGACATAGGCGCGATACATCGTCTCGCGCATCGCGCGGTTTTCCGAATACTGCATGACGGGGAAATACGATGGGAAATGCAGCGTGAACTTCCAGCCGCTCTTGCCTTCGCGCTCGGCTGCTTCGCGCGCGGCTTCGATCACGTCTTCGGGCAAGCCCGCCAGTTCGTCCTTGCTTTCGGCGATGAACGCATATGCATTCGTCGCATCGAGCACATGGTCCGAGAACGCTTTCGACAGCGCGGCCTGGCGTTCCTGCAGTTCTGCGAAACGCGGCTTCTGATCCTCGGGCAGTTCGGCGCCCGACAGTCTGAAGTCACGCAGCGAGTTGTTCAGGATCTTCTTGCGTTCACCCGTCAGCGATTCGAAATCATCGGCGGCGGCAATGGTCTTGTACTTCTCGTACAGCGCGAGATTCTGCCCGACGCTCGACCAGAACTCGGTGACGCGCGGCAGGTTCTCGCCGTACACGGCGCGCAGCTCCGGCGTATCGGCGACGGCGTTCAAGTGGCCGATCACGCCCCAGGCGCGCGACAGCGGCTCCGTCGCGCGTTCGACGGGTTCGACGACGTCGGCCCACGACGCCGGCGTCGACGGCTCTGCCGCGCGGTCGACCGCGGCGCTTGCATTCGCGAGCAGCACATCGAGGGCAGGGGTCACATGTTCGGGGCGGATCTCGCCAAAGCGCGGCAGATCGGAGAAATCGAGGAGCGGATTGTCGGATGTCGATTGAGAAGTGGACATGATGCTTCCTGTCTGACGCGGTAAATGAATGCCCGGATGATGCACATCCGGGCCTGAAACGTAAGCGGCGCGCATGACACGCGCAACACGCGACGCGTGCGCGCGGATCGTCCGGCGCCCTGCAACAACCATATTGGGGCGCCGTTCGCCGTTTCCAACTGATTTCAGCTGATATCAGCCAATCTCCAGCCGGTTGCAGCACAAATTATCAGAACTGCCGCTCACGCGCAGTGGTAGCGGGCTCAGACGTATTTGTACCAGAACGAGAGGGTGGGCAAGCGCACGGTCGCGGCGCGCGTTCTCGCGCATCGTTGAGACGTCCGCACGCAGACGGCATGGCGCGCGGTTTCCGTTTCCTTCGGTGGCCGTTCACGCCCGCGTGCCGGCCTGCCAGCATCAGGTGGCCCTCGCAATGACTCCGCATCCCCAGACACTGTCGGGCGCACTTGCGCGCGACGCGAACAACTTCGATCTCGTGCGGTTGATCGCCGCGTGTGCTGTCGTCTATTGCAATGCGTACGTGATCCAGCAGACGGATGCCGGCGATGGCATCGCGGCGGCGCTTGGCTTCGGCGGCGCGGGCTATCTCGGCGTGTATGCGTTCTTTCTGATGAGCGGGCTGCTGGTGAGCGCGAGCTTCGAGCGGCAGCGCTCGGTGCCGCGCTTCGTCGCGCTGCGGCTCGCGCGTTTGCTGCCCGCTGTGGTCGGCGCGTCGCTGGTGGCGATCTTCGTCGTCGGGCCGATTTTCACGACGCTCGCGCTGCACGACTATTTCACGTCGGGCGCCACATGGCGAAACCTCGACTATTTCTCGACGCTCGTGATGAAGCGCGGCTGGACACTGCCGGGTGTGTTCGAGCACAACCGTTTCGTGCGCGACATCTGCGCGCCGTTGTGGACGCTGCCGCTTCAGGTGTATTGCTATGTGCTCGTGCTGGTGATGGGCATGTTCGGCTTGCTGTCGACGCGCTGGCGCAGTGTGATCGCCGTATTGATCGCGGCCGCCGTGTTTACGGTGCGTGTGCGTCTGCCCGATCTGCAGATCGGCTGGCGCGATTTCTCGGGCAACGCAGGCGGTTATGCGTTCTTCCCCGAGCCGTTTTTCTTTCTCGGCATGCTGCTGTATGGATGGCGCGAGCGCATCAACCTCAGCGGTCTGACCGCGTGCGGCCTGCTGCTGGTGTTTCTCGTGTTTCGCGACACAGCGGGCGCGCAGGCGCTGTTCTATATCGCGTTCGTCTACGGGCTGCTATGGATGAGCGTGACGCCGATACTGTGTGGCTGGGTGCGGCGTCACGACTACTCGTACGCGATCTATCTCTACGGCTTTATGGTCCAGCAATGCGTGGCGGCGCTCGCGCCGCGCATGCCGCCGATGCTATCGATCGTCGTCAGCGCGCCGTTCATTTTTGCGCTGGCGGCGTTCTCGTCGCGCTGGATCGAGCGGCCGGTGATGAGTTGGTGCCGCGGGCGCATCGCGCGCAGCGAAGCGCGTCAGCACGAACGCATGAACGCGCCCGAAGCGCCCCCGATGCGCGCGGCCGACCTCGCGGTCCGTTGGCCGCCGCTTTGATCACTGGATGATCCTGGTCCGCCCGCGATCTGCGGATGACGCGCGCCCGGCTCGTTGTGACAAGCCGGGCGGCCGTTGATGACGCGCCCTGAAGCGCGTCGAGTCGATTGCTCAGGCGTTGCCTGCGGCGCGCTCGGCCGCTTCGATCGTATTGACGAGCAGCATCGTGATCGTCATCGGACCGACGCCGCCCGGCACGGGCGTGATATGGCCGGCCACTTCCTTGACGTTCGCGAAGTCGACGTCGCCGCACAGCTTGCCGTTCTCGTCTCGATTCATGCCGACGTCGATCACCGTCGCGCCCAGCTTCACGATGTCGGCCGTCAGCGTGTTGCGCAGGCCTGTCGCGACCACGACGACATCCGCGTCGCGCGTGAATGCGGCGATGTTGCGCGTCTTGCTGTGGCAGATCGTGACCGTCGCGTTCGCTTCGAGCAGCAGCAACGCCATCGGCTTGCCGACGATATTCGAGCGGCCGATCACGACGGCATTCGCGCCCTTCAGTTCGATGCCGTAAGCCTCGAACATCTTCATCACGCCATACGGCGTGCACGGGCGAAACAGCGGCTTGCCGGTCATCAGCGCGCCGGCGTTCGCAACGTGGAAGCCGTCCACATCTTTCTCGGGCGCGATCGCCTCGATCACCTTGTGGCTGTCGATGTGCTTCGGCAGCGGCAACTGCACGAGAATGCCGTGGATTTTCGGATCGCGGTTGAGCGCGTCGATGCGCGCAAGCAGATCGGCTTCCGTCATCGTCGCAGGATAGCGGTCATACGACGAGAACAGGCCGTTGTCCTCACACGCTTTCACCTTGTTGCGGACATAGACCTCGCTTGCCGGATTGTCGCCGACGAGCACGACGGCGAGACCCGGCTGGTGTCCACGGGCGGTGAGGGCGGCGGCGCGCGTGGCGACGTCGGCGCGCAAGGTTTTGGAAAGGGCGGTGCCGTCGATCAGTTTGGCTGTCATGGTCGGTCGAGAATGGGCGTTTCGGAATGCGGGCGGGGCAGGCAGGCGCGGGGCGTGTGATCACGTTGCCGCGCATGCCGCGCGTCGTGCTGCTGCGTATGCGCTCGCGGCGCTCGCTCAAGGCGGACGCCGCGAATCGCACAGATGGCGCTCGAGGGCAGGAACGGGTCGCATGCCGGAAAGCGCACGGCGCGAAAACCGCGCCGCAGCGAAGTTCGACATTATACCGTTGAGGCACCGCAACTGATGGCCAAGGGTGATGCCGAACGAAACCGGGCAACGGCGGCGCTGTCGAGGTGACGGACGCCGCCGCAAACCACTCAGCGCAGGTTCAGCGCGCGCTCAAGGCTGCGTCGCTTGCCAGGAGGAGTCGGGATTGAATGTCGTGATCGTGGATGCGACACGCGGCGTCTGCGGCCCGAGATTCTTCTCATAGACCTGGCCGTTCTGGTTGACGATAAAGCTCATCACGCCCGTCTTGCCGTATTCGGCCGGCCACGCGACAAGGCCGAAGCCCTTCGACAGCACGCCGTCCTGCACGTAGTTCTGCGCGCCGCCGTCGGCCTTCGCGCCTTGCGACGTGAGAATGCGGTAGTGGTAACCGTAGTACGCCTCGCCCGGCGCGATCTGATGCGGCATCGTCGCGGCGAGCGGCCCGAGCGGGCTTTCCGGTTCGCCGGCTGTCGTCGGCCAGTACAGACCGTCCTGCTTGCCGGGCGAGCTGATGAACTTCTGCGCGTAGTGCTGCATCTGCTTGCGGTAGTCGTTTTGCGCGTCGACATACGCAAGCGACGTCAGAATTGCCGCGCGTTCGTTGCGGCCAATGCGGCGCGTGAGCATTTCATCCGTGGCGGCGGGCGTGTTGAACTGCCAGCCGCGCGCCGTCTGCACGATGGGAATGGGCAGCGTCCAGCCGTCGTCGCCGACGGCGAGATGCACGCTCTTGCGGCCCGCGTGGGGCGCCGGGTCGTCGACGATCCGATGGCCTTTCGCCCATTGCCCGAGGAACGCGTAGATGTCGTCCTCGCCGATATTGGTGGTCGGGATGTAGCGCCCGAAGTTCTTGCCGAGCACCTTTTCCATCGCGGGGTGATCGGTGGTCGCGAGCGCGTTCGCGAATGCACTGGCGGCGGCGTCGGGCGTCGGGTAGACAGCCTGCGCGGCGGCGGGCTGCGCCGCCGCGAATATCGCCACGGCGGCGACCGCGGCGAGCGCGTGTGAAAGCGCTGGGTGCGACGCGAACCGGTCGACCGGATGCGAGGCGCGCGGCGTGCTGCGGATGGCTGCGCGAATCGAATGACGGGTTGATACGCGGATTGATTTGCCGGTCATGACTGACTCCTGTCGACCAGAGCTGGCGCTCGAGCGGCCGGTTCTGGTCCGATCCAAGATGGTTGCTGTCGATCGTTCTGCTAGCGGCGGTGGAATCCGCCGCCCCCGCCGCCACGCTGGAAGCCTCCACTGCCCCCACCGCTGGCCCGGCCGCCTCCCGCCTGCGCGCCATTGAACTGCTGTCCGCCGCCGCCCGAGCCGAGCCGGTTGTTCGCGCCGCCGTTGCTCGCCAGCGACTGGCGGCTCGCCTGACCGCGCTGCAACTCCTGCCGCGAACCCGCGGCGTCGCCCGAGCCGCGCAATGCGTTGTCGCGGTTCAGGTTTTGCGCGCTATTGCGCAGATTGCCTTCGTTGGCGCCGCCCTGATGGATGTTTTGCACCCGCTGGCTCGCACTGCCGCTCAGGTTCTGACCGGTGCGGTTCTGCAGCGTCTGCTCCGCCTGCGCCCGCGACGCGTCGCGCCCGCGAAACTGGTCGCGCTGCGCAGCGAGGTTGCTGTTGTTCAGATTGGCGTTGTTACGATTGAAGTTAGCGTTATTGCGATTGATGCTCTCGTTGCGGTTCCAGTTCGCGGTGGACGTATTCGAGTTGATCCGGTTGTTGACGTTGATGTTGTTGTAGCGGTTGACGTTGATGTTGACGTCATGATTGTTCCAGTTGAACCCGCCCCATAGCGAATTGGCGACGGCCACGCCCGCGCCGAACGCCAGCCCTGTCATGAAGCCCGACGCGATCGCGTAACCGGGAGGCGGCGGCACATAGACAGGCGGATAGGCCGGGTAGGGCCATGTGCCGTAGACGACGGTCGGGTTATAGGTCGGCACGTAAACCACTTCCGGATTGGCAGGCACGATCTGGATCGTGCTCTGCTCGACGATCACCTTCTGCTGCTCGCTCGTTTTCAGATTGCCCGCGGACTGCGCCTGCTTGCGCAGCCGCTGCACCGAGTCCATCACGTCGTTCGGCTGTGCAAGGAATGCGTTTCCAAGCTGCTGCACCCAGTCGGGCTTCGAGGCCATCGTCGCGAGCACCTGCGGAAACGCGACAAGCGATTGCACGCTCGGATCCCACGGCTCCGAGGCGACGGCTTTCACGGCGTCGTCGCCCTTGTACTGCGAGTTCGCCTTCGACCACGCGGCAGCCGCCGTCACGTCCTGCGGGAACGTCGACGCCATCAGCACCTGCGCGAGCAGGGCATCGGGGTAGAGCGCGATGGGCGCTGTCAGCGAATCGAGTTGCTGGTTCGAGACTTTCGCGGGCGTTTGCGCGACGGCGACAGTCGGCGCGACGAAGCCCGCGGCGAGCGGCATGCCTGCCAGCGCCGCGCAGACGAGCCACGCGCGCGGCCTGTAGGGTCCGTAACGTTTCACGATGAGAACCTCCTTGCTGCGTTGTGAGCGCAGCGGCAGCCGGGCGAGGCCGGCGTGCCGCCACGCGGTCTTGTGGCAATGGAGCGACAAGCGGACGACGGTGTAGGGCGACTGATAATGGAAGTGGACGGGGCGCGCAAGGGCAATCTGAGGCCTGCGGAAATGTCCGCGGCGAGGGCTTTGCATGCGACGCGCATCGTGGCCAGCGATGCACGCGTCGCGCCCGCATTGCACGTTTCGGGCATGGGTCGCTTTTTCGGTTGATCTGGTATGTAAATTAGAAAGCGGAGCCGCGACTGTCAATGCGCGATATCAAACTCGAACGCGGACGCTCGAACCGGGCGCACTCGCGATGCGAGACGGCTTGATCGAACGCAATGCGAGTCAGTTTGGATCGCTAATGAAATGAGGGTGACGCGCACGACGAAGAATCGTGCGGGAGAGGAGGGGAAATCCGGCGCTAAAGACAGCGCCGTGCGACGGCCTCAGCGGGCGTCAACGTTGCTTCATGCGCCTGCGCAACGAAGCGCAGGCAAAGATCGCGGCCATCGTGCGATGACAACCGCGACGCGTACTACTGCGGCATTACTGCGCCTGTTGAGGCTTGTTAGACAACGCGAGACGCAGCAGATCGGCGACCGTGTTCACGTTGAGCTTTTCCATGATGTTCGCTCGGTGCGCTTCGACCGTCTTGATGCTGATGCCGAGGTCGTCGGCGATCTGCTTGTTCAGGCGGCCGGCAATGATGCGCTCGAGCACCTGATGCTCGCGCGCCGTGAGTTTGCCCAGACGCTCGGCGGCGGCGCGCTGCTGCTGCACGCTGCTGCTTTCGCTGCGGGCCTTGTCGAGCATGCGCTCGACCAGCTTGCGCAGTTCGGCTTCGTCGAACGGTTTTTCGATGAAGTCCATCGCGCCTTTCTTCATCGTCGACACGGCCATCGGCACGTCGCCGTGACCCGTCACGAAGATGATCGGGAGCAACGTGTTGTCGGCGATCAGGCGTTCCTGCAGTTCGAGCCCGCTCATGCCCGACATCCGCACGTCGAGAATCAGGCACGCGATCTGGCCGGGATGCTGATGTGGCTGCCATGCGTCGATGAACTGCTCGGCGCTGGAGAAGCACTGAACGCGGTAACCGTTCGCCTCCAGCAGCCAGCGCAGCGAATCTCGCACCGCTTCATCGTCGTCGACGACAAACACGGTTTCCTGTGTGGTAACTGGGGTGTTCATAGCTCTCCCGTAACGGTTTGTGGTGTCGGCGCCTCTGACCCGCCGTTGCTCGGGCCGTCAGGCTCTCCAATAGGCAGACTGCAATGGAACGTGGCGCCCGTGACGTGGCCGTCGGATTCGACGTTGTTGACCACCCACAGGCGTCCGCGATGCGATTCGATGATCGAACGGCAAATGTTCAGCCCCATGCCCATGCCATCGGACTTGGTGCTGTAAAACGGTTCGAAGAGACGTTCGGCCGTAGCTTCGTCGACGCCCGGACCCTGGTCGACGACACTGAGGCACACGAAGCCGGAATCGAGCTTGACGACGAGGCGAATCACGGGGTCGACGGCATTGGGCCGCGCGTCGTACATCGCTTCCGCCGCGTTCTTCAGCAGGTTCACGAGCACCTGCTCGATCAGCACCGGATCGACGTAGATGACGGGCAGACGCTGGCGCATGTCCGTCACGATGCGGATGCGGCGCTTGCGTACTTCGATCTCGGCCAGGCCAACGGCATCGGCGACGATGTCGGCGACGCGGGTGGCCTGGCGTTTCGGTTCGCTGCGTTTCACGAATTCGCGGATCCGCTTGATGATCATGCCGGCCCGCACAGCCTGTTGCGCCGTCTTTTCGAGAACTGGTAACAGGTTGTCGGGAGTAGTCCGACCAGATTTAACCAGCGCTACGGCTCCAGAGCAATAGTTATTGATGGCCGCGAGAGGCTGGTTTAATTCGTGGGCGAGCGACGAGGCCATTTCGCCCATCGTCATCAGGCGGCTCGTGAACTGGAGTTTCTCGTCTTGCTGGCGCGCGAGCTCCTGCGCCTGCTTGCGCGTGGTGATGTCGGTTGCGATCTGCATCTGCGCGAGATGGCCGTCCACCCACTGGATGTACTGGCGGCGCACTTCGAACCACTTTTGGATGCCTTGCACGTAGACTTCCTGCGCGTCGGCGGAGCCTTCCGTGAGCGCCGCGGCGGGCAGGCCGGCGAAGGCGTCGACCATGTCGATCGAATCCGACGAAGCCGCGGAACTGTCGAAGCCGCCGCCGCCCGCCAGTTCGAGGTGGCCGTCCGGGCGGATGCCGAACAGGTGCCGGTAATAGCGGTTCGCGAACAGCAGTTCGGCTTCGTCGGCGGCGAGCACGGACACGGCGGCGTCGAGGCTTTCGAGCACGGTCGTGAAGCGCTCGTGCGCAGCGGCGAGTTCTTCGCGCGCGCGTTTCGGTTCAGTGATGTCCGTCATCGACGACATCCAACCCGTCTGCCGTCCCGAGCTGTCGATCAGCGGCGACACATAGAGGCGCGCGTGGAACAGCGAGCCGTCCTTGCGGCGCACGCGCAGTTCGAACCCGGAAGAGGGCGCCTTGCCGCGCAAGGTCATGTCGAGCTGACGCTGCATCTCCGGATACGAATCGCGCGGCCAGTACGGGAACGGCGCATTCTTGCTGACGAGATCGCTTTCATCCCAGCCCGTCATCCGGCAGAACGCGGGGTTCACGTGCGTGATGCGCCCGTGCATGTCGAGCACGCGCATGCCAATCAGCACGGAGTTTTCCATCGCGCGGCGGAAGAACGCTTCGGCGTACAGCGCCTGCTGCGCCTCGAAGCGCTGGCGCGTGTGCTTCCACAGGCTCCACAAGCTCCACAGCACGAAACACGACAGACCCGCGACCAGCCACACGAGCGTGTTGTTCGTGAAGTTGGTCATCTGCGGATACGCGTACACGCGCACCGACACGCCCTGGCCGGGCGGATCGAGTGGCAGGTCGTAGTACGCGTCGCGCGGCAGGCGCGGGCGTGTCGACGTGGTGGCGAGCTCGCGGTTGTTGATGTCGATGATCGAGATCTTGTACTTCGCCGACAGCTCGGGCGGGATGTCGCGCTTCAGTATCCCTTCGACCGAGAACACGGCCGCGACCGTGCCGAGAAAGTCGCGGTCGCGATAAACGGGGGTTTGCAGCGTGATATAGCCGTTGCCGACGTCGTCATACATCAGCGGCGAGTAGACCTGGCGGCGCGTGTTCTTCGCTTCCGTGAAGGCGGCCTTGACGGCCTCGTCCATCTGCTGGTCGTTGGGCTTGGCGAGGCGCTGGCCCAGCACGGGCAGCGCGTTGTTCGGCCAGCGCGGCTGCTGCGCGCTGGTGTACCAGTTCATGTAGAGGATCTCGGGATGCCCCTGCATGATGTCGGCCGTCGACACCTGGAAAGAATGCGGGTCGGCGCGGCCGGAGACGAGATCGCGCGCGAGCGCCTGGAGCTGTTCCTGCGCGCCTGTCATGGACAGGCGGATCTGCTGCTGCGCCCACGCGACGTTGCGGTACAGCGTGTCTTCCTGCTGCTGTTGCTCGCGCCGGTTCAGGCTCCACAGGATCAGACTCATGACCACGAGGAACACGAGGATGGACAGCAGCGGCGTCAGCAAATAGGAATTCGACCACCACGGTCCGTGGTGCCAGCGGGACGGCGACGAATCCGCCGACGTTCCGGCAGAGCGCGCCGAGCGTGCGAAAAGCCGATCGGTCAACATGGCTGGCATTGTAGCGCAGCGCCTGACATGCAAATGACGCAAAAAAGAGGTGAAAGTCACGCAATTCGGCGCAAACTAGCCGACGTACTTGCTGATGGGCAGTCAAACCAGGGTGCGTCGCAACAATTTTCCGCATTATGAGAAACTCTCTCGTAATCTGAAAATTTCCTTGCGCAGGCGTTGTGGGCCTTATTACAATCGGCCGGAAGCTGCCGCGGCCGATGTGCGTCCTCGACGTTTGTCCGCGTCGCCTGTTCACAGAGCGTTCCCATATCCAGGAGACGAGCATGTCCGCTGTACCTGACGAAGTCCTGAAATACGTCGCCAACGCCAAAGACGACAACGATCCGCAAGAAACAGCCGAATGGCTCGAAGCGCTAGATGGCGTGATTTCTGCTGTTGGACCCGACCGCGCTCACTACCTCATCGAAAAGCAGATCGAATTTGCCCGCGTGCATGGCGAGCATCTGCCTTTCTCCGCTAACACCCCGTACATCAACACGATCCCCGTCGCGAATCAGGCGAAGATTCCTGGCGACCAGGACATCGAGCACCGCATCCGTTCGTACACGCGCTGGAACGCGATGGCGATGGTGCTGCGCGCCGGCAAGGAAACCAACGTCGGCGGCCACATCGCATCGTTCGCATCGGCGGCGACGCTGTACGACGTCGGCTTCAACCACTTCTGGCACGCGCCGTCGCCCGAGCATGGCGGCGACCTCGTGTTCGTGCAGGGCCACTCGTCGCCGGGTGTGTACTCGCGCGCGTTCCTGCTCGGCCGTCTGACCCAGAACCAGCTCGACAACTTCCGCCAGGAAGTGGGCGGCGAGGGCATCTCGTCGTATCCGCACCCGTGGCTGATGCCGGACTTCTGGCAATTCCCGACGGTGTCGATGGGTCTCGGCCCGATCATGGCGATCTATCAGGCGCGCTTCATGAAGTACCTGCAGGCGCGCGGCATCGCGAAGACGGACGGCCGCAAGGTATGGGCGTTCCTCGGCGACGGCGAAACGGATGAGCCGGAATCGCTCGGCGCGATCGGCATGGCCGGCCGCGAGCGTCTGGACAACCTCGTGTTCGTCATCAACTGCAACCTGCAGCGCTTGGACGGTCCGGTGCGCGGCAACGGCAAGATCATCCAGGAACTCGAAAGCGAGTTCCGCGGCGCGGGCTGGAACGTCATCAAGGTCATCTGGGGCAGCCGCTGGGACGCCCTGTTTGCACGCGACAAGACGGGCGCGCTGATGCGCCGGATGATGGAAGTCGTCGACGGCGAATATCAGACGTACAAGTCGGAATCGGGCGCGTTCGTTCGCGAGCACTTCTTCAACACGCCGGAACTGAAGGCGCTGGTCTCCGACTGGTCCGACGACGACGTGTGGAACCTGAACCGCGGCGGCCACGATCCGCACAAGATCTACGCGGCGTTCAAGGAAGCGACGCAGTCCAAGGGCCAGCCGACCGTGATCCTCGCGAAGACGATCAAGGGCTATGGCATGGGCGAAGCCGGCCAGGCGATGAACATCACCCACCAGCAGAAGAAGATGCAGGTGGAGTCGCTCAAGCAGTTCCGCGACCAGTTCCGTCTGCCCATCTCGGACGACGAAATCACGCACGTGCCGTATCTGACTTTCGAGGAAGGCTCGAAGGAACTCGAATACATGCGCGCCCGCCGTCAGGAACTCGGCGGCTATCTGCCGGCGCGCCGCCAGAAGGCGGAATCGCTGCCCGTCCCGGGGCTCGACGCGTTCGAACCGCTGCTCAAGGGCACGGGCGAAGGCCGTGAGATTTCGACGACGATGGCGTTCGTCCGTATCCTCAACATCGTGTTGAAGGACAAGGTGATAGGCAAGCGCGTCGTACCTATCGTGCCGGACGAATCGCGCACCTTCGGCATGGAAGGTCTGTTCCGTCAGATCGGTATCTGGAATCAGGAAGGCCAGAAGTACGTGCCGGAAGACTCCGACCAGCTGATGTTCTACAAGGAATCGACGACGGGCCAGATCCTGCAGGAAGGCATCAACGAAGCAGGCGGCATGTCGGACTGGATCGCAGCGGCGACGTCGTACTCGACGCACGGCGAGATCATGATTCCGTTCTACATCTTCTACTCGATGTTCGGCATGCAGCGCATCGGCGATCTGGTGTGGGCCGCGGGCGACATGCGTTCGCGCGGCTTCCTGCTGGGTGGCACGGCGGGCCGCACGACGCTCAACGGCGAAGGCCTGCAGCACGAAGACGGCCACTCGCTGCTGTGGGCGGCATCGGTGCCGAACTGCATCAGCTATGACCCGACGTTCGGCTACGAACTCGCCGTCATCATGCAGGATGGTCTGCGCCGCATGGTGCAGGAGCAGGAAGACGTGTTCTATTACGTCACGGTGATGAACGAGAACTACGAGCACCCGGCGATCCCGCAGGGCGAGCACGTGGCGAAGGACATCATCAAGGGCATGTACGCGTTCCGCAAGGGCGCGGCCAATGCGAAGGCGCCGCGCGTGCAGCTGATGGGCGCGGGCACGATCTTCAACGAAGTGATCGCCGCCGCCGACCTGCTGAAGAACGACTGGGGCGTCGAGTCGGATCTGTGGGGCGTGCCGAGCTTCACGGAACTGGCCCGCGAAGGTCACGAAGTGCAGCGTCAGAACCTGCTCAACCCGCTCGCCGAGAAGAAGCTCTCGCACGTCGAGACACTGCTCAAGGACGCGAAGGGCCCGGTGATCGCATCGACCGACTACGTCCGCGCACTGGTCGACCAGATCCGTGCGTTCGTGCCGCAACGTTTCGTCGTGCTGGGCACGGACGGCTTCGGCCGCTCGGATACGCGCGAAAAGCTGCGTCACTTCTTCGAAGTCGACCGCTACTGGACCACGGTCGCTGCGCTGAGCGCACTGGCCGATGAGGGTACGATTGAGCGCAAGGTCGTGGCCGACGCGCTGAAGAAGTACAACCTCGATCCGTCCAAACCCAACCCGATGACCGTCTAAGGCATCGACCCGCGAGCCCCAATGCGCACCTCGCCGCCCGAAGCGGGCGGACGAGGCGCGCGCGGCCCTGGAGACAGAAAACAATGAGCCAAGCGATCGAAGTCAAGGTGCCGGATATCGGCGATTACAAGGACATCCCTGTGATCGAGGTGCTGGTGAAGGCGGGTGATACCGTCGAGAAAGAGCAGTCCCTCGTCACGCTGGAATCCGACAAGGCGACGATGGATGTGCCGAGCCCTGCGTCGGGCACGGTCAAGGAAGTGAAGGTCAAGCTTGGCGACACGGTGTCGGAAGGCACGCTGATCGTGCTGCTCGACGGCGAAGGCGGCGCGGCTGCCGCGAAGCCCGCGCAAGGCAACGGCGCGGCTGCGCCTGCTGCGGCACCCGCACCCGCACCTGCGGCTGCACCCGCACCTGCTGCCAAGGGCGGCGGCGTGCAGGAAGTCAAGGTGCCGGATATCGGCGACTACAAAGATGTGCCCGTGATCGAAGTCGGCGTGAAGGTCGGTGACCGCGTCGAGAAGGAACAGTCGCTCGTCACGCTCGAATCGGACAAGGCGACGATGGACGTGCCGAGCCCGGCGGCTGGCATCGTCAAGGAAATCAAGGTCAAGGTCGGCGACAACGTGTCGGAAGGCACGCTGATCGTGCTGCTCGAAGGCGACAGCGGCGGCGCTGCTGCGCCCGCTCCGGCACCCGCTGCCGCGAAGCACGAAGAAAAGCCGTCGGACGCGCCCGCTGCGCCGTCGCCGGCTCCCGCGCAGCCGTCCGCGCTAGCCCAGGCGCCTGTCATTCCCGCAGGCGAAGGCGGCGCGTATCGCGTGAGCCATGCGTCGCCGTCGGTGCGCAAGTTCGCGCGCGAACTGGGCGTCGACGTGTCGCGTGTGGCAGGTACAGGTCCGAAAGGCCGCATTACGCAGGATGACGTCACCGCGTTTGTGAAGGGCGTGATGACGGGCCAACGCAGCGCGCCTGCTGCAGCCGCAGCACCCGCTGGCGCAGGTGGCGGCGAGCTCGGCCTGCTGCCGTGGCCGAAGATCGACTTCACGAAGTTCGGCCCGATCGATCCGAAGCCGCTGTCGCGTATCAAGAAGATCTCCGGCGCGAACCTGCATCGCAACTGGGTCATGATCCCGCACGTCACGAACAACGACGAAGCGGATATCACCGAACTCGAAGAGCTGCGCGTGAAGCTGAACAAGGAACACGAGAAGTCGGGCGTCAAGTTCACGATGCTCGCGTTCGTGATCAAGGCCGTCGTCGCGGCGCTGAAGAAGTTCCCGACGTTCAATACGAGCCTCGATGGCGATAACCTCGTCTTCAAGCAGTACTACAACGTGGGTTTTGCTGCCGATACGCCGAATGGTCTCGTCGTGCCCGTGATCCGCGATGCGGATAAGAAGGGTCTCGTCGACATCGCGAAGGAAATGGCCGAGCTGTCGAAGCTCGCGCGCGAAGGCAAGCTCAAGCCCGACCAGATGCAAGGCGGCTGCTTCTCGATCTCGTCGCTGGGCGGTATTGGCGGGACGAACTTCACGCCGATCATCAATGCGCCTGAAGTCGCGATTCTTGGGCTGTCGCGTGGTGCGATGAAGCCGGTGTGGGACGGGAAGCAGTTCGTGCCGCGTCTCACGCTGCCGATGTCGCTGTCGTATGACCATCGTGTGATCGACGGGGCTGAAGCGGCGCGCTTCAATGCGTATCTTGGGTCGATCACA
>Ga0247692_1000149_pt1 | contig 15853 bp, 10 predicted proteins | sample CNK33_metaG_FD_183041 | JGI IMG/M metagenome (GOLD analysis project Ga0247692, IMG submission 183041) | Soil microbial communities from Purdue University Martell Research Forest, Indiana, United States - CNK33 | ecosystem: Environmental > Terrestrial > Soil > Temperate forest > Bulk soil...
ACCAGCGGCGAGACGTCAGCCGCGCAGATCACCGCGCCGCGGTCGTTGTACACCTTCACGAGGTCGTGATGGGCAATGCCTCGAATGGCCGCGTCTGCCCGACCAAGCCTCAGCAGCCAGAAGCGGTGGCCGCCGATCAGCACGCGATGGTCCTCGACGCTGTTCACCGAGGAATTCTTGCCGTCGCAATGCGTATGGAAGCTGTAACGGCTGTGGGTCGCGATCAACTGCAGCGGATAACGCTGAGCCAGGTCCGAGCGCCGCCCTTCCCAGGAGGGGATATATCGATTGAGCGCTGGCCGCTCGGGATTGTCCGCAGTGTGCCGCTTCAGCAACTCGGGCACGAACTCCAGCTTGCCGCTCGGCGTCTGCAGGCCCATGCCGAACTTTTCGGCGAACTGGGACGGCAGCGGATGCGGTTCATGAAGGTCTTTCCGCCGGCCCTCCGCGAACCAGCGCATGTCCACAGGATGGCGCAACTCGGGCTTCTCTGGCGGCACGACGAAATAGCCCTTACGGCAGAACTCGCGCCACGAAATGTGATCGGGCAGATCCGAAGAGTCAAAGACCCGCTTGACCCAGTCCAGTTCGCTGCATCCCTCGGTGAACACGCCACCCAGGCCCAGCCGGGTCAGGATGGCGGTGAAGATGTCGTAGTCCGAGCGGGACTCGCCCAAAGGTTCGATGCACTTGTACTGGAGCGTCATCATGCGATGATTGACCGTGCCAAACCCATGGTGCGCATAGCCACCCGAGTTCGACCATTCGCCGATGTCCCAGCGCTCCAGCGACGTGCACGCAGGCAGGATGATGTCGGCAAACTGGGCCTCGCCCTCCATCCAGATCGACTGGTTGACCACGCACTCGATGCTGGGGTGCCGGTAGGCGTCGGCCCAGCGCCCGGAATTCGTCACCGTACTGAAGGAGGATCCGCCGTAGCGATAGATCATGTGGATCGGCGAATACCCAGGCATCGGGTAGCTGAACGGCGCGAACTGGGCTTCCTGCGACATGCCGTCCCAGAGGTAGCCCGTGGCATGGCCGTTGATGATGGCGTCGGGCAGTTGCTGGCGCGGGACCAATTGCCTGACGGGATTCATGGTCAGGATGTGCGGCATGCGCTGGTAATTGTTGACCGCATTGGCGGTCCACGCCAGGTCGCCGGAAATGCCGCCGTCCGCGTAGCCGGGGAAATAGAAATGGAGGTCATGGGGGACACCGACTTCAAGGCAGCCGAAATTGACCCCCGGCTTACCCCAGCCCTGCATCGCCATCATCATGATCATGCATCGCGCCCACTGGGCTCCCGTCGCGCCGCGGCCCGCACCACCGAATCCCGCACCGGTCATCCCGACGGCAAGATGCACTTTCCTGTTTCCCCACAGGCGCGCAAGCGCACGTACGTCCTTGGCAGGCACCCCGGTCTCGCTCTCCTGCCACTCGGGCGTCTTGGGAACCCCGTCGGTTTCGCCCAGAAGATAGGCCTTCCAGTCGTCGAACCCGGTCGTGCGGGTGGCGACGTAATCCTTGTCGTACAAGTCCTCCACGGCCCACACGTACATGATGGCGGTGGCGAGCGCAGCGTCAGTTTGCGGTCGGACGGGAATCCAGCGCCCGCCCAGCAACTGGGCAGTGGGATTGCAGTGCGGGTCGATATGAACGAACTCGATGCCGAGTTCCTTGGCCCACAGGCGCCGCGGCGTCCCCTCGAAGCCCGCATAGGCCCCGTTGGTGCTTTCGGGATCGCAGGACCAGAAGACGATCATCTCCGCTTCCTTGAGGCAATCCTCGACGCCGCCATAGCCGGATGGCACGCCGATGCGCATGGAGTTGCCGAAATGATGCATGGCGCCCCAGTACCAGCCTTCCCAGCTGTCCGGATTGGCGGCGACCCGGGTGAAGCCGATCAGATTGGCAAAGCGCGTCAGCGCGCTGAGGTAGTAGCCTACATTGCCCCACTGGTGATGGGACGACATGGGGAAGGTGATGGAGCCGGGACCGTGAACGCGCTTCTGCCGGTTGATTTCCTTCGCGACAATGTCCAGCGCCTCGTCCCAGCTGATACGCACATAGCCTGACTTGCCCCGGTTCTGGGGATTGCGTTCACCGTCAGGGTCGAAATCGACCCGCTTCATGGGATGTAGGATGCGCTTGTCGGAGTAGACCAGTGACTTGAGCGTCAAGGCGTGGGGCGCGACCAGGCCACGCCGTGGCGGGCTGAAGCGGCGTCCGCGCGCCTCGATCACCCAGCTAGGCGCATCCCTGCTGTCCAGATCGATGGGGGTCACCCGCACCACGCGGCCATCCTTGACGTAGACGAACAGAGGCCCGCCGTTGGTGCAGGTGGTGTAGCGGTGGGTGCCGTCGCGCATGGGCGTGCCCATCGGCAGGCCGACAGTCTGCATCATGCCCAGGGTTTGCAATAGCCAGACCAGCAGTTCGTCTTCGCCCTCGGTGACCACCTTGAAGTTCTTGGCGGCGTGGATGATTTCGCCCTGGTCCGGATTGGGCGAAAGGAACTTCAGGGCGGTGGCCACATCCTTGAAGATCATGCGCACGTCGGGCCGTCGATGCCTGCCGGCGCGCGACCGAACGCGCCCGTTCCTGAACGTGATGACGCGACCGATGCTTTCATCCGCGAGTCCGATCCAGGCCACGAGATCGCGCTCCTTCAGGCGATCTCGATAGGCGGGAAAGCGGCGTGCCGTCAGGTCAAGAACCTTGGGCAAGGCAAAAAGAATGGTCTTGAGGACTTGTCGTTTCATCGTTCCACCCGACATGAAGCATTGCTGCAAAGAGATGGCGCAAAGGTATGACTGACCGTTACTCCCGCGCGGTCGCGTGGGTGATCAGCGTGGCTCGAAAGAACGCTTTCGACCTCTTTGTTGTGCATTGAAACCTCTCGATTGGTTGCACGTCTGCCGCCATGGTCAGGTGCCGGAGAACGCTATTTCGTCCTGGCTAGAAGGTGTAGGCGACGTTCAGGAAAACGTTAATGGGATTGATCCGGATCGTCGATCGGGAAACGATGTGCGTTCCATTTGCCGTCATCCCGTCCAGGGTAAGGTGAGTCTTTAGCGGAACGTAGCCGACAGAGGTTCCGACAGACCAGTGTTTTGTAATCGCGTAATTTGCCCCGATCTCGAATACCGGATTCCAGGATGAACTGAGTGACGCGTGCGCCGACCCGCCTGGTCCAAGGTTATCAGTGACGAACTGACTATTAGTTGTGCGAACCTGGGTGAACCACGTATAGTTCACGCCTAACCCGACGAAAGGACGGAATTTCGACTGTGCCGCAAACAGGTGGTATCGAAGGACGATAGCGGGAGGCATCGGTCTCGTCGACCCGACGGTGCCATACTTCGCGAGCGTGCCATCACCAACCAGATTCACTGTCAGTGGGAGCCCAATGAGTGTGGCGACGCCGATGTTGTCGGTGACGTAATACTCGGTGGTAATTCCCATCGTATCCGTGGACGTTGCGTGCGCCCCGGTACCCGGTAGTTGCTGATTCACCGTCATTCCACCAACGCTTTCCACGGTGAGCGGCGTTGCACTACTCTGTGGCGCGACGTGAAGCCACCCTGTCGCCAGCGTAAAGCTTCCAGCCGTCTGAGAATTTGCATGATCAGCAAGCGCAGCCGAGCAGATACAAACCGCCATACCGGCAGAGCGAACTGTCCTCCTGTAATTCCTCAAGTGTCGTCTCCTGTCTCGTTCACCGAAAATTTTTTATCATGTACGCAGCTGTACCGATCCGCGCACTGCCCCGGATCGTTGGGTCGGTTCTCATAGGTTCCGACCGCAAGCCACAACCATCTAGCGTTATTAAATAGTTATACTAAATACAATTTCGAACTACGTTTTTTCCTATCCTTGCAGTGCTTTCTATCCTCCGTACCGCATCGTGTCGTGAACTGAAAACGTTCAGTTACACATGTCTTTGCCTTTCGTTCAGTTGCCAGGTGTGCCTCAATTGCTCGGCATGTTAGTGAACGCGCATCGCCAGGCGTTCGGCTTCGGGCGGGAACACACACCACGCACCGTCGCGGTGCCGGAAAAAAAATAGTCCGACCGGGCCTGTCGGTAGCATTAGTTCGATACGCACATAGTGTTTCCGGTTCGAGCCCGCATGACCGAATCGCGTAACCCGAACCGGCGCCGCAGAAGTTGGCCCGAGCCATTTTTCAACAAGCGAACGCAAGGATCTTTCCGAGGTAGTACTCATTCTCTTTCCCATCAAAATCGTTTTCGAGCTCTTGACTCATGCCACCGGTGTCCGGGGTACGGTATCGGCCACTTGCACGTGACTGACGTTCCCGCCAATGCCTTTGCTCCTGTTACCTTGGCCTGCCAGGCACCTCGGTCAATTCCGGACTATCACGATTGTTCTGCGGTTTCGCGGCAGCCGACACGGAAAATGCGAACGGAAAACGTCCGAGCGCGGAAGTCGCCAAGGCTTCCAGCGCGGGGTCGGGAAGTTCGACGTGCAGTGAAATCCCGCGCGAGCTGTCTTCAATGATGCTGACGGTTGCATCCTCGACACCGGCCGCGACGAGTGCCGACTTAAGCGCGTCTTCCGTTTCGCGCCGTCTCAGCGCAGGCTTGAATATCTTGCCGACGCCTGTCAGTGGCATCGCATCCACGATCCGTATTCCCTTCGGACACGCGGCACGCTCGTTGATCTCGTGACGCAGGAACTCCACCAGTTCCGCTTCGGTTGCGGTGGTGCCTGGTTTTAGCTGGACATAGGCGACCGGCAACTCACCCGCGTGCATATCGGGGCGACCCACGGCTGCGGCAATCTGGACTGCGGGATGGCGGTGAAGTGGTTCCTCGATTGCCGCCGGATCGATGTTGTGTCCGCCACGGATAATCAGCTCCTTCTTCCGGCCGGTGAGCCAGAAATAACCGTCGGCGTCGCAGCGCCCGAGATCGCCGGTATTGAGCCAGCGCCCGCCGTCACCTGACTCCATCCAGATGCCGCTGTTCTGCTCCGGCCGGATATAGCCAGCGAACACGTTTGGACCGGAGATAACCAGCTGGCCGACCTCATCGGCAACACAATCCCGTACATACCGGCCGGTTTTATCGACCACCACTGCTTTCATTGCCTGACCGGGCAGACAGAGACCAATCGAACCAACCCTGCGCTCGCCAAGCGGCGGATTAACGCTGCTAACGCAGGTACCTTCCGTAAGCCCGTACCCTTCAAGGATCCTTATTCCTGTACGATCCTGGAAAGTGCGAAGCAATTCCACCGGCATGGGGGCGGCGCCGCACAGGCCATACTCAAGCGAGCTGATATCGTGCTCTCCAACCGGGACATCCAGTAGCGACCCGTAGAGCGTTGGCACACCGCTGAAGAAGTTGACGCGATAGTGCTCGACAATTTCCCAGAAGCGCTTGACAACCCCCTCGCCCCGATACCCTTGCGGCGTGCCGAGCACGACGTGGGCACCACGCGAGAACGCCAGCAGACCTGTCACCGTCACGGCGTTGACGTGGAAAAGCGGTAATCCACATAGAATTGTTTTGCCCGGGCCAATGGTTTCACCGAAGAATTGCCCCGCGCTCCACGCATTGGCCACCTCGCTGCCATGCCGGCGCATCGCAATCTTTGGGAGTCCCGTGGTGCCGCCCGTGCAGAAGTAGGACGATACATCGTCGATGCCTATCCGACGCGTGCTGCTGAGCGCCGCCCCAGACTCACCTGCGATTGCGGTGTTGAAGTCGTGGATACGGATCTGGGAAGGAACCGCGCTTCGCAAACGTTGAAGCATCCGGGCCGCAAAGTGCTCTTCGCCCGGCATACGGTCAGCCAGATTGACGAGCACCAGATCCTTCAGGGTGGGAACCGTATGCAACACTGCTCGCACTTTTTGCCAAAGGTCGGTCCCAGCGAACGGCGCTAGTGTAACCAGCACACTGACCCCCGACGCGTTGAGCAGTTCGCCGATGGCTTCCGCTTCAAGCAGCGGATTGATCGCGCAGACAATTCCGGCCGCTTCACCGCCCCAGATCACGAAATGCGTCTCGGGGAGGTTGGGCAGTACGTATGCGATGACCGAGTCGTGTTGCACGCCCAGTCGCGCAAACATGTTCGCGGTCCGCGTAATATCGTGCACGAGCTCGCTGTACGTCCAGCGCTCTGCGTTCCGGTAGTCGTCGGCCGTTGCAAAGAACGAGAGCGCCGGCGCCGATGGGTCAATCGCCGCGCCCCGGCAGATCATCTCGTAAGTGCTCGTCGGAACATCCGTCGGCAGTCCCTGCCTCTCGATGGCAAGAACATCGTCCATGCATGCGACGGCTTTCATGCGGCCTCTTCCACGACGACGTTACGTTGCACGCCCAGATTGATCGAGCGGTCATAGCTGACGATAAACGCCTCCACGACGTCCCCGACCTGCAGGTACTGCGGCCTTTCCGCCTGCATCTGGAGAAACAGCCGCCACTTTTCCGCTTCAGGCAATTGCGCCGCGGCGCGTTGCCTTTCGGGTGACGGAACGCTTAGTGCACAACCGGAGGGCGTCCCGGTCGCGAGCAGGTCCCCGGTGCGCAGGTCCTGTACGCCGGAAAGCTCCGTCAGGGTCTCTGCCGGCCCGTAGACGAGTCCCGCAGTGGAGTCGTTCTGACGGACGGTGCCGTTCACGGTCAGCGTCAGCACGAGCTCCTTCAACTTCGGAATGTCCTCTCTCTCAAGCAGGCAAAGATAGGGACCCACCGGGCCAAACGTGCGATAGCTCTTGCCCTTGTAGAACTGCATCTGCGGAATCTGGATGTCCCGCGCGGAATAGTCGTTCACGATCACGGCGCCGGCGATGTAGTCGTGCAGGTTCTCGTCGGTGACCGTTTCGCGCGACGTGATGTCACGTTTGAGCACAAGACCAAGTTCGATTTCATAGTCAAGAAACCGCACCTCGTTCGGCTTCACAACGGTCGAATCGGCCGGAACGATGCAACTGGTCGCCTTCGTGAAGATCATGTTGAACTTCTTCACATCCGGGTCCATGCCGGACTCGATCATATGCTGTCGGTAGTTCGCGCCCTGACAGATGAACTGCTGATTGATGGTCACCGGCGACAACCATCGCACTTCCGATTCGGGAATCGTGGGACCGCTCAGCACCACCAGCCGTTCAACCGGATTGGCCTCGATAAACTCGGCGGTTGACTTGAACTCGCCCGGAATCGGCGTGATAGCGCCGTTTGCTACCACGCCCCACTGGGCGCGGCCATGATGCAGGTAATGCAGAATGTGAAGTGCCATTTATCGATCTCCGGATTCCATGAAAGGGTTTGGTTCAGGCGAAAATCTTTGCCAGCGCCCGCAGCTTGCTCAATGTCAGGTCGGGGCTGCGGCGCAGGTTGCCGAGGAGCGCCACCATGCTCGCTGGCGTGAATCTGGGCTTGGTGAAACTTCGCGGCATCGCCGGTCCCCATTGCGCCATTGCCTCGCGGCTGACGGCGTGCACACCCGTTGGCATGTCGGCCGTAAAAAGGTCACCGTCGCAATAGTGCTCGTGCTTGTCGCCCCACGGGTCCTGCCAGTAGTCGAAGATCTGGCTGCCCAGGATGTGTCGCCCAATTCCCCACGCATGCGTCCAGCCCTTTTCGCGCAGGACGCGCTGCCCCATGCCAACCGCGTCCGCGTCGACGACTTCATAGGCGCTATGGCTATATGTGGACACGAAGCCTTGTGCGAGCGCGAGCGTGTGGTGATCGGCCGGCTTGTCGCCGAGATCAAGCCGCATGAACGCGACGACGGGTGAACCATCGGGAAGCACCTGGACGTCGCTGGGGATGAAGCCAAAATGCTGCGCATACCATGCGCAGGTTTCCTGGTAGTCCGCGAGTTCAAGCACGATGTGACCAAGCCGGATAATTTCTGGCGCATGCTCGGGCGGCCGCTGCGTCCCGTTGATCCGGACGGCCGCATCCACGGAGTTGAATGGCAATGGTGGCCGATGGGACAGCGTGGCGGCTGGCGCCTGGCCCCATATCGCGTCGACGCTAAAGCCCGAAGGATCTGTCAGTCGCACCATATAGCCGCCGCCGGCCAACTGTGAGCGCTCGACGTCTGAAGCGCCAGGCAGTTTTGCCAGCGCCTCAAGATCTGCCCTGTTATCGACCTGTAACCCGAAGCCGACGAAACGGGATTTTGGTGCCTTGCGGACGACATAGCAGAAGTGGGAAGCACCCGTTCCCCGAAGCAGCAGGAGCGCTTCACCGCGCGATACAGTTCGAAGCCCGAAGTCATTGAGAAAATGCTCGGCTTTCCCGAGGTCTGGCCGGTCGAATATCAGATAGGCCAATGCCGACGCTTTTGTCGTGGGATTGGGGTGACGGGCTGGCTGTGCAGTAGTGAGTTTCATGGCGGAAAAGAAATCAGGCGGTTCAGATGGCGTATTCGGCTTCCAGCACTGGAGCGCTGACGGGGTCACACAGCAACGTAAGACTCTCACGCACGATACGGTTTGCATCGGTCGCCGGACCATCGTGGACGATCGTCCTGTCAGGCCGGGCTACGGCGACCCGCCCGGGAAGGAAAACGCCTTCGAGGTCTTCCCAGCTGTCGCGCGGGGCAAGATGCACACGTTGCCCGCGATGGGCAATCTGAACGATGCTTGCCCCGGCGCGCGCAAACGCTGCAACCGTCGCGTGCTCGCGCGAAGCCGCCGCGTCTATACCAAACCCGATCAGGGCGAGACCCTGCCAGAAGGGGTCGTCGCTCAGGCAGGTTGTGCCATCCGGACCTCTCACCCAGCCTTGGGCGATGACCGCGCCACGAACAAGTGCCCCGATCGGCGAACGAACCGCCCCATGCCGGCTCGACGGCGCGGCACCGTTGATTGCTTCTGTCTCCACAGTCACTCCATCTGTCGTTTGTTAGACCGGCCCTCGGTTGCCGTTTAATGACATTAAACTCATCGCTGATCGTTTTGTCAATATAGACAGTTGCATCTATACTTAGGTACGAACAAATGCGGACCCGATCATGCCGAAAACTGCGAATCCCCGGACAGCAAAACGCCCCGCCCGTGCGGCGCCAGTCGCCCCGGTTGCCGTTCCCGAAGAACGCGAGCCGCGCGGTGCTCGCCGCAAGCGCGAGACACGCGCCCGCCTGCTCGACGCTGCCCTCCGGCTGATGGCCGAAAAGGGCATGGAGGGCGTGGCGATCAACGAAATCACCGAGGCTGCCGATGTCGGCTTTGGCTCGTTCTACAACCACTTCGAATCGAAGGAGGCGATCTACGCGACCCTTGTCGATAATGTGTTCGAGGATTTCGCGGACATGCTGGATCGCCTCGCTGGTGGACTTACCGATCCAGCCGAGGTGATTGCCGTCTCCGTTCGCCATACCGTGATGCGTGCGCGGCGCGATCCTGTGTGGGGACGATTCCTGATACGTGAAGGGTTTTCGGCGCGTGCGATGAGCCGCGGGCTCGGTCAGCGACTGCTGCGCGACATCGGCAGCGGAATTGCCGCGAAGCGCTTTGTCATCGCCGATCCGTTTATCGGCTTTCTTTCGGTAGGCGGCACGGTCCTCTGCGCGATTGCTGCCGAGCTGAACTTCGTCGCGCCGGGTGCACCGGCGGCAGGCGTGCTCAAGGAGCTGGGCTTTAGCGGAGAGCATTTCCCCGAGCGCACGGCAGCGACGCTGCTGCAGACACTCGGGCTCAAGCGCGCGGAGGCGGAGAAGATTGCCGCACGTCCGCTGCCCATCGTCGAGGAGGCGGTTGAGACGGATTGAGGCCAGACACGGTGACGGTACCGTCTGGCCGCGCCGTCATCGACGAGCGATGGTGAGTGATCACCCCGCTTCCGGGCTGCCCTTGTGAGCTGAACGTTGGTCGGTTGCTCGCGCAGGCCCCACCGAATGGCGCCTGGTCTTTTTTTGACGATAGGCTTCAATCGCCCGCGAGAGCGAGGACGTTAGCAATCAACTCCCGATCCCCGTTGTCAAGCGCTTCCCTGTGGAACCTTGAAAGATCGCGAAGCGCTGCTGATATGGTTTTGACCGGGTGACGTGTCGACGCAAAAAAGGGCCACGCATGCAGCAGATAGATGAGTGGCGTGAGCTCGCGGCGCTCACACCACCGATCGAAGAGCGCGATACAGATGTCGTCGACCTGCTTACGCGCGCGCGAATCGTCGTCCCTGCTGCTGTTGCACGCTCCGGCCCGGACGAGCGTCAATGTGGTCACATACGTGCGCTCAGGAGTTCGTTGCATTCTTCCAACCCAATTTGGATTCACGCATGTTCGCCAGTGGCGCATTGCTTTCGCCTGTCGGACAAACAGTCGTGCTTACGACACCAGCAGGTTGACAGTCATTCGTTAAGCCTCGCGCGACGCGCTGCGATAACGCAGCGGCGCTGCGCGTCTGGACGGCGTTTGACTGCCAGACGGTTTTCACTGTCGGGAGCCGGCCGATTCTTCTGGAAGCTTTGCTTCCCACCTTTGGTTTTGCAAGGGGTTCCGACATAACATGGAAGAATGGCTCAGTCCGCCATGCCCGGAACCGGCGCACGCGTTTCGCCATCGGATCCGCCCGCCAGGGACGGGCACAACAACGGCGCCTTCCTCGTTGTGCCGGGCCCGACAGCGAGTCGAACCGGGTGCAATCTTGATGTCGCCGCAAATTCCCGGACCCCCTCGGCGATTTGCACCGCAATTCGTTGTAGCGCGCGTCGATGGCCGTCGACGATTGCCTCGTAGCCCGCTGACACGGGCTGACTGACGATGCTGTGGCAGGTCAACGTTTCCTGGTCACTGGACGAGCGTAGGCTCCATACAGCGTCGATGAGTGCGTGCGAGCCCGGCCATGATTCGAAACGCTGTACGTCGACGGAAACGTGGTACACGGGAACCTCCTCAGCGTGTGCGACCTCATGTACGTCAAGCGCGCTGGCCTGTCGTGTCAAGGCGGTCAGCAGCGCATTGCGGACTTCATCTGCGAGGGGCGACGCCCAGCGATCGTCCTCCAGCACCTTCACCTGGGCCGCATTCACCTGTACGACGAGCTGGCTCCTTGCCACGGCGGCGGGCACCTTGACCGGGCGCACGTCAATCAGAAAGACCGGGCCCGCCGTACGGTTGGCAAGTGTCGAATCGCCGTCTGTGCCCAATGTATAGAAGCGGGCCGGTGGGGACGCGCACGCTGTCAGCACCGCCAGACCGATGCCCGTCACTATCCGCGCCATCGCGCGCCACGAGCGGGATTGAACCAGTTTCAAGGCTTATCTCCTTTCTTGCCAAACAGCAGCGCCTGGGGATGACGTTCCAGATAGTCCGCGAGCGCGTTGAGGGATTGCAGGGTACGCGTGAGTTCCTGCATTGCATCCTGGATGTCCGACTGCATCGGCGCGGCCTGCCGGAGCGTCGTTTCAGCGGTGCCGAAGGTCCGCTGCGCGGCGGCCAGCGTGTCGCGGGCTTGCGGAACGACCTCTGTGTCCATGTGCCCGAACAGCCGGTTGGCGTTTTCCAGCGCGCCATTCAGATTCGCTCCGATCCGGTCAAACGGGACCTGATTCAGTTTCCTGGCAATGTCCGCAATCTGCACCTGCAGTTCATCGAGCGTGTTGGGCACGGTCGGCAGTTCAATCGGGTTCCGGCGTACATCGACAGTCGCCCGAGGCGCTTTCGGGAACATGTCAAGCGCCACGTAAAGCTGGCCCGTCAGCATGTTCCCGGTTCGAAGCTGGCCGCGTAGCCCCTCCATGACGAGGTGTTGCAGCAACTCGTGGCCGCCCGGTGTGTCCGGCGCGGGTAGCGCCTCGCTGGAGCGCCGGCTGAGCCGGTCGGGATAAAGCGCCATGGACACCTTCATGCTGAAGCTCTTTTCCTTTTCGTTGTACTCGATACCGATTTCCGTCACCTGCCCCAACGCGATCCCGCGAAGGTCGACGGGTGCGCCGACAGACAGTCCACGCAGCGACTGGTTGAACCTCATGACCACATTGAGCGGCTGGCCGTCGGGCTCGCGCATCGCGTCCGACTCGTCCGATGCGAGTCGAAACACGGCCTTGTCAGCGGCCGGTTGTCCGGCGTCCTGGCCCGGTGGCGACTGGAACGCCAGACCTCCGACGACCACCGTCGCCAGCGATTGCGTATTGAGCTTCAGTCCATTCGAATCGAGACGAAGATCAACGCCGCTCGCATGCCACCACCGTGTATTGCTGCCGACGTACTGGTCAAACGGCGCATTGACGAAAACATTGACGATTACACCGGCGCCGTGCGGGTCGAGGGAGAAGCCAACCACCTGGCCCACCTGAATACGATGGTAGAAGATGGGGGCGCCGATATCGACCGAGCCCAGTGAGTCCCCTCGCAGCGTGTACTGATGCCCCGGCTGGCCGGTCGTGACGATGGGCGGATTGTCGAGGCCGACAAACGCCGTTTGCCTTTCTGTCGATCGTCCGATGTCGACGCCGATGTACGCACCAGAGAGCAACGTACCGAGGCCCGAGATGCCGTTAGCGCCCACACGCGGGCGAACGACCCAGAAGCGCGTGCCGCTGGTGGCGAATCTTTCGGCCTCTTTGGTCAGCTGGATGTTGACGATGACATGCCGCAGATCCTTTGACAGTGTGATGGCCTGTACCGAGCCGATTTCGACATCCTTATATTTGACCTTCGTCTTACCCGCCTCCAGACCCTCTGCGTTAGTGAATGTCACGGTGGCCGTCGGTCCTTTTTCCGTAATGGATTTGATCACCAACGCGACGCCAATCAACGCACAGATGAGTGGGACCAGCCAGATCAGGGATGGAAGCCAACGCTTTCGCGGCTTGAGTTCAGGGTCGGGGGCATTGAGAGGATGCATCACTCGGAGACTTTTTCACAGGTTTCAGTTTATTGGAGGCTTTTGGAGCCGCGAAGCTGCATTCATTCATCGTCGGGAAGGATCGTCGGGGTTGGATGTTGTCCCAGATCAGCCGCGGATCGAACTGATGCGACGCGAGCATGGTAAGGATCACCACCGCTCCAAAGGCGAGCGCGCCTGGACCCGCAGTGACGACGGCAAATGAACCAAAGTGCACCAGGGTGACCGTCAGCGCGACAACGAAGACGTCGAGCATCGACCACCGGCCAACGCGCTCTACAAGCCGGTGCAGTCTTGCGCGTTCAAGTGGCTGCCAGGCAGAATCTCGGCAAGCGGCCACGGTCTGTAGCGTGAGAATGGCGAGTTTGAGCATTGGCACCACGACACTGGCAACGAAGACAATGACCGCCAGCGGCCAGTCTCCTGATGTCCAGAAGTACGCGACACCACCCAGGATGGTGTCGTCCTCTGAGCGGCCCAGTGACGAGGCGTGCATGATCGGCAAGAGATTCGCCGGAACGTAGGCAAGCGCGGCAGCGAGAAGCAGGCTCGAGGTGCGCGTCACGCTCTCCGGACGGCGCTCGTGCAGCACGGATTCACATCGCGAGCAGTGCTGATGTGGCTCGCCGCCACGCGTCTGGACAAGGCCGCAGGTATGACAGGCAACCAGTCCGGCATGTTTTGCGGTGACATAAGCCGTTGACCGGTTTTTTCTTCCACCGTACGTCGAACCTGGCCCAGCACCCCTGTGACTTGCCCTCGACCAACGAACGCCAGCCGGTCGATGAAGCTTCATTTCGTCGCACATGTCCCAGAGCCCGCCCGGGTCAAACGCAGTGAGGACGCCCAGCATCAAGGTCAGGGCACCAAACGCGAACAGTCCTGTGCCAGGAATCACCTGGGCTACGCTCACCATTTTTACGATCGTAATGAGCACGCCGAGCATGAATACCTCGACCATGCCCCATGGCCGAACGAGCTGCACGACGCGAAGCATTCCGTTGAAGTGAGGCGGAAGCCTGCCTACGCGAAGTGGAACCAGCACATAGAGAAAGGCGAGGAGTTCGATCAGCGGGAACAGGATGGACGAGCAGAACACCATCATTGCGACGATGCGCATATCGCCGGTCCACAACGACCGCACGGCGCCGAACAGTGTGGCCTCGGACGCCATTCCGTTAGCCTTGAGTTCTATGACGGGGAAAGCCTGCGCTATAAAGAAAGTAATCAGCGCCGCAACCGTCACCGCGCAGATCCAGTCGAACGGCAGGCCAGCGCCATGTATTCCTTTCAGATTCGCGCCACAGCGCGAACAAAGCGCAACCAGTCCCCTTGCACGCGCAGGCTTGCGAAACAGCAAATCGCATTCGTGACAGGCAATCAGTTTCTGATATTCCATATTGGGAACCGACGTGTGTGAAGTTCCGGCGCCTCGACGCGGATGAAACGACGCCTTCATCACTTTTGGATAACGAACTACCGGACGCCGATTTTTCACACAGGCGAGAAGGAAGAGCGGCCTCGGGTCGTCGGGTCGCTCAACCCGGATTCATCAAGGCGCGATCATTCCGCTAACGTCGCCTGCGGCTGACCGGGCGGCAGTTCACCCATCGCCTGGAACAACACCGCGGTATCGCTCATGCGCTGGCTCGCCGCGCGCACTGCGCTGAGCTGCGCATTGAGAAACCGCTGCTCGCTGGCATGCTGTGCCGTTGAAGGCAGCGAGCCCAGGCGACGGCGCAAGGACGTATCATCGAACGCCGCGCGCGCAGCCTGTGCCGCTGCTTCCGTCGACGCGAGTGTCCGTGCATCGTTATCGAGTGCGTCCAGCGAATTCGCGACATCCTGGAAGGCCGACAGCACCGTCGACTTGTAGTGCAGCACCGCTGCATCGTAGGCATCAATCGAGGCCCTGCGTTGCGCGAACAACGCGCCGCCATGGAAGATCGGCTGCGAGAGGCCCGCACCGATGGCCCAGAGGCCGCCCGCACCTGAAAGCACTGCAGGCCAGCTAAAACCGCCACGGCCCATCGAACCCGTCAACGACAGGCTCGGAAACAGTTGCGCCGTCGCAGCCCCAACATCGGCGGCGGCCGCCTTCACGGCGGCGTCGGCTGCCTGAATATCAGGTCGCGACCGCAGGAGATCCGACGGCACAGCCACGGGCACATGCCCGGGCAACGACAGGCTGTCGAGTTCGGGAACGCCCGGGGCGTTGTCCGGCGTGCGGCCCATCAGCACCGCCAGCGCGTGGATGGCTGAGGCGCGCTGCTGACGCAGCGCCGGCAGCGTCGCCGCTGCCGAAGCCGCATCCTGCGTCGATGCAAGCGCCTGCACGCGTGAAACCGACCCGAGCGCGTAACGCTGCTGGTCCTCATTCGCAGCCTCTTCGGCCACGGCAACGAGCCGTCCGGCGAGCTCGATCTGGCGATCGAGCGCCGCCACATTGATCGCCGTGCCGACAATGTTGGCGGCGAGCGCACGCCGCGCCGCTTCCAGTTCATACGCCTGCACGTTCACGCGGGCGGCGCTCGCCGAGTTCGCGTAACGCGTCTGGCCGAAAAGGTCGAACGTGTAGTGCGCCAGCAGTTGCCCGGCAAAAAAGTTGTATTGAACCTGCTGAGGGCCAAGCCCGGGCACGACAGGTGAACGCGCGCGTTCGACCTGCACGGCACCGTCGACCGAAGGCAACGTGGATGCGCCGACCTGTGCGCGCAGTTCCTCTTGCGCGGCCGCAAGCGCGCGCTGCGTAGCCGCTAGCGTCGGACTGTTGCGCAAGCCTTCGTCGACGAGCGCATCGAGCGCATCGGATCGGTAAAGCCGCCACCATTGCGGCACCGACGTGGCGCCGATATCGAACTGCTGCGCAATTCCACCCGCTGCAACAGTCTTCGAGGGCTGCGCCTGCGCGCCGTAATGCTCGGGCGAAGGCATCGCCGGGGGCTCGCCGCTGGGGCCGAACGAGCAGGCCGGCAGTGCGAGTGCCGCAGCCACGGCGAGAACAGATGTCTTATAGGCA
>Ga0247692_1000150_pt1 | contig 15700 bp, 24 predicted proteins | sample CNK33_metaG_FD_183041 | JGI IMG/M metagenome (GOLD analysis project Ga0247692, IMG submission 183041) | Soil microbial communities from Purdue University Martell Research Forest, Indiana, United States - CNK33 | ecosystem: Environmental > Terrestrial > Soil > Temperate forest > Bulk soil...
GGCGTTATGAGTAGGCAAGATCCATAGCCACGTCATTGGTGTTGATGCCGTCAATGGGTTGCCCGGCCTTGAAGCCGAACACTCCATAGTCGCCCCGGCAGTATTCTGTCCCGGTGGTGTTAATGAGATCGTCAGCAATGGCCATGTCGAAAATGGTGTTGTTCAGCCAGCCGTCGCGGAGAACTCCGTAGGTGGCCTGAGACGTGTCCTTGATGATGTTGAATTCCAGGGCGCCGGCTTTGTGGAGGAAGAGATTCTTCTTCCACGGCGAGCCGCGGTACTTGACCTCGGCCTTGTCTTTGTCGAAGTTCTGCGTCAGGCTCACGACAATGGGGATAAGCGTCCAAACCGGGGAACCGTAATTGCCGGTGTTGTAGTAGAGTTTGCAGTCGAGACCTGTTCGCAGCCCGGTTCCCATTGTGGTATCTCCAAAAAGAAAAAGCCGCTCCCGTTTAAGGTCGCGGCTCATCTCGCGGAATACCAAATTGTTCGGAAGCTGATTATGGTCCTCTCATGGAATCCTTGAACTGCGGCGCAGCCTTCGGAAGCTCCGCATCAAACGCCGGTTTCATAAACGGCCGCTTGCGGATGTAGACCTTGCGTGTGGTCTCGTGCCGGCGCGTCCCGGTCCTGATGATTGACTCTCCGCCCTTCTCCAAAGAGGAAAGGGCCGTGTCGCTCGTTCGGTTTAACCGAATCGGTCCGATGACCACGCTGCGGGTCGTTTCGTCATAGCCGAACAAAATGAAGTTCTTGACGAAGCCAAGGTGTGAGAACGGCGGCGAATTCGGAGCGCTGACTTTCTTTCTCTTGAGGATGCTCGATCGCGCACGAGTACGAACGAAAGCTCCGAACTTTGAAAGTGAACGGCGCGTGGCGTCTCCCAAGGCCCGCATGACCTTGGGCCGATCAAAGAACATCGTTTTGGCTTGATTGATCTTAACGCCGAACATGCTTACCTCGTGATGAACACCGTCAGAAAGATTGTAGTTTCCCAGGTGCGATGGTGATATAGCAATTCTTCATCGAACAGATCCGGCCGCAAAGCCTCCTGAACCAGCGCCGATGTCATCGTAGCCAATCTATGCCCATCTCGGAAGAAGTCATGCACCTGCTCGGCAATCTCCGTTAACCCGTCCACCGTGGCCCGGTCTGCGGCCTCGTCTATGACCAGAGGAAGCATCATTTGGAAGTCGATTGCCGCCTCGTACTCGAATGACTCCATCGCGTTCGTATCGCCACGGCTGATTCGCTTTTCTTCCACGATCCTCAGCGCAGATACCTTGACCTGCAAGGTTGCCAAGTCCTCTGGAGTGTAATACTTGGCCCATTCTCTCGTTGCCGTGAACTCGTTTACCCAGGCGCGGGCCGTATCGTTCAGCTCCGCGACCACAGCGTCAGAGATGAGGATTTCTGTGGCCATTACAGCAAATCCCCAAACGTCGGGTCGGGTTCGCCATATTTATTGGATTGATAAAACGCCCAACGGTATATACCGCCAGTCTGTCGCTGGCCGGGCAAAAACAATTTACTGCCGAATTCATAAGGGCCAGCAGACGCCCCAGCGTTGACTTGCCCGTTCATATTTATGGTAACGAGCCCACTTGCGCCCCAGGATTTGTCCAGAACCCCATCGGCCCTATGCTTGCTCATCGCAAAAGCCGTCTCTGATTGGTCGGTCGTTAGTGCCAGCGTACCCGAGGCAATGATTGAATCATCCTCGCCGAGAAGTCGAGGAGAGGCGTACCACGCTGTACCTAACAACTGGTCTACTCTGCCAGAGACTCCAAAGGTGGTATCAATCGCCCCATTCGCAGCGGCATAGCGTGCCATTACTTGGTGGCCGAACCCGCCGCTCGTCCCGCTGCCACCTGCAACAATCTTCCCCGTAGATTGAATGAGGATTCCATTGAACGCCGGAGCAGTAATACTGGCGAAAGTCTCCGTTATCGTGCCACTGCTACCAAAACCGGAATCCAATACGCCAAGAGCGCTATAGCGGGCCAAGATCGCGCCGCCCGCAGCAACGCCGGCGACAAGGATTTTTCCGTCCGACTGGATCAACAAATATCGCAAGCTGGTGACGGCCGCGTTCGTTACCTTGCCTCCAGTTCCAAAGGTCGAGTCTAGTGAACCGTCCGTGTTGAATCGGAATATGAATGATGGATCTGTAGTGCCGTTGCCGTTGCCACATATGACGAGCTTGCCGTTCGCGTCGAGTTGCCCGAACCAAGTAAAGCCTGAATTAACAGTGCCCCATTTGGAACTGTACATTCCTGGCGTAGGTCCAGTCGCGGCCCAAGTACCGTCCAAAGAGCCGTCCGTGTTCAACCGCGCCACGGCAACATAGAAATCGCTCGCGGTGACAAGCCAGCCAATGGCAAGAATCTTTCCGTCTGCTTGAACGACAGCATGGACGCCTTCGCCAGCTACGGTGTCAGAACGGAAAATAATATCAGCGAATCCGGCCGTACCGAAACTGGTATCCAGATCTCCATTCGCCGAGACGCGCGCAACCGTGAATTCGTTGATGCCCCCAGGTCCAGTAAGCCGCTGGCCTATGAGAAGGATCTTGCCATCAGCCTGTTGGGCTGCGCCATTGCAAAACGATGTCGGCGCCGCAAAAGTGAGGCGCCCGTTGCGCAATTGCGTGGCATTTTGCAGCGATACACTTTTCGGCAAGCCATCTACCAGCGCCAGCACGAGGCTATCCGAACCGGGAGCCGTCTCCTCGGTCAGTGCGGCCATGTACTCGCTAAATTTCTCACTTACAATTGCCACGCTATGATTCCTGAGTTAAGAATGTTACTCCGTCCTCGGCCGTCAAATAAATCTGGACAGTTTCATCGGTAAGAGCGCCAAACACGGGAAAATTTTGGCGGAACTTGGCGTGAATCCGAAACATAAGCTGATGAGGATCAGAGAAACGGTAGGGCGCGTCCTGCCCATAGGGGACGACCTCAAAACGATCCGTGCTTCCGTCAGGGTCCAGGATGTCAACGATGTCCCCACGCTGCGGCTTTACCAATTGGCCCGACAGAATCAGATCAGCGGCCCGGATAATGAAATCCCTTTCCGTCCGCTCCATCTTCGTGAATCCTTGCCGATCAGTGCTGCGAAGCAACTGGCTTCCGAGCGTGGCTTGAACCGGAACCGAATCCGAGCCGCGCCGGTAGATAACTGCTTCGGAAGCGTTCTCCTGGAGTTGTTCAGCCAGCCAGCTTGCGCCAGTTTTTAGTAGGTTCATGACGCGGCCCTCACCTTCAGTACCATTGCGCCAAGAGCCGCTTGCGGATCGTTCCAGGTGTTGGCGTTTCCTGCCAAATCAATCCACGCCCCATAACCTGACAAGATTGCCGCCTGAACACTCACCAACCATGAAATCCTTTGCGCCTTGGTCGCGTTATCCCACTGCGCAGGAGTAGGTGTCGCTACTCCTGCAAGCTGGCAAATCTTCACAAGAATCGCTTTGCAATCGGAGTCAACAAACGACCCACAGCACCAGCGATGTGTGATTGCGTCTGCAAATAATCCGCTCGGATTCAGAGGAGGACCAAGATTCGCGTCGGTGTTCGGGTCGATGTTTGCCTGGAGCCACGCGACTACGGCCGCAACTTTAGCCACCGGAACGATGATGATGAGCCGATATTGGAAGTTGGTGGGCATTAATAGACCCCCCAACGGGAATTGAGATAGGTAAACAAGTCGGTTTTGTTTTTGGTTGTGAGCGCCCCTGAATAGACGAGGAATTCAGCAAAATCAAGATCCCCTGGAGTCGTGCCGGTACTGGTAGTGGCCAGAATTGCGCCAGTCATCGTCCCGGCGCCAACGGTGGAAGAGATCGTCGTTTCCGTGCCACCGTCCAGACGATACTTCGATGAGGCTCCATTCCATTCTGCGGAGTTGACGTGCCAGTTCGCGTCTGGAACTAAAACTGTGTTTACGGCCGTGCCGGCGAACATTCTCCAGAAAGCCGTTATGTCGGCCCACTGAGGACTATCGGCCAACCCTGTGTAAATCACCTTGCTATCAGCAGCGTTGTAAGCGCGCATCGTGTATACAGCCAATGTCGTGTAAGGCTGTGAAAGCGCCGCCCCAAACGCCGCTGATCTGAGATTGTCGTCTACTCCGTCAAAGCGAATGATTGGCTTGCCACTCTTGATGTTCAGCTTGAGCGTGCCGCGCTTGGTCGTAGTCGCCTGGGTTAGATGATTTCCGTTGCCGCTCGCATCATCCCACGCGCCTACAGGATCAGCGTCAAGAACTGCTGGCGTCGTGCGCGCGCTATCCTGCCAAAGCGTTCCATCCGCCTTGTACCAAGCTGTCAGACCGGAAATCGAAGCTGGACTAACTAACGAGGCTCCCGACATGCACGCAAGCCTACGCCTACGGGTGAGGAACATTATTCCTCCACGCCGTACAGCGTGCCGGTAATAGTGCCAGCTACGCTCAAAGTGGCTTTCAAGACGTTGTTGATCGCAGCGAGAGGGATGCCATTGCCAAAGTCAAAGAAGTATGGGGTGTCCGCAGCGAGCTTGGCTGTGCGGAATACAGTCGTTCCGCCCGCATTGTCCTCAAAGAGAACACTACCAGCCGCAGAGACGGAGAACGTCCCGCCCAGAAGGCGGATTTTCTTACCCGTTGCTGGCGTCCAAATGGTGGCAATTGACGTAATGCTGACGGCGCTCATGTCAATGAACTTGCTCGGCACATAGAAGCCAGGAGCGTTGAATGGTTGCGACAGCATTATTCACCGACCTTGTCCAAAACGTGGTAGGCGTCGTCGGCCTGAACAATCACATCGGCCTGAGGTCGGTTCGCCTTGGCCCCGCGCTGAAGCGAAAGCGTTACGTCGTCGTGGTCCGTAACTGCATCGCAGAGCGTTGCCAAGTCACCAGCCTTGAGCCTGACGTGCAACTGCTCAGCTTGTGGCCCGCGATGACCTCGCGGCCTATCTGCGAGCGCCGCTTTGACCCGGATAATGGGATCGGTCAAGAGGGTTGGCTGACGGATTCCTTCGACCCGTTCTTGTTCCATTTTTGCTCCGTATGCCAATCCCGTTTGAACCATTGAAGGGCCGGATGCTCGTGATCTGTGACGAAGTTGGGAAATTGGACCTTCCCCTCGTGATTCAACCGCACCGTGCGCGTAACTTTGGTATTCCTCAGTCCGATCTCCCAAAGCTGGCGTGAGAAGTACCAGTCTTCACTCTCACCATCCGTCACCCAAAGCCCATCATGGCGATAGATACGTGTGGGGAAGTCGAACACGGCCCGAAGCATCCCCTTTTCGTCCGTGGTGAAAAATCGTTTGTCCCTGAGATCGGCCAGCCAACAGCCGTTGTTGTGGAGAAGCATTTCGCCGGGATAGCCAGCCTCTTCAGCTCCCCAGGTTGGTGGAAGCTCGGCGTCGGCTTCTCTGATGCTCCAACGGCGCTTTGGAATCTGCGGATTGTCAGGATCTCCAATCCCACAAGAGTACAGGCCGCGCACGTCTTTGATGGCGATTGCCACAGAGATCAAGCTGAGCTGCGCCGCCCGCATTTCCCGCATGAGCGTATCGAGCCAAAACGCCTCGGGATAAGTGTCCTGGTGGAGCATGGCGAAATGAGTAATTTCCCCTGACTCCGCCAGATTCAATGCACTGGCCCAGCAATTGTTGAAATTGTGCGGCACCTGCCACGAAGGCAGAGGGTGGAACTCCCACTCACGCGAAGCGTGAAGGAATGACTGTATACACTCCCACGGCCATGCGCTTCCTGGCAATCCAAGTGCAATGACGATTTTCTCTTGATCCATTAGCTCGCCAGTAGTGGGAGGGTGTGCCACGCCGTATTGCTCGTGGCGATGAAGACGGCGCTCGTAAAGTTCGCCATGTTGTACTGCGTGTTTGCAGACCCGGCGTTGATCGTGCCACCGATTTGCGGATAGACAATCAGGGAGGGTGAAGCACCGTTATTGTTGTTCTTGATCCAAACACTGCGCCCGGTTTGAGGAGTGGGCATAATCACGCCGGAGACGCCATTGGCGCCGGAAACGAGATTGAAACCGTAGTTGGTGTTGGTGGCTGTGGCCTGATTTGATCCAGCCACAGCGATAGAGAACACCTTCATAACCGGCGCGCCGGCCGATTGAGTGGGAGCGTGAAGAACAAGGCAGTTATCGCCGCTGTTCGCTGTGCCGGGGTCGCTTGCAATGAGCGTCGGGCCTTGAACCAGATAGCCGAAAACGGTATTGGTTCCAGCCGTCAGACTGACTTTTTTGGCCGTCGCATCCCAGTACACTTGTTGACCGACGCCGATGGCGCCGTCAGCCTGCATCTGGTAGATGCCGCCCTCCGCTGCAAGCGCGTCTGAGATGACGGGAGTCGTTCCGAACATGGGATTATCTTCGTGAGCGACAAATGGAGTGTTGCCTTTCACGATAACGTCGCCGGCTGCGTAAGCGGCGTCCGGGATATGGTCCGCCATGATCGGCTTGCCGCGAACAAAAGCTGCCATTGGCGTTGCCATTGAATCTCTCCTCAGAAAAAGCCGATCACCGAATCACATGAAGAATCGTAAACGTGTATAGGGAACGGTTGAAGTTGCCGTCATAGAGTTTATGCCCCAACCGAGTAGACCCCGGCGCGGAAGTTCTGTTGGGTAACTCCAAATGGCATTGTGCCGCGGATTGAGATACCCAAGCGATCAAATTGATAGTCTGGTCCGGCCTGCAAGACCGCTGGAGTATCGACGCCATTGAGGAAGCAGGCTTCAATAACCGGAAGCGCGGCGGGGTTGAACAGAATCCACCAGGCCGTGGTGGAGTTGACGTATGAGGCATTGTCGATGTACCTCGACATGACCGGCTTCAACGCGCCCTGCCACACGTTCTTGTTCGGGAAGGAACTGAAAGCCGTATTGCTTGCGAGGCCAGCCGTGATGATGTATTCAGCGGTCAGAAGCTCAGTCGCCGTCTTCCAGTTGCTCGGTCCGAACAGAAGGACGGGCTGCATCCCCGCAAATCCTAGCGGGTTGCCGTTCGGGTCGATCTGATTGTCGAACAGCTTCTTGGCGGAATTGAGCGAGGTTGCCGAGAGGTTGGTTGTAGCACCGCTGAGTTTGTTCGCGGCGTACTGCGGGAATGAGGAACTGGTGGACGTGCGCCAGAAGGCGTTGCCATCGTCACCGTTCGCCGAGAATACGGGATTGCTCTTTTGACTTCCGACGGCGCTGCCGCTGGCTAGTGAGGCCCATAGAGACCAGAACACGTCATTGAGCTTGAGGCCGGCGCCTTGACCGATCTTGAGAGGAACCTGCGTCAACATCCCCAGGTCGTCATTGACTAGATGCGTCCAAGGGATGGTGGCGATAATGCCGAACGGCGCAGCCAGGTTGGCGAATGCCTGATCCTGGAAGGAAGCGTTGGCCAGCTCACCAGATGGGCCGAGCGGCCGATACATCACGTCGCCCAGAAGGTTGATAGACTTCACCGGCTTGAAGTCGTTGACCGGACGAATACCGGAGATTTCCCGCCAGGACTGTTCGACAAACAGGTAGCCTTGCAGCGCGAACTTGTTGAGGACGTTCGCCAGGATGTTCGAGATCGACATATTGGACGAGCCTTCGGCGCGGATGGCCTGCTTGTCCATCATGTCCCATGCCGCCAGCGCCGAGCGAACCGAATGCTCTCCTGAAAAATCCAGTTCGGAATGATGCCCGTTCGCCCGAAAAGCCGCCTTCAAGAATTGCTGAGGAGTAATACGTCCTTTGAAAGCCGTATGCGCCGTCTGCTGTACCTGATCGGTATAACGGGACTTGAACTCGGCTTGCGTTTGGCGCTGGAGAGATTCCGGAATACGACGAAGTTTCAAGCTGCCATCGGGAGAGGAATCGCTGTAAAAATCGTCGTCCTCGAGACGCATTTGATGGCGCGCGGCCTGAAGCAAAGCCGCCTCGAAAACTTGCTCGGTGAGTTGGGGAGTGTTGACCGAATACCCAAGACCTCCGGGGACGCCGACGCCCTTGCTCGGTCGCTCCGCGCGGAGGCAAGCGAGCTCCATTTTGGTTGCGTCCCAATTCGCTCGGATGGCAAACGGGACGATTGAAACTTCCTTGCCGTCCACTTCGGCTTTCGTAACGCCGTACTTTTCCGCCAGGCACTTGATCGCGTCCTGGCGTTCGATCTCATTGGCCGATTGCTCGGCCAGATCCACAAGACGATTCTTGGCTTTGATGGCGACAGCCGAAGATGAACCGGGGAACTTTCCAGCCTCTGCGTCGTCATAATCATCGGGTTCGTCGCCGCCCTTCATGGCTTCCTTGAGAGCAGCCTTGGCTGTGGAGGCGTCCATTTTGTCGATTTCTTCGTCGCTGTATTTGCATTGCTTGCCGTCGGCGCGCAGCTCGTTCATCAGAGCTTTGAGGGAAGCCGCGAAATGGTTCATGTTTTCTCCAATAGTTGCGGCCACCTTTACTGACGTTGCGCCGTCAGCGCCGAGCGGCACGAATGAAACTTCTCCAAGCTCTGTCTCGCGCGAAATCGTTATTGGTCCTTTGACCGTAATGCCGTTTACTTCGGCCTCCGCACCGTCTTCTAGGTACTCAGTACGTAGCGGATTGGCCCCAACAGACATTTGCCACTTGAATCCGTTTTTCGCCGGCACAGTTACTTTGTCCACGAACTCAGACTGACCGGAGAATACTCCCTTGACTCGGATTCCTTCCTTGCCGACTGAGACTTCGGTGGTATGGCCAACAATGGATTCGTGATTGTGGACGTGAAGCGCTGGTCTGTGCTGTTGAGGGACTTTGACGCCAGCTAGGTCTAGGATGATTTGTCCGTACCACCCCATCGGAGTCATGGGGGCGCCGGTGTAGGCGATACCATCGAATGATGGTAATGCGCCTTCTTGTTCCGGAGCTGCCAGGACGCATGGAGATTGAGCGGCGCAAAAGAAGTGGCGCGGCTTATCGGCCTTTGAGGCCCTTATGGTAGGTTTCGGCTTGCGCCACTTCTTTGACATGCGATACCACGAAAAAAGCCGCGTTAGGGGAACGCGGCTCATCTCGCGCGACTCTGTGAGAGTCTATTAGTAATCGTTATCAACACTACTCTTGAGTGTCAAGCGCATTCTCCAAAGCGCTATCTGTCACATTCTCTGTGCGGCTGGGTTTGACAGGATCTCCGAATTCTAATCCAAGCCGCTCGATTTCCGATTTCTCCTTGCCTTGCTGTTCCATGATGTCACGCCAATCATAACCTCTCGACGCCCAGAACTGCTGCCAGGTCATCGTGCCATTACTGATTCTCGCATGGTCAGCCTCGGCATCTACCTTCGGTTCGAGAGGCTGATATCCCGGCCAGTGCCATTCGTGGGGAACATCTTCCATGCGGCTTAAGCCGCTGGGTAAAAGCCCTGGAACCATGATTGCTTCGTCTATCCACGCTCTGAAAATGTGGTCGAGAACAATCCGGTCGCAATCGACACGTTCCACATCCAAGGAGTTGCGATAGTTGATGTGGTCGAGACGCGCCGAACTAAAGTTGAATTTCTGACTTGTACCTAGCGCGAGATTCAAAGGATATGAAAGCGGCCGACACGCTTCACCTAAACACTTCTCCTGGAACATTTCGTAGGTGGTTCCAGGTTCGCCAGTATCGTACTGGTGAAGTTTCGACCCTCCGGGGATCGTAGTTAAAACGCCGCGGTCAATCGGAATCTTGTCGAACGGTGACGACGTTTGCGAATCATCGTCTGACGGAGCCTCCGATTCGAGTACAGCGGTAAGGTTCGCCGATACTTGCGCTTTGGCGAGCACTGCCTTGCGGAAGGAGCGTAGTTCATTGAAAAGGTCCAGCGCCGGTGTAAAAGCCGGAACCCCACGCACTTGCCCAGGACGAAACTTGATGAACCAGTGAACGACAAACTTCGCCTTGATCCGATCCGTCTCCATAGGATTCAGATTCGGGAAGAAGTAGTCCCCTGGATGCGTGCGCAGGACGGTAAAAGCGACCGGTCTCATCGTCACCGGATGAAGTATCAGTCCGTCCACCCAAAGCTCTTGCAGGTTCTTCGGGGAAACAGTCGTCACCTGATCCGCTTCAACATCGCACGGGTAGAGCTTAACCGAGTGCTCAAGATCGTTGACCGTCTTGAGAACTAGGAATCCTTCACCATCTACCGTCTTGGCAAGTTTCAGCGCGCGGAGCTTTTCCCGTAGGTCAACTTCCTCGGCCCACTCCTGCCACGCCGCTTCGATGCGTTTGTTTTCGTTGACGTTTTTCCGGAGGCATTGCAGCGTCGGCCCGGTGTTAATGAGGTCGTCGGCATTGCTGGTACACACTCCGAATAGGTAAGGGTTATTCGAGACCTCGTACCTCGAGCGCAGACGTAGTAGGCGCCGCACTTGGAAGTTATTGGCGCTCTTAGCGCTCAAATAATCCGCCATCCACCAACTGCGTTGGTTGTCATCGGTGGATTGCGCATTGTCGTATCGAGCGATAATCTTTTGCTCGGCAGCAGTCCTAAGCCGGCGCTCTTGAGCGCTGGGTTGAGGAGATCGAAAGTAAGAAAGTAGGCGTTCAAACATCAGGTGAGACCTGGAGTATCGAACGATGTGCCGGAGCGCGTCTGCTGACTATCGGAGACCGGGCCTGCGGCGATGATCTTGCTGAAGCGCATACCGCGGAATTTGGTATTGGCAGCGGCTTTCGCGTAGCGGTCCGCTGCGATTTGATCCGGGATGCGCTGGGACGTGACGGTCAAGCCATCGGCAGTGGCGGTCTGAGGACTGCCGGCTGACTCTGTAATCATGGGAATCAAGTCGGCCATGTGGCACCTGTAAAACGAAAAGAGCCGCTGCACCCTTTCGGATGCGCGGCTCGTCTCGCGCGGGAGTCTGTCCACCTAAACGCTACGCGATATAGGCGAGAGCGTCAATGCAATATCTCGTCAGTAACATCCTTGCCATTCCATATGACGCGACCAACCGCAGGCGGCCGAGGCTCGAATAGTTGACGAAGCAATTCGTCTTGCCAGCCCGGATCTGGAACAACGTCGCACTGGATCATCTGCAATCCGGTGACTTCCGGTTCCTTCTTGAACAGCCAAGAGGGAACGGCGAACGCGAGCAACTGAAGGAAAGCGCGTCTCAGCATGGTCATTCACCTTTCGTGGTGATGTAGTCCTGCATCTCCTGGAGCGTGGCAAACGAGATTCGCACACGCATGTCGTCGGCTTGGAATTCGTAGACGTATTGGGATGTAGTGAAAAACTCGACGCGCTTTTCTTCTGGAGGCTGCGGCTTACGATCAAAAGTCTTGCCGCAAGAGCAGCACCGAACCTGTTCGTGATCGCAGCTCATATCAGCCCCCAGAAAGTAATCGTCATCCATGTTTGGCGGCATAATACTCGCTCCACTTCACAACCTTCTTCTTCACCGGCTCCTGTCCTGGCAACCGGCATCCCATGATTGCCGCCGCGACCGAGCATCCTACTAACCCGTCCCACCAGTGGTTTTCCGTCATGTTCGGCCGGCGCACCCACTGATCGACTTCCCGGCCCCGCCCAAAGGTTCGTTCAGCATACTCGGCGCAACAATGATCCGCAAACATCCGGTGCGCCCCCTGGTCGTCGCCGAACAAGAGCAAGGAGCCTTTTTCGCCGATTGCCTGCCTGAGCCGGTTCGCCACGAACGATTTCCAGATATTCGCATCGTACATTGCCAATCGGCCGTGCCCCGAGGCTGGGACGCGGATTAGCCAATTGTCGCCGCGCCGTTCTCCGTCCTTCTTCGGCCAGTCGCTCATCGGCGTTTGCGCCGCCGTGATGCCGACACCCTTGGACGGCAACAAAATCGCCGCGTGCCGGGACTGACGGCAGAAACGGTGAACGAGTTCAGTCGAGAGGCCCCAGCCCGAGTCAATCAGGCACCGCTCGATTTTCGCTATCCCTCCGGTTTCCTGTTGCCATTCGTGCAACAGCAAGTAATCCGTGGTCGCTTCCAGACCGACGTAGAGCGAACCTTCCAGAGTGGCTATCCCCGTCGCCTGTACGAGTGTCGGGCGCGCGTCGGCCGCTGTAAACGCATCCCGGTTTTGTTTGGGCCACGTTCCATAATCCACCACCGACCCACCGAACGCTTCGTTAAACGCACAGACGACGTAATAGAGCAACGTCTGCTGTACGTCGATAAAGACCACTAGATGCGTCATCGTCTGCGGCATGGTCCCGCGCCGGACACGATTCAACCGGGAAGCAACCTCATCCGGCTTGAGCGCGTCTTGGACCTCAATTGCCGGTAAGGGATCGTTCTGCATCTCGGCAAAGAAGGCCCGCTTGTCCCGGCAATACAGGTGCATGGCGCTCTGGATGGCCGAGACCTCATGCGGCAGTCTTCGTGCGTCCCAGCTCGCCTCAGCGCCGGCGTCCAACTCGGCACGCTTGGCAACATAGGCCGCATTCGCCTCGGTGAAGTCAGGTGGTTCTTTCTGTGCGCAGGCCCGGTAGACCTCGAAATACTCCTCCCATGCCCCCATGTTCATTGGGAGCGTGCGCAAGAGCCTTGTCCGCTCGCCACGCCACAAGGGGTGTTTCTTGCGGTCCAGGATGCCGTCGATGAAGTCACCAGGAGCGATAACCGTACAGGGCATGACGGCACTGATAGTCTTTCCCGGCCCAGCTAGGCCAAGCAAATCCGCGCTGACGAGCTGTTCGCGGGTGGCGTTCTGGGTCGGGCTCCTGGCGCTTTCCGGCGTCTGAGGATCGTCAATCAGAATCAGGTCGGGACGCACGCTCTCGCCAGTAGTAAGCGTCAGCACCGAGCCGCGGATTCCTTCTCCGGTGAGACCGGACCCGGAGACCACGGCACCAGAGGTTGGCACCTTTCCATCAGCACGAAGCTGCCAGTCCGGCCAGTTGTCCGGAGGAAGGACCGATGGCAGCATGATCCGATCCCCGGACCATTCGAGCATCGTGCTTTCCCCACCCAAGATCTGCCCGTGCGCCCGCTGTGCAATGCCCTCCAGCTTGCGAACCGGGTACGAAATCTCCGGAAAGTCCTCCCCATATAGCGGAAGGAACCGAATATACATCCGGATTGCGTTGAGCGTGTCCGTCGCCTTTTCCTTCTCGGCCCCGATCACAAACACATACCGGCGCAGGCTGTAACTGATTGCCCACAGCGCCGCATGACGGACAATGACCGTCTTTCCTTGCCCGCGAGGCATGGCGAACGCATAGAGCGCGCCCAGAGTGGCGGCCTCCTCGATGCGCTCAATCATCCGAAGATGATCCGAGCACCAAGGAAGGTTGAACGTCTCAGGGTTGTAGGTTTCGCAGAATAACCGAAGCGAGCGCCGGCAGAGTTCGCGGCGCTCCGTATTTACGATAGGAGGGATTCGGCCAATGTCCCTGACCGACTTAGATTCAGACGCAGCCCACTCAGCAGCCGCCTTACGGTGACCTTTAGCCATGAATAGATTGTAGCAACGTGGTGTGTAGCGTGGGGAATTGCGGCGAAAAGGCGTCGGTCAATCAAAAGTATTACATTATTTGACTGTTCCCGTGCCAACCAACCAAAAAATCGTCGTCGGAAGGACCCACGTCGGCCCTCCATATGGCGCAGCCGCGATATGTGGCGATCATATGCTTGGCCTGGGAGCTATTGGTGGTTGGAGTTCGTCGCTATATGTGGTTGATCGGCTTCTGGTTCGACATGAATAGGCAGCCTGTGCCACAATCCGTTGATCGCAATGAATTCTTGGTCGTTGATACTCAATATCCGGCCATTGGCATCCGGCCTTGGTAAAATTATCTCCATGCCATCTGCCACGATGCGATAGGTCCACGTCGGATTCATTTAGGCTTCTTACCTTCCACCTTAATTGCCTGCTGAGCCGCCCATATCCTTCCTGCCTGGTCGCACCCTGTACACAGCTTCGGCTCGGAGGACATGTTCTCCCTGATGCGCCATTCTCTATCTGCCGTGATGTTCTTGCCGCAGCATTCGCAGTTCATGGCTTTCCTTTCTCTGGCTTCTTGTCGGGATCGAATGGCTCGATCACCGGAAACGTGCTACCACCTACCTTAACAGTCTTCGTCACCTTGAATATGCCATTGATGGGGACACGCTTGCCGTCATATAGCTTCTTCGTTTGCATTCCTTCAACGACGAACCGAGCCTTGCCGCCACGCCCCACAAGCATCCGGTTGTCGTCAATGATTGACATAACAATGAAATAGTAAGCGTCGTTTTGTTTTGGGAACGGCCCCCATTGATCGACCTCAAGCTTATTCGGCTCTAGCGTCGATTGCGCCGCCAACAGCGACCCAGTGAATAGGATTGTAACCGCCATGCAAATTCTAGCCATTGGATTTCCTGATGCGGCATCCGTGGCCTGTGTTCAGTCGTCGTGTTTTGGGCAACGGAAGTCGTTCCGGTATCCGTTGTAGTCGGGATCATCCCTTCCGCACGTGCAGCGCGATTCAGTCACTATGCAAACTCCATTGGCGTACTCGCTAAGCGCTCTGGACAGTTCTTCGCCTTCATACGCCTCGACATATTTTTCCACGTGCAACTTTACCAATTCGTCATCAGCAATCGACAAAGTAAGTCGGCGCACAGTCTTTGGGTCGAGACCAAATACCTCGCACAGCCGCTTCAATAGCGTAATATTATTGGCCGGTATTATCATCACTGTCTCCGCCCGAATGGCTTGCACCCCAGCGCCTCTAGCACCGCAGCGAATCGCTCCAGGTCCGAAGTCTTGCCTCTCTCCCACCCCTGAATCGTCCGAAGCGACACCCCAGACTTCTCGGCAAGTTCAGCTTGGCTCATTCCAAGCTTCTCCCGGCGCGACTTCAGATTCTTAGCCGTTTCGCTCATGCCGTAACTCTACTACGCTACAGAGAGTACGTCAAGAGGCGAAATACTTTAAGAAATCTTTTCAGAACCGCTTGACATTGTACGCCGTGGAGCGTATAGTATAGGTGTAGGGATGAGAAACACAAACGCAAAGGAGACGACGATGAAGACTAAGAAGCTCAGCACCGAAGACCGCCTGGTTCGCAACCTTACCGCCTTCCCGAGCATGGCCGAAATGCTGGTATGCCTCCGGAACGGATATGTCCCGACGCTGCGGAGGAGCCCGAGCTACCAGAAGCTCGACCGGATCATCAAGGCGAAGGGGTTCAAGACTTTTCTCTTGAGCAAGTAGACGAAAAAAGGGGGCGCCCAGCCCCTAGGGGTCGGCCATGACCATCCTAATCAGCCTTGCACTAGCCGCGGCCGTAGAAACGGTCCTTCATCACTGCCAGCACTAGGAGCCGAACATGACAGTCAAGGAACTCATAACTGCGTTGCTCGAATGCCCGATGGATGCCCAGGTTCAATTCGGAACGATGCAAGGCGACTATGAAGTTACTGGCGTCCTGTCAGCAGCCAAGCAGTCTATAACGCTGGATTACGAAAAAATGGTTGAAGCTGAATAAGTCGGCCCGCTCACAGCAGGCGATGAGGCGATTGGACATCTCTCACCCCACTTTCACGAGCTTGGCCCGTTCGGCCAACTGGTTCATTTCTTCGAGCTTGGCAAACGTCGGATGCGTCTCGCCACGCTGCCATTCATAGACCGTCTGCCGGTGGACGCCCATCGCTTTGGCAAACTCAATCACCGAAAGGCCCAGCTTCTTGCGCAGCTCCACGATCATCGGAGGG
>Ga0247692_1000151_pt1 | contig 15663 bp, 14 predicted proteins | sample CNK33_metaG_FD_183041 | JGI IMG/M metagenome (GOLD analysis project Ga0247692, IMG submission 183041) | Soil microbial communities from Purdue University Martell Research Forest, Indiana, United States - CNK33 | ecosystem: Environmental > Terrestrial > Soil > Temperate forest > Bulk soil...
GTTATCGGACATGCCCACCACTATCACGCCCCACACCACGAGAAAGATCGCCCATCCCGTTTCGCCGCCGTGATACAGCCAGATCGCGGCGGGCAGCCACACCACGACAGGGCCGCCCGGTATCACCGAAAGAAAGAACGTCGCGAGCCCAAGCAACGCCGGCGTCGGCACGCCCGCAATCCAGCAACCGAAACCAGCCAGTACGCCCTGCACCAGCGCCGTCCCGAGGATCCCGTACACCACGCCCTTCACCGTGCTGCCCGCCAACGCCAGCAGATAGTCGGCGCGCTCGCCGGCGATGCGCCGCATGCCCGCGTTGAGCCATGCCGCCGCGCCCTCGCCGCCCGTATAAAAGAAGAAAGTGAGAATGATGCTGAGCGCGAGCAATCCCAGCCCATGCGTGACGGCAAGCGCCGCCGCGAGAACCCACTTGCCCGCGGGCGCGGCCAGCACGCGCAGTTGCGCAACCATTTCGGAATTGCTGCTGGTCACGCGCTCCCAGAACGATTCAATGCTCGAACCGACGAGCGGAATCCGCGCAACCCAATCGGGCAGATCCGGCAGGCCCGAATCCGTCAGCCTTTGCACGAACGCGGTAATGTCCTTGGTATGCGCGCCCAGCGCGAACCCCGCGTAAACGAAGGGGCCCAGCACGACGACCAGAATGATGAGCACGATCAGCGTCGCCGCCCACTTGCGCCGCCCGCCCAAGGTCTGCGACAGCTTGCAGTACAAACCCCACGAGCTATAGCTGAGAATCGCGCCCCACAGCAGCGCGGTCGTGAACGGCGCCAGCACCAGCAGCGAGCCACCGACCAGCAGCAGCAACGCGAACACGGCAGCCAGCCGCTCGATCAGTTGGTCCGACTTCACCATGCACCACCCCCGACACGATCCCACACTGATCTGAACGATGGCCGCTCAGACATCGAAACGTCTGCAGAACGAGTATAGGAAAGCTCAGGCGAAAGCCGCGAACGCAACCAGAGACACAGGCGGACAGCCACCACGAGCAAGCCCTTCACAGACTGACAAGCCCACACTGCGGGCAAATCGCTGCCAGCAGTGCGTGTCGATAATATGTCGACGAAGAAACGACTAGAATATATGGTTCTCTGCACACAACCTCCGGATTTATGCGCTCGCGAATCGCCAAACGTCTCCCTCCCGATGCCGACAAGCTGGTCGGTCTGTCGCTCGCGCTCTTCGCGTCGGGCAGCCGCACCGAAGACCGCTTCTGGGAAGCCAAGCTCGACACACTGCTCGCGAAAATAGTCCGCAACGGCAACCAGACGACGCTCGACGCCGCACTCGACCATCTGCAGCAGAATCACCCAGACGCTTACGGCGCCCTTGCCGACATGGCCGAAACGCATAGCGAGTCGCTGATCGTCGAGCACGATGGCCTCCAGTACGAAGCGTTGCTGATCGCCGCGCCCGTGCTGGCCTGGACGCGCTACGCCATTCCGTCGGGCTCGCTCAAAGGCGACGCGGCCGACGCACTGCGCGCCCATCTGCAGGCACATGTGCTTGCAGCCGACACGCGCGTCGCGATGGCGCCCTTTATGTATAGCATCGACCAGTTGCCGCGTCACCACGTCGAAACCTGGCGCCTCGCGCAGCAGCTGGCGCAGGCGGCCGTCGGCGGCGGCACCGCGAAAATCAACTTTGGCGAACTGCCGGAAACGTCGCCCATTCTGGCCGATCCGCGTTTCGTGCTGGCCGTCGTTGCAGCGCCCGTCGGCGCGCCCGTGTTCCGCTGGCAGGAAGAAGAAGGTGGCTCGCGCATCGAGCGCGGCCAATGCCTCGAGCAATGGGCGACGCAAGGCGGCGCCAATCTGGCCGTCGTGCTGCCCGGCTGCGAGTTCGAATGCCTGCTGCCGGACGCCTACTACTCGGCCTGCCGCGACGCCGACGAGCGCGTGCGCCCGCACACCGTTCGCACCGCGGTGCGCTATCTGTTCGACACGATCGGCGCGACGCCCGACGAACTGCGCGCAGTGGTCGCGGGCTTCGGCGAGCGGCGCATCGACGAATACCGGATCGGCTTCACGCGCCGCGGCAGCAACGACGTGATCTACGGCGTCGTGTGGCCGCTGTACGGCCGCGAGAACGGCGACCCGGGTATCGACGAAGAACCGCAAGAGGCGATGGCGACCGAAGGTCCGCTCGAAGATATCGTCGCGTTGCTGAAAGAAACGGGCATCACCGATATCCGCCGTCACGCTGGCCGCTTCGAGCCGGAATATTGTGACGACTGCGGCGTCCCGCTTTATGCGGATCCGCTCGGCGAGATCGTTCACGCAGAAATGCCGGAAGATGCCGAGCCCGCTCAGCCACATTTCCACTGATCACTTCAGAGTTTTCTCTGCATCGAATCAAGCCCCGCCGCGTGCGGGGCTTTTTTCATGGCACTCGTCCTATGCCACCTGGACAGGCCGCCACGCGACTGGGAATTTGTCATCATCGACACGATGGTGCATCGCTGCGCGACGACGAAATCGTTGCGTGCATCGCGCCGCCACGACCGATCGATCAGGAGGCAATGCATGCGATTTTCAGTTTTCAACTCGGACGCCGAACGCAGGGAAGGACTCAAGACACTCTTACGGCAAATCGACCGGCAGGCACGGTTCGGCGAAGCACAGGACTGGCCGCAGGTCGAGCGCACGCTGCGCCGCCTGCAACCGGACCTGCTGCTGATCGACTGGGAGGACTGGATGTCGCCCCTCGACGCCCGCACGTTGCTCGCCAACCATCCCGGCCTGCCCGTCGCCGTGCTGGTCGACGACATCTCGCCCGCCCATGTGCGCGCGTTCGTCGAGAAAGGCGTGCTCGGTGTGATTCCACGTTCCACCGATCCGCGCGTGATCGTGCGCGCGCTGGAAATGGTTTTGCTGGGCGTCCACTACATCCCTGCCGGCGCCCTTTCGTTCGATGCACCTGCGCCATCCGGCAAGCTGGTGCGTCCACTGAACGACGCGCACCCGCTCGAACTGGCCGCGCCGCCAAAACGGCCACGCCTGGGCGGCGGCCTTTCGCCGCGGCAAGAACAGATCATGCGCTGCGCGCACATGGGCAGTACGAATAAAATGATTGCTCGCGCGTTAGGCATCAGCGAGGGCACCGTGAAAATCCATCTGGCGACGATCTTCCAGCAACTGGGCGCACCGAACCGCGCCGCCGCCGTCGCGATCTACAACGGCTGGCTCACCGCGCAACTCGAAGTGCTGCGCAGCGGACACAATCGCATCCAGCGGCCCGCGCGCGTGACGTCCAACGTCGCGCCACTGCGCCAGCGCAAGCCGCGAACTTTCCGCTATCCGTTGCCTGCCAACGACACTGCCGGCGCACTGCCGATGGCCGCCGAAGCGACGACGCCCTACGACCCACGGCGCAAGCGTCCGGAGCGCGACGACGGCGCGATGTAAAGGTCGAAAGGAATCCACCGCGAATAGACATAAATCATCGCTGGCATGGAATCCGCTCACACGTTTTGCTATTCAACGAGTAATATGAAGACATGGGTTTCCTCTACACACCGCTTCCGTTGTGGGTCGCTGTCGGTGGCTGGATCGCCGCTGTGGCTTTGCTCGCGCTCGCGCTTTGGAAGAACCCGTTCAAGCGCTTGCAGGAACCCGTGCTCCAGCATGTGTGGCTCGCCATCATCGTCGCCGTATCGGTGCTGTGGGCGACCAACGCATGGCTCGAAGATGGCACGGTGATTCACCTGCTCGGTGCAACGCTCGTCGTCACGCTATTCGACTGGGGGCTTGCGCTCATTGCGATGGCCATCGTGACAGGGCTGGCCGCCGTCGTCTTCGACGCGCCCTGGCAAGGCATCGCGCTCACCTTCCTCGTGTTCGGCGCAGTACCCGTCGGCGTATCGACGCTCCTGCAACGCGCATGCGTGGCGTGGCTGCCGCGCAATCTCTTCATGTTCATCTTCGGCCAGGGCTTCGTGTCACCCGCCATCGCGGTCACGGTGGCATCGGCCGTTGCGTTGGCAACGCATATCGCGCTCGCCGACGGTTCGATGTCCGTGATCCCGGCCGGCTATGCGTTTAGCGTGTTCCTGCTTGCGTCGGGTGAATCGTGGTTCACGGGTATGTCGACGGCATTGATCGCCGTCTATCGTCCCGCGTGGGTCACGACTTATGACGTGCGCCGCTATCGCCTCGGTGGCCCGCGCACCTGATCCCGCAATCGCACCACAACGGCATCGAGATGAATGCGCCCGTCCGGCGCGTTCGCTCATGCATGCAACTTCCGCCTATCTATCGCTCGTTGAGCCTCCTCACCACGACACGACAAAATATTTGTGCCAGGATTGAACTCCTTCCTGCAGATGGGCATCTTATGTGCCTGACGTCTTCACTGCATTGATCATAGATAGATGGATCGCACCAACGCACCGCGCCGATTGCCGCGGTTGGTCGGCCGGTTGGCGGTGTGGGTTGCGAGCGCGTTGCTCGCATGCTCGCTGCCTGCCTTCGCCGATCAGCTCGGGCAGCACAACGACCTCGTCAGCAAATTCATCAACGATATGCACGCCGATCCGCTCGTTGCGGATTGCGCCGCGCATGGCAACTTCGTCGCGAGCACATCGACGGCTTTCGATCACGTCGAGTTTCCGCCCAGCTCATTCGATAGCGCGCATGCAGCCGTCACGCCCTGGAACGATTCGTTCGACGAAGGTAAGCAGAAGGTCAAGGTCGACAGCGTCGTGACCGTCGAAGGCCTGGGCGTTCCGCAAGGCGGCGGCGACCCGGCGCAGCTCAAGTTCCGCTGCGGCTATGTCGGCGCGCAGATGCTCGCGTTCAGCTGGAACGACCCCGTGCCGCCGTTGCGCTCGCGAAGCACGGCGTCGTCGGGCTCGAACACCGCGAAGGGCAAGCACGCCGTCAGCGGCAAGGGTTCGAAGAAGAACTCGGGCAAGTCGAAAGGCACGACGAACAAGTCGGGCAACAAGAAGTCGAGCAAATCGTCAGGCAAGGCCGTGACGGCCAAGAGCAGCGCCGCGAAGACGAACGCTAAAACGAGCGCGAAAAAATCGACCACGAAGAAGACGCATTGACGTCGCGCCTACGCCTGATCTGAAGATCGGATCAGACAAACCACGCGAGCAACAAAAAGCGAGGCCACGCATCATGCGTGGCCTCGCTTTTTTACATACCTTCGCCATTCGTGTACAGCGCGTCAGGCAAACGTCTCCATATGCCAGAGAATCGCCTGCAGCATCGACGCGCCGAGCGACGCGCTGCGCTCGCCGTTCCAACCCACGCGTTCATCGGGCAGATTGGCGTTGTCCTTGAACGGCATCTCCAGCGTCAGCGACAGGCAACCGAACTCGTTGCCGATGTACTTCGACGCGAGCTTGAGCGCATCCTGCCGATACTTGCTCGCTTCATAACCGTACTTGTCCTGGAAATCGGGACTCGCGCGCTTGAAGTTCTCGATGAACGCCGTCTGCTCCTGGCGTTGGCGCTCGGTGAAGCTCGGCAGCATCTCCGAGCCCGCGACGAACACATACGACAGCGCTTCGTCGCCGTGAATGTCGAAGAACAGATCGCAGCCCGTCGCATGAATCGCGTCGCGCACGAGCAGCACTTCGGGGCTGCGCGCGGCGTCCGGTTCCATCCATTCGCGATTCAGGTTCGCGCCGGCCGCATTCGTGCGCAGATTGCCGTGCACGCTGCCGTCCGGGTTCATGTTCGGCACGATGTAGAAGTCGGCGTAATCGAACAGCTTGCGCGCGACGGGATCGCCCGACCAATCACCCCACCCCGCGAGCCGCTTCACCAGGCCTTCGACGAACCACTCGGCCATCGTCTCGCCCGGATGCTGGCGTGCGATGATCCAGATTATCTTCTTCGGCTTCAGCGTGCCGTCTTCGAGCAAGGTCGGCGCGCCGAGCGTGAGCAGCGACATCGGCCGGCCTTCGACCGTCTTGCCCAGTTCCGTCAGCGCCGCATGCGGCGTCTGTTGAACAGCGCCGAGAAATTCCGAATGACGCTCTTCGCTATACGGCTCGAAGTACGCGTAATAGGTGCGGTCGAAATCGGGCGTGTGATCGATGGTCAGCACGCGGCCGTCGTACGAGGTCGGCACGCGAAACCAGTTCACGCGGTCATAGCTCGCGCACGCCTGATAGTTGCGCCAGCCGTCGGCGAACGCGCAGTCGGCGGCGTTCTCGAAGGTCATCACACAGTGCTCGCCGCGCGCGCCCGAGAGCCGGAAATAGAACCACTGCGCAAAGTCGGCGTGGCTGTCCGGACGCACGCGCAAGCGGATGTTGTCGGCCTGCGCACAGGACAGGACTTCGATCGCGCCTGCGTCGAAATTGCTCGTAATGGATAGCGTCATGTTGGTATTCCTGCTGGTTCGGCGCGGCGTCAGTCCGCGATGCGCCGGCGAAAGATGTAGGTGGAATCGTTCGAAGCATCGGCTTCGAATGCATAACCTTCGGCGTCGAAGCCCTTGAGTTGCTCCGGCGTTTCGAAGCGATTCTCCACCAGATAGCGCGCCATCAGACCGCGCGCGCGTTTCGCGTGAAAACTGATGATCTTGTATCGCCCGCCCTTCCAGTCCTCGAACACGGGCGTGATGACGGGCGCGGCGAGCTTCTTCGGCTTGACCGATTTGAAGTATTCCGTCGACGCGCAGTTGATCAGCACACGCGAGCCGTCCTGCTTCTTTTCCAGTTGCCGGTTGAGCGCCTGCGTGATGCGCTCGCCCCAGAAGGCGTACAGATCCTTGCCACGCCGGTTTTCGAAGCGCGTGCCCATTTCGAGCCGATACGGTTGCAGCAGATCGAGCGGACGCAGCAGACCGTAAAGGCCCGACAGCACGCGCACGTGCTGCTGCGCGTAGTCGAGATCGGACGCGGACAGCGACTTCGCGTCGAAGCCTTCGTACACGTCGCCGTTGAACGCGAGCACGGCTTGCTTCGCATTGGACGTGTCGAATTTCGGCGACCAGTCGGCGTAACGCTGGAAATTCAGATGCGCGAGCTGATCGGAAATGTCCATCAGCGACGCGATGTCTTGCGGCGACAAGCGACGCAGATCGCCGATCAGTTCGGCGGCGTCATCGACGAAATCGGGGATCGTGTGCTTCTTGACGTGCGGCGGGGTGTCGTAGTCGAGCGATTTGGCCGGCGACAGAACGATTATCATAGAGGCTTTCAGGCACGCCGTGCCTGGCGGTCAAAGACGAAAGCCAGATTGTAACGAATGCCCGAAACCCCTGCCTTGCCTGAACAGAACGCGCCTGCCGCGGGAAACGCGGCGGCGCCCGCCGTCGTGCTCGATTCGAACGTGTGGATCGACATTCTCGTGTTCGACGATCCGCACACGCGCCCCATTCTCGCCGCGCTCGAAAGCGGCGCGCTGCGCGCGCTAATCGACGCGCGCTGCCTCGCCGAACTGACGTACGTGCTCGACTATCCGCAGTTCGTCAAGCGCGCCGTCGACAAAGCCGCCGCGCTCGCGACGCTCGCGCGGCTATCGACACTGGTCGAGCCGCCCACGCCCGCCGAAAACGCGCCCGCGCTGCCCAAATGCAAGGACCGCGACGATCAGAAGTTTCTCGAACTCGCCTATGCGATGCAGGCGGACTGGCTGGTCTCGAAAGATCGCGCGGTGTTGAAGCTCGCGAAACGGATCGCGCGCGATTTCGGTTTCCGGATCGCGCAGCCCGCACCGTTCGTCGTCGAATGTGCGCTGACGGCCGAAGCACCCGTCGAGGCCTGACGCGCGCCCGCGCAGTCCGCCGACGGGACGGGACGCGACGCGCTGCCGGGCGGCACAGCCAACCGTCGCGCGGATTTTCCCTACAATCGAGCTTCACGCCTGACCACAACGGCATCAACGACTACGACCGCATCCGGACCGCGACATGAACGCACCGCACGATCTGACGACCACGCCTATGACCACCATGCCTCCATCGTTCCCGTCCCGTCTGCCGAACGTCGGCACGACGATCTTCACCGTGATGAGCGCGCTCGCCGCCGAGAAGAACGCGGTCAATCTCGGCCAGGGTTTTCCGGATTTCGATTGCGATCCGCGCATCGTCGATGCCGTGGCCAACGCGATGCGCGAAGGCCACAACCAGTACCCGCCGATGGCAGGCGTCACGCCGCTGCGTCAGGCGATCTCCGAGAAGATAGCAAGCCTGTACGGACGCCGCTACGACGCCACGACCGAAATCACGGTGACGGCAGGCGCCACGCAAGCGCTTCTGACAGCGATCCTGTGCGCGGTCCATCCTGGCGATGAAGTGATCGTCGTCGAGCCGACATATGACAGCTATTTGCCGTCTATCGAACTGGCGGGCGGCAAGCCGGTGTTCGTCACGCTCGAAGCACCCGACTACGCAATCCCGTTCGACAAGCTCGCGGCTGCGATCACGCCGAAAACGCGCATGATCCTGATCAACACGCCGCACAACCCGACGGGCACCGTCTGGCGCGCGGACGACATGAAGAAGCTCGAGGACATCGTGCGCGGCACGAATGTGCTGATCCTGTCCGACGAGGTGTACGAACACATGGTCTACGACGGCGCGCCGCACGAAAGCGTGGCGCGCTATCCGGAACTCGCGCAACGCAGCTTCGTCGTGTCGAGCTTCGGCAAGACCTATCACGTGACGGGCTGGAAGGTCGGCTACGTGGCCGCGCCCGCCGCGCTGACGGCGGAATTCCGCAAGGTCCACCAGTTCAACATTTTCACCGTCAACACGCCGATGCAGCTCGGCCTCGCGCAGTACATGCAAGACCCGGCGCCGTATCTGAACCTGCCCGCCTTCTATCAGAAGAAACGCGACTTCTTCCGCGCCGGTCTCGCGCAATCGCGCTTCAAGCTGTTGCCGTGTACGGGCACGTATTTCCAGTGCGTCGACTATTCGGCCATCAGCGACATGCCCGAAGCCGAATTCGCGCAATGGCTGACGAGCGAGATCGGTGTGGCCGCCATTCCCGTGTCGGCGTTCTATCACGAGTCACATGAATCGGGCGTCGTGCGCTTCTGCTTCGCGAAGCAAGAAGACACGCTCGCCACCGCGCTCGAACGGCTGGCGCGTCTCTGAGATGGCGCGCGCGATGCTACGAACGAACCCCGGTTCTTCGTCATCGCGTGCGAAGCAACGAGGCGCCTGTCCGACGCCGCGTGCGGCGCGCGGACGCGCCACGCCCTCACTTCTTCTTTTGCGCTTCCATGTAGGCCTTGCGGTCGTCCGTCACGCGCTGCGCGGCCGGGCGTGCATTGATCGCCTTCACGTACGGCTTCCAGTCGATGCCGGCATCGAGCAGAAAATCGCGCCCGTAAACTGCCTGCGTCGCCATGCCGACGAGCGGCAGGCTCACGAAGCCCGCCACGTCCGCGATGCTGAACTGCTCGCCGCGCAGATACGGCGTGAACTTCGCAAGCCGCCTGAAGCCGCGGATGTGATGGATCAGCAGTTTTTCGGTGCGCCCTTTCGTGGCGTCGGTGATCGTGCCGCCGAAGAACGCCTGCTTGTACAGATTGCGCGCCGTCAGTTCGAGATGCACGTCGACGAACGTGATCAGCTCGCGCTCCTTCGCCGCTTCCCACGGGTCGCGCGAAAACATCGCTTTCTCGGGAAACGCCGCGGCAAGATATTCGATGATCGCCTGCGACTCGCACAGGCTGCCACGCTCCGTCACGATGTACGGCACCTTGCCGAGCGGCGAGTATTCGAGCACTGCCTCGTCCTGGCTGAACGGAACGCACACTTCCTCGAACGGAATGCCGAATTCGAGCAGCGCAAACTTCACTTTGTTGTAATAGTTGGACAGCGCAAAACCGTGCAGCTTGATCATCCGGTATCTCCCTGCGGATGGTTGTCGAAAGTCGCTTGCGATTCGTCACGGCTCACGCGCATGCACGCGCACACGACGAATTGAAACGAACGTACTATTTTAGAATAATCATGGAGTGAGTCATATCATGTCACCGAACACCTCTCGCCAATACAGCATCGAAACCGTCGGCATCGTCGGCACGGGCGCGATGGGACGCGGGATCGCGCAGATCGCCGCGCTCGCGGGCCTCAAGGTCAGGCTCTACGACACGAATGCCGCTGCCATCGGCGCGGCGCGCGATTATCTGTCCGACACGTTCTCGAAGCTGGTCGCCAAAGGCAAGCTCGACAACTCGCGCTCGCTCGCCGCGCTCGCGAACGTGACGGGCGCGACTGCGATCGACGAACTCAAGGACTGCGACCTCGTCGTCGAGGCGATCGTCGAAAAGCTCGACGTGAAACGCGCGCTTTTCAAGGAACTCGAAGGCATCGTCAGCGAGCGCTGCATTCTCGCGTCGAATACGTCGTCGCTGTCGATCACGGCGATTGCGGCAGCGTGCGCCGATCCATCGCGCGTAGTCGGCTATCACTTCTTCAACCCGGTGCCGCTGATGAAGGTCGTCGAAGTGATCGACGGCCTGCGCAGCGATCCCGCCGCCGGCGACGCGCTGATGGATCTCGCGCGCCGCGTGGACCACACGCCCGTGCGCGCGAAGGATATGCCCGGCTTCGTCGTCAATCACGCGGGCCGCGGCATGAATACGGAAGGCTTGCGCGTCGCGGACGAAGGCGTCGCGAGCTTCGTCGAGATCGACCGGATCATGCGCGAGCAGGCGGGCTTCCGTCTCGGGCCGTTCGAACTGCTCGATCTGACCGCGCTCGACGTATCGCATCCCGTGATGGAATCGATCTATCACCAGTTCTATGAGGAGCCGCGCTTCACGCCGTCGCCAATCACGGGCACGCGCCTCGCGGGCGGGCTGATCGGGCGCAAGGCGGGCGAAGGCTTCTATGTGTATGTCGACGGCAAGCAGCAGGCGCCTGCCGAAGCACCCGCGCCGACCGAACTGCCGAAGCGCGTCTGGATCAGCGCGCGCGTGCCCGCTGCACGCGACGCCGTGCTCGCGTTGATCGCGAAGGCCGGCGTCGCCGTGGACGAAGGCACAACGGCCGCCGCCGATTCACTGATCGTCGTAACGCCGCTCGGCTTCGACGCGACCACGGCCGCTGTCGATGAAAACCTCGACGCGAGCCGCGTCGTCGCCATCGATACGCTATTCCCGCTCGTCGACGCGCAACGCCGCACGCTGATGACCACGCCCGCGACCACACGCGCCGCGCGCGATTCCGCGCACGCCCTCTTCGCGCATGACGGCGTGCCCGTCACGGTGATCCGCGATTCGACGGGCTTCGTCGCGCAACGCGTGGTCGCGACGATCGTCAACATCGGCTGCGATATCGCGCAGCGTCAGATTGCGTCGCCGCAGGACATCGACCTCGCCGTGACGCTCGGCCTCGGCTATCCGCGCGGGCCGCTCGCGCTCGGCGATGCGCTCGGCGCGCAAACCATCCTGACGATTCTGCGCAACATGTTCAGCGTGCTCGGCGATCCACGCTACCGTCCGTCGCCGTGGCTCGCGCGCCGCGCGCAACTGGGCATGTCGCTCACGCAAGCCGACGCTGCAGACAACGACAACGCAAAGGAGCAAGCGTAATGGCCGCCGAACTACTCGCCTCCCGCCCAGCCGAAAGCGAATCGACGCTCGTGCTGACCCTGTCGAACCCGGGCGCGCGCAACGCGATGCACCCGGACATGTACGCCGCCGGCATCGAAGCGATCGACACGGCCGAGCGCGATGCGTCGATCGGCGCGGTCGTCATCACGGGCGCTGACAACTTCTTCTGCGCGGGCGGCAACCTGAACCGTCTGCTCGAAAATCGCGCGAAAGATCCGTCCGTGCAGGCGCAAAGCATCGATCTGCTCGGCGAATGGATCGCCGCGTTGCAGGCGTCGTCGAAACCGGTGATCGCGGCCGTCGAAGGCGCGGCGGCAGGCGCGGGCTTTTCGCTTGCGCTCGCGTGCGACCTGATCGTCGCCGCCGACGACGCGAAGTTCGTGATGTCGTACGCGCGCGTCGGCCTCACGCCAGACGGCGGCGGCTCGTGGTTCCTCGCGCGCGCGTTGCCGCGTCAGGCCGCGACGGAAGTGCTGATCGAAGGCAAGCCGATCGGCGCGCAGCGTCTGTATGACCTCGGCGTCGTCAACCGGCTCGTGAAACCGGGCACCGCGCGCGATACGGCGATCGCGTGGGCTGACGATCTCGGTAAGGTCTCGCCGAACGCGAAGGCACGCATCAAAGGCCTGATCGCGGCAGCGGGCGCGCAATCGCTGCCCGAGCATCTCGTTGCCGAGCGGGACAGCTTCGTCGCGTCGCTGCATCATCGCGACGGGCTCGAAGGCATCACTGCGTTCCTCGAAAAGCGCGCGCCCAACTACAAATGAGCACACCGACCGGGTCAGGCTATCAGTTGCCGAAGCGCCGCCGCATCTATCTGATGCGGCACGGCGACGTCACGTACTTCGATGCGTCGGGCAGTACGATCGACCCGGAGCGCGTGCCGCTCAACGAAAACGGCCGCGCGCAGGCCGATGCCGCAGGCCGCGCGTTCGCCGAACATAATGTGCGTTTTGATCGCGTGATTGCCAGCGGCTTGCCGCGCACGGTCGAGACGGCACAGCGCGTACTTGCGCAAATGGGCAACCAGACTGCGATCGACGTCGAGCCCGCTTGGGAAGAAATACGCGGCGGAAAGCCAGGTTCGATTCCCGCGTACGATCTCGAAGCGGCATTTATCGGCGCGTTCGACGGCATCGTTGCCGAGGACGTGCAGTTTCTCGGCGGCGAGACGATCGGCGAACTGTTCGACCGCGTGTTGCCGGCGCTGGCTGCGCTACGCGCTGACGCATCGTGGGACGTCGCGCTGCTCGTGCTGCACGGCGGCGTCAATCGCGCGATCCTGTCGCATGCAATCACGGCGGGCGGCCGCACCTTCTTCGGCCATCTCGCGCAGGCGACGGGCTGTATCAATGCGCTCGACGTCGGCGCCGCGTCGCGCGACTGGGTGGTGAGGATGATCAATCATGCGCCGCCCTCGCCGCTGCATCGTGACGTGCGCAACACGTCGATGGAAATGCTTTACGCGCAATTCATTCAAACCAGGCGCAGCTAGCAGGTCGATCATTCGATCATCCAACGGAGGAGACATGCCGCAAGACGCGACACCTACCGACTACTCCGCTTTTGAAGGCACGCGGCCCGTCAGCGAACGGCAGCACATCGACATCGACGCACTCTCCGCGTGGCTCGCGCAACATGTCGAAGACTTCGCCGGGCCGCTGACGCTCGAGCAATTCGCAGGCGGACAGTCGAATCCGACCTTCAAGCTGATTTCGCCGACACGTGCTTATGTGATGCGCGCGAAGCCGGGCCCGTCCGCAAAGCTGCTGCCGTCCGCGCATGCGATCGAGCGCGAGTATCGCGTGATGCATGCGCTGCGCGACACCGACGTCCCCGTCGCGCAGATGCTTGCGCTGTGCGAGGACGAAAGTGTGATCGGCCGCGCGTTCTACGTGATGGAGTTCGTTCAGGGCCGCGTGCTGTGGGACCCGTCGCTGCCCGGCATGACACCGGCGCAACGCGGCGCGATCTACGACGAAATGAATCGCGTGATCGCCGCGTTGCATAGCGTCGATGTCGACAAGGTTGGACTTGCGGACTACGGCAAGCCCGGCAACTACTTCGCGCGGCAGATCGGCCGATGGAGCAAGCAGTATCAGGCGTCGGAAACCGAGCCGATCGATGCAATGCATCGCCTGATCGAATGGCTGCCGCAACATATGCCCGCCGAAACCGGCGAGCGCGCATCCGTCGTGCATGGCGACTACCGGCTCGACAATCTGATCTTCGATCCACACGAACCGCGCGTGCTGGCCGTGCTCGACTGGGAACTGTCGACGCTCGGCGATCCCCTCGCCGACTTCGCGTATCACTGCATGGCGTGGCATGTCGATCCCGCGCAGTTTCGCGGCATCGCCGGACTAGACTGGGCCGCGCTCGGCATTCCCGACGAGGCACGCTACGTGCAACATTATTGCGAGCGCACCGGCCTGACGATTTCCGGCGACTGGAACTTCTACCTCGCGTACAACATGTTCCGCATCGCGGCGATCTTGCAAGGGATCATGAAGCGCGTAGTCGACGGCACGGCAGCGAGCGAACAGGCCGCGGACGCGGGACGGCGCGCGAGACCGATGGCCGAACTTGCGTGGCGCTACGCGCAGAAGGTGCGCTGAGTGACGTGCCTGCGGCACCACGCACTCACTTTGTAGACCGGATTCAACGACATCCACGAGGGCAAGATGAATTTCGACTACACCCCGAAGGTTCAGGCATTGCGCGACAAGCTGCTCGCATTCTTCGACGAGCACATCTATCCGAACGAACAGGCCTACGCTGCCGAAGTCGCGCGCAACCGCCAGGCGGGCAACGCGTGGGTGCCGACGGAACTGATCGAGGCGCTGAAGCAGCAGGCGCGCGATGCCGGCTTATGGAATCTGTTTCTGCCCGATTCCGAGCGCGGCGCGGGTCTGACGAACCTCGAATACGCGCCGCTGTGCGAGATCATGGGCCGTGTGCCGTGGTCGCCCGAGGTGTTCAACTGCAATGCGCCCGACACCGGCAACATGGAGACGATCGAGCGATACGGCAACGAAGAGAACCGGCGCGAATGGCTGGAGCCGTTGCTGCAAGGCCAGATCCGTTCGGCGTTTCTGATGACTGAGCCGGAGGTGGCGTCATCGGATGCGACCAATATTCAGACGAGCATCGTGCGCGACGGCGATTCGTATGTGATCAATGGGCACAAGTGGTGGTCGTCGGGTGCCGGCGATCCGCGCTGCAAGCTCTTCATCGTGATGGGCAAGACGGACCCGGATGCGCCGCGTCACACGCAGCAATCGATGATTCTTGTGCCTGCTGACGCGACGGGGATCACGGTGCATCGACCGCTGAGCGTGTTCGGTTATGACGATGCGCCGCACGGGCATATGGAGATTACGCTCGATAACGTGCGCGTACCTGCCGTGAACATGTTGCTTGGCGAAGGGCGCGGGTTTGAGATTGCGCAGGGGCGGCTTGGGCCGGGACGCATTCATCATTGCATGCGGTTGATTGGGCTGGCTGAGCGGGCGCTTGAGCTGATGTGCGTGCGCACGCTGCAACGTGTGGCTTTTGGTAAGCCGATTGCGGCGCAGACTGTTACTCAGGAGCGGATCGCCGAGGCCCGGTGTCTGATCGAGCAGGCCCGGTTGCTGACGTTGAAGACGGCTTACATGATGGACACCGTCGGGAATAAGGGTGCGCGTGGTGAGATCGCGATGATCAAGGTTGTTGCGCCCAACATGGCGTGTCAGGTGATTGACTGGGCCATTCAGGCGCATGGCGCGGCTGGGATGTGTGATGATTTTCCTCTGGCTTATGCCTATACCACCGCGCGGTGGTTGCGGTTTGCTGATGGGCCAGATGAAGTGCATCGGAATGCTATTGCCAAGATTGAGCTTGGGAAGTACTCGGAGTAATGCGCTGGCAGCGCGGCAGCGGGGTTTGGGGATCTGTGGTGTAATTTTTTTGTGTCTGCGACGCTGGGGTGGTTTGCTTGTTTTTGCGCTGGCATCCGCGCTATGCCTTCGTGCTTCATGCGTCGCCCCTGTGCGGGGCGGCACCTACTTTTCTTTGCCGCCGCAAAGAAAAGTAGGCAAAAGAAAGCGGCTAACACCGC
>Ga0247692_1000152_pt1 | contig 15661 bp, 14 predicted proteins | sample CNK33_metaG_FD_183041 | JGI IMG/M metagenome (GOLD analysis project Ga0247692, IMG submission 183041) | Soil microbial communities from Purdue University Martell Research Forest, Indiana, United States - CNK33 | ecosystem: Environmental > Terrestrial > Soil > Temperate forest > Bulk soil...
CCGAGGTCATCAAACGCGCGATCCCCCGGCACGCCCATCCCGAAGTTGCGGCAGGCGACCTGTTCGCCATTGTCCGGGGCATCGTCGATGCGACTGGCGAGCGGGGCGAGACCGATATCGAGAACCTCGAGTATCGCGTGCGGGCGGCTGTGTTCGGTTATCTGTCGAAGACGGGCGCACCTTGAATGCACGGCGAAACATGCGCGAATGTGAGCAAACGGATTGCCGACAGTGGTCGGTTATTGGCTGAAACGCCATTGTGCAGGCGGGTTTCGCGTGCATCGGCGCGTACGCGCAATGCGAGTTGTTGAATGTGAGCCTCTGCTTATATTCTGAGGTCCTCGGGCGGACGTGGCATAGGGCCACCGCCCATGTATGAGAGACCGATGATGAATGACCTTACCCAAAGCATGAAGCTCAACCATCTGAGCTTTCCTTCCGCCGATACCGCAGCGACCGCGAAGTTCTTTGAACAGTACCTGGGCTTCACGATCGCGGGAACGTGGGAGAAATCGTACATCCTGAAGCGCCCCGGCTACGACGTCGTGATGGATCACGCCAGCGACGATGTCCCGGCATGGCCGAAGAACTTTCATGTCGGCTTCGAGTTGCCGGAATTCGATGACGTTCGCGCGTTGTATGAGCGTTTCAAGGCGGGCGGCGTGCAGATGGAAACGGGCATTTTCAACAATGGCCGCGGTTCGCGCTTCTTTTGCCGCGCGCCGGGCGGCGTGATGTTCGAATTGAACACACGCCGCGACGCGGCGCCTGAATATCGCGGCACATTCGACAACTGAGAATGGCCTGCTCATAAAGAGGATCTGAATACTCTTTATGATTAGAGCAGGGCAACGCGGTCGTGGTGTCGGACTAGACGGACTACGGCTCGACGACATTGAAATCGCCGTCGAACTGATCGAGCGTTTCGAGCAGCGCGCGGAACAGCGCAACATCGCCTTCCAGCTGAATCTCACGCGCCGCGACAGCATCCTTGAAGCCCGTCTCGCCACAGAGAATGCGGTTCAGCGTCTGCCTCGACATCGATACGTGCAGATCGGCGCCTTCCCCACACACGGACGATGACCACGTCAACGCACCGTGTTGCAGATTCAGCGTGAACTGCTTGCGAATGTCGGTGAAGCGCCAGTCGATCTGCATCTTCAGATGCTGCGCCTTCAACCCATCGACCCTTACCGCAAGGTAGTCGAAGAACATTTCTTCCGTTATCGCACACACCATGTCACGGCTGCGGTTGCCGAATTGCGTCGAAGCGTCGCCGCGCCCCTCGCGCAACTCGCGCGCGCCGAGCAGGAACGCGTTACGCCACGTGGCCGACTCCGCCTGATAGCCCATCTGCTCCAGCGCAGCCGCGCCGAGTTCGCGCGCCTCGCGCAAGCGCGGTTGGGCGAACACCAGATGATTCATCACTTGTGCGACCCACCGGTACTCGCCCTTTTCGAAGTCCACGCGGGCACGTTCGAGAATCGCATCGGCGCCGCCCATGTACTCGACGTAGCGGGGCGCCGACGCTTCCGGCGGCAACGCATGCAGGTGACTCGGATTGCCGTCGTACCAGCTCAGATAGTGCTGGTAAACCGCCTTCACGTTATGCGATACGGTGCCGTAGTAGCCGCGCGTATGCCACGTGTTGAGCAACGCATCGGGCAGCCGGATCTGCTCGGCGATTTCGACGGCATTCAGTCCGCGATTCATGAGCCGTACGGTCTGATCGTGCAGGAACTTGTAGAGATCCCGTTGCGCCTCCAGGTAGTCGACGATTCGCTCGTTGCCCCACGTCGGCAAGTTGTGCTGCGCGAACACGACTTGCGCGTCGTGACCATAGCGGTCGAGCGATTCGCCGAGGTAGCGCGACCACAGTTGCGCGTTTCGCACCTGCGCGCCGCGCAGCGGACACAGATTGTGCAGCGAGCGCGTGCCGTTCTAGGCGAGATTGAGCGCGCGCTATTGCGGAAAGTAGAAGTGCATCTCGGCGGGCGCTTCGCTTTCGGGCGTCAGCTGGAACACGATCTCGACGCCGTCGATCACATGCGTCTCCGACGGCTCTTTGATCAGTAGCGTCGGCGCGATCAGCGTGATCGTCCCGCGTGGGATGGTTTTGCCCATGCCCGTGTCGATCTGGCAACAGGCGTTGCGCGGCAGCGTATGGCCGAACTGGAACTGCGCGCGGCGCGCCATGGCCGTGCCCGCCATCACGTTCTCCGACACCGCCTCTTCCATGAATCCCGCTGGCGCGATGATCGCTGTCTTGTCTGCGGTCACATCCTGCTCGCTGACGACGCCACGCACACCGCCGAAATGATCGGCGTGACTGTGACTGTAGATCACCGCGACGACGGGGCGCTTCGGGCGATGCGCAAAATACAGATCGAGCGCGGCTGCGGCTGTCTCCTTGCAGGTCAGTGGATCGATCACGATCAGCCCGCTGTTACCCTCGATGAACGTGATGTTCGAGACGTCGAAGCCTCTCACCTGGTAGATGCGTTCCGTCACGCTGAACAGCCCGTGCAGCATGTTCAGCCGTGCGTGACGCCATAACGCGGGATGAGCCGTCGCGGGCGCGCGTTCTTCTTCGAGAAAGCGGTAGTCTGCGAGGCTCCAGACCAGTTGATCGTACGCGCCGCGAATCTCCGCATCGGGAATCGTGCCGATGAAGCCACGTTGCGCGTCGGCTTCTTCAAGGGGATCGTCCGGCGGCAGTTCGCGCAGCGCACGCTCTTGCGCGGACACAGTGGCAGCGGACGCAGGCAATGATTGATAAGGCGTCTGATGTGGCATCAAATGCTCCTGTTGGACAGGTTGCGCCCGCGGCCTCAGGACTCGCAGACGCTAAATCCAGGTTGTTGGTCTTTCGAATCAGCGCGCAGCGGCGCGAATCATGTCCGCCGCCTTTTCACCGATCATCATCGCGGGCGCATTCGTATTGCCGCCGATCAGCGTGGGCATGATCGAACAATCGACGACGCGCAATCGCTCGACACCTCTCACGCGCAGTTCGCTATCGACGACCGCGAGCGGGTCATTGGCCGCCCCCATCCGGCAGGTGCCGACCGGGTGGTACAAACAGTCGGCGTGGCCGCGCACGAAGGCGCGCAGGCTCTCGCTTTTCATCTCGCGTCCACCGAGGTCTTTCATGGCCGGCTGGGTTCATGATGCGAATACCGGCGATCAGCGTTTCCATGTCGCGCGACGCGCTCATCAGACGCGTGTCGATCAGCGGCGCTTCGCGCATGTCGGGCGACCGGAGACGAACGACACCGCGGCTCTCGGGGCGCAGCACGCAGATATGCCCCGAGTAGCCATGCCAGAGCTTGCGCCAGCTGCCCATGTTGCGATTGCCGATCAGCGCGACCGTGAACACGAGATTCAGGTCGGGGCGATCGAGTTCAGGCCGGCTCTTCACGAACGCGCCCGCTTCGACGAAATTCGATGTCAGCATGCCGGCACGCTGGCGTCGGTAGCGGCGGATCTCCTTCAACAGCCGCAAGCCGCCGCGCAGCGTGGCGCCGAACAGATCGGTACTGTCGAGCTGCGTGTTGATCACGATGTCGAGATGGTCCTGCAGGTTCTCGCCGACGCCGGGCAGATCGTGACGCACCTCGATGCCCATTTCCTGCAGATGTTTCGCCGGTCCGATGCCTGAGGCGACCAGCAGTTGCGGCGAATTGAACACGCCGCCGCTCACGATCACCTCGCGTCGCGCGCGCAAGGTCTGTTCGACGCCATCGCGCGAGACCACCACGCCCACTGCGCGCCGGCCTTCGAACACGAGGCGCAGCGCCAGCGTTCCCGTCAGCACATGCAGGTTATGTCGCCCGCCGTTGTAGCGCCCATCGACGGTCTTGCCGCGATGCAGGTACGCACGCGCGGCGTTCCAGCGTTCGCCGTTGTGCTGGGTCACCTGGTAGTAGCCGAAGCCTTCCTGTTCGGCGCCGTTGAAGTCGTCGTTCAGTGTGTGGCCCGCCTGCTGCGCGGCTTGCAGGAAGTACTGACAAAACGGGGTGGGCGAACGGAGGTCGTTGACGTACAAGGGCCCGTCCGTGCCATGCCAGGGGTTGGCCGTGCCGGCAAAGCGGGTGTTGTTTTCGCTGCGTCTGAAATACGGCAGGACGTCGTCGTAGCTCCACCCTGTGCAGCCTTGCGCGGCCCAGTCGTCGTACTCCTTGCGATGGCCCCGGATATACACCATGCCGTTGAGCGGCGACGAGCCGCCGAGCACGCGTCCACGCGGCTGGTAGCTGCGGCGGCCGTCGAGTGCCGGCTGCGGCTCGGTGTAGTAGCCGTAGTTGTACGGGCCCGGCTTGACGACGGTTTTAGCGAGACCAACCGGTGTCCAGATCAGGTAGTGGTCGTCGGGGCCGCCGTTTTCGAGCACGGCGACGCTGACCGTCGGATCGTCCGACAGACGTCCCGCAACGGCGCAACCGGCGAAGCCGGCGCCGATCACGAGATAGTCGTATTCGCCTGAAAGAGGCGGGGAGGCGGACCGGGTCATCGATGGATTCCTTTTTGTTGTGCGGCAGGCGTGGGCGCGCCGTCGCTGTCTCCAGGCGGTATGCGGTACGACGATAGAGGCAGTGTGGTAAAGGCGGGACTACCCGAAACGGGGAGGGGTGGAGATGGAGAGGCGTTATCGTCGGATCGGCTTGCCCGCGATCAAGCCATGCCCTGCAAAATCGTCCAATACTTTCGACAAAACTTTCCCTAGCATTTCTCCAAGGTTGGTTCATCAGGAGAAGGGAATTGTCTTTGCAAGCAGAAGCACAGTCATCGATCGAGTCGGAAACCGCGCGCAAGCCGGAGCGCTGTGTCATCGTCGTGGACGCAGCGTTGGCGCCGGGCAAGGCGTCGAACGCGGCAGCCGTCGTCGCGTTCACGCTGGGGCAGCGCCACAGCCATCTCGTCGGCGCGCCATTGCGGGAGAGTGACGGCACCGCGCATCCCGGTCTGATCCCGATTGGCATTCCCGTGCTCAAGGCCACGGCGCAGCAATTGAGCGAGCTTAGGCAGAAATCGCTGGCCCACTGCGACGTGGTGGACTTTCCCGTGCAAGGGCAGGCCACGACCGACTACGACGCCTTCCTCGACGCCGTCAACGCGCTGTCCGGCCCTTCGTTGCAGTACCTCGCAATCGGCCTCGTCGGACCGAGGAACAGGATCGGCAAACTGGTCGGCGGCTTTGCTCTGTTCGCATGATGGTCGCTCACCTCACATCGGAACTGGATGGGCAGGTCTGGTCCATCGGCATCAATCGCCCGGACAAGCGCAACGCGCTCAACGGCACGATTTTCGATGCGCTCGCGAACGCGCTGCGCCTTGCACAGGGCGACGTGCGCGTCCATTGCGTGCTGCTGCATGGAACCAGCGATTGCTTCTGCGCGGGTCACGACACGGCTGCATTCGGCTCGCTCTGGCCGCAGACCGCCGACGGTGCCGTCACGCGCTGCATCAACGCCTTTGCAGAGCAACCCAAGCCGCTGGTCGCCGCTGTGAACGGCGCGGCGGTGGGCTTCGGCGCGACGATGCTGTTGCACGCCGACTGGGTGGTCGCCGGCGAAAGCGCGATGTTCCGCTTTCCATTCGCCGACCTCGGCATCGTCCCCGAAGCGGGTGCGACTGCGTTGCTGGCTCGTCGGGTCGGCGATCTGGTCGCACGCGACTGGCTGATGAGCGGCCGGCCGGTTGGCGCGGCGGAAGCCTTGCAACGTGGCTTCGTGTCGCGCGTGGTGCGTGACGCCGAGGTGCGCGAAGCGGCCGTCGAGTACGCATCGCGCCTCGCTTCCAAGCCGCCGAGCGCGCTTCAGGCCACACGGCGCCTGTTGCGCGAAGGCGCCACGCTGTCGGCCGCGCAGGCAATCGAGAGCGAGCTTGCGTATCTCAACGCGTATATACCGGCTGTTTCATGGAGGTCCATCCCTCATGCGTAGCGTTCATATCGTCCATGCTCACCCGGAGCCACATTCCTTCTGCACGGGCATGGCTCATGACGCGCGACGCCTGCTGACGGCGCGCGGCGACCATGTGAGCTTTTCCGATCTATACGCGCTCGACTTCGATCCCGTCGTCCGCGCGAGCGATTTCACCGAACGCGCCAATCAGGACTACCTCGTCTACGCGTTGGAGCAGCGCCATGCGCGCGAGCATGATGCCGTCGCGCCTGACATCCGGCGTGAAGTCGATGCGCTAATGGCGAGCGATATCCTGATGCTGGTGTTCCCGCTCTACTGGTTCTCGGTGCCGGCGCTCGTCAAGGGGTGGATCGACCGCTGCTTCCTGTCGGGCGCGCTGTATGGCGGCAAGCGCATCTATGGGCGAGGCGGCATGGTGGGCAAACGGGCCGTGATCGGCGTCACGCTGGGCGGTCGCGAGCACATGTTCGGCGCGCAAGGCATTCATGGCGAACTCGCGCGCGGCATGCTGCGTCATCTGTTGCAGGGCACGCTCGGCTATGTCGGCTACGAAGTGCTCGAACCGTTCTTCGCGTGGCATGTTCCTTACTGCTCGCCAGCGGAGCGAGCGGACACGCTCGCGCGTTGGAGCGATTTCGTCGAACGGCTCGACGAGCAGCCGTCCATGACGATGCCGAGGCTGGAGGACTATGATGATGTTTTTCGTCCGCTTCAACAGGCCGCATCACGATGAAAGCCACATTGCCGATGCCTTCCGTCAAGCTCTGGCGCGCGCCCGACGTCATGGATGCCGTCATGCTCAAGGGCCAGTTCGTCGGCCACCGGTATCCGCCGCACACGCATGATACTCATTGCCTTGCCGTGATCACGGGCGGAACGCTCGCAGTCGAGGTCCGGCAGGAGCGGCGTCTGTGCCGTCGCGGCGACGTGATCGTCATCGATGCGGACGTGGTGCATGCAGGCGTAGCCGCCGGCGATGGCCACTGGAAAATGCGCGTCGAGCACGTGCAGCCTGCGGCGCTCGCTGCGTATTGCGAGCGGCTTGGCATTCCACGGCGCGAACGGTTCGAGGTGACGAGTCCGTTCATCGTCGACCCTGAGGTGTCGCGATACCTCTATGGCGTGAACTGGTGTTCCGAAGCGGACGACGATCCATTCAAGCGCAGCGAGGCGCTTGCGTGTGCTGTCGTCGGCCTGCATGCGCGGCACGCGGCACGGGCCGCCGATCTCCCCGTGGTGCGCAGAGAGCCCGCGCTGGTTCGCGCCGTGAAGAGCCGTCTTTGCGAAGACCTGCACGCGCGGGTCACGCTATCGACGCTGGCCTGCGAGTTCCACGTGACGCCGTTCGTGCTGCTGCGTGCATTCGAGCGCGAAGTCGGGTTGAGCCCGCATGCGTTCCAGCAGCAGGAACGCGTGCGCCACGCGATGCCGATGCTGCGATCCGGCAGACCCATCGCGGAAGTCGGCGCGCGAACCGGCTTTGCCGATCAGTCGCATTTCACGCGCGTGTTCAAGCAGCAAACGGGCGTGACGCCGAAGGTGTATCAGGCCGCGTTTTCATGAGCGACGAAGCCGGCATGCGAGCGGGCAGGGCAGCAGCGGCGGCGGCATGCCAAAGCATGCCGCCCGCGATAAGCCGCGCAGCTTCGCGCGCTCAGAACCGATAACCCACCTGCAGATGCGCCGCCTGCGCGGACGCATGCCCCGTCGCAATCAGCGCGTCGTAGTCGATCGACACGCTCAACGCTTTTGTCGGCTGCATGCCGAGGCTGACGCCCGCTGTCAGCTGATCGCGCGACAGCGTGGTGCCGGACGCGGCGAACAGCGTGCCGTCCTGCGCGCCGACCGTCACGGTGCGGCCGGTGCCGAGCAACTCGCGCGCATACCCGACTCGCAGTTCGAGGTTCATCGGCCGTAGCTGATTGCCGAAGTCCTTGTCGAACGAAATCTGCGCGTAGGGTTGCAGGCTGCGCACGTTGTCGGTGCCGACCGTCAGATCCTGGCCATTCGCGCCGCTTTCGCCGAAGCCGTTGGCGTGCAGATACGAGAAGCGCATGCCGATGCGGGGCGTCACCTTGACGCTGCCGAGCGCGAGCGGCAGCGCCGCCTGCGCAGCCGCCGACGCTTCCTGTCCCACATGATCCCCTTCGGCCGTGCCCACTGCGCCGAAAGGCCGCTTCTGCGACAGGAAATCGACGCCCGCACCAACCGTTGCAGAGACATCGACGGGGCCGAACGTTCTCGCGCCGTACGTCCCAACCTCCGGCGGCCATGACTGCCGGAATCCTAGGCGGCCTGCGCGCAAACCCCAAGGTTTTTAGGGCTCCCCGCCCGTGGTGACACAATTCCTGGCGCAACGGAGACAGTTTTCCTTCGTTCTGCGCTTGCGATCGAGCAATTCTTCCCCCCGACGTCCCTGAATCAGGCCTGAGGTTACGCAACCGGAAGAAGTCGCTCCACGGTTTTCTACGAGGAACCTTTTTTGTCGTGGTGGCAGTGGTCATACCCGAATGATGCCACCATGGTGTGAGAGTCGGCTTCGCTTCGGACATCACTCGCTATATCTGCTATCCATGCGGACGCCAGATTCCCACATCGTACTGCGAACTGATTTCGAGGGGCCGCCTCTTGTGCCGCTGTCTTCCTCCGTTTGTGCAGAGATCAGCGGATATCTGTCCTACGACCAATGAAGGGATGAAAAATGGAAATGCTCGATAACAATCACGAAGTCATTCGTACCGCAAGCGACGGCGAAGCAAACGCAAGAATTTCATCGATAAGCCTTCAGGAGCCGGAACGTCTGCCGTTTACAGTACGTATAGCCGCCTCCCACGACGACATTGCGGGAGCCGTGGCCGTCAGACGCAGCGCCTACGGCCGACATCTGCCGGAGTTCGCTCGAACGATGACCATAGAGGACGTCGATACCGCGCCGGGCACGACGATCCTGCTCGCCGAATCCCGGTTCGATCACGCGCCGCTTGGCACGATGCGGATTCAGACCAACGAATTCGGCGAGCTGCCGGTCGAGCATTCGGTCGAATTGCCGTCGTGGTGCGCGTCGGGGCGGCTGGCGGAGGCGACACGGCTGGCTGTGATGGGGCCGTCGAGCGGCCGTATGGTCAAGATGATGCTGTTCAAGGCGCTGTTCCTGCTGTGCGAGCAACGGGGCATCGACTGGCTGCTCATCACGGCGCGCTCGCCGATCGACCGTGAATACGAAACGATGCTGTTTCGTGATGTTTTCGCCGACGAGCGGTATGTTCCAATGACGCATGTCGGCGGGCTGCCGCATCGGGTGATGGCTGGCGAGGTATCCGCGGCACGTCGGCGCTGGTCAGAGGCAAAGCACCCGCTGTACAGGTTCGTCTTCGAAACGTGTCACCCGGACCTGGATCTGACGCATCCTGTCGAGGGGGCGATCCGCTACGAGGCGGCGGCGTAAGGATTGCCGCGCAGCCACCGGCGCCGTGTTCTTGCGGGGATAATGCGGATGCCGGTGGCTGGTCGAAGGAAGGGAAGAGCGCGGCTGCGCGTTTGTCGGATTGCTCAGCCGTCACAAAGAGGTCATGTTGCGTTGGGGGTACCGCTGAGATGGTGGGGTCGCGTTGGTTGTCACGATTACTACGTTGCGCTGGCTCGTCGATCGACGCTTGGCTGGACGCATTCTCCATTTACGGGGTGCCCGCCGCGGTTGCGATCGGCACGGTCGTCCTGCTCGCCTGCCTGCCTCATGCTTTCAAGCCGGAAGCCGCGCAGCCATTGCATTTCCGGGTGTTCGACGACAAGGCTGCGGCGATGGGGCCGGCGGAAGCCCGTGCAGCGCTGTCCGGCACACGCGAGACGAGTCACTACAGCACAAAGCTTTCCGAATCGCCGATCTGGATCGAATTCATTGCGCCCGCATCTGGTTCTGCGGGCGGCAACATCGAATTCCCATCGCGCCACGCCAAAGCGATGCAATGCTGGCTGGCTTCGAGCCTGACGACACTCGGGCAGGCGAACCGCGATCACCAGGCCACACCCATGGTCGAAGCCAAGGCGGGCTTCGCGATTCCGCTGGACGCAAGTGATCGCGCGAGGGCGATCCTGTGTCGCGCGACGTATTCCGGACCGGCACAGGTCACGGTGTTGTCATGGGGCGTGGATGAATTTCATATTTCCGAACTCAATTTCGAGGAGGGCGCCGCACTGATCGCCGGCGGCCTGCTGACGCTTGCGTGCTTCGTTTTCGTCACCGCGCTTATCAATCGCGAATGGACCTACGTTCTGTTCTCGGTGTGGCTGGTCGGTAATCTGCGGATGTGCGCGAACGCGATGGGCTGGGACATGCAGTGGGTTGACAGGACGATTCCTTCGACGTCAATCGCATTTTTGCGGGAACTGACTTTCGCTGCGTACTATATCGTGACGGGCGCGCTCTTCAGCCGGTTGTTCCGCCGGGAGTTGCGGCGCACGGGGTTCATTCGGCTCTATCGCACGGCACAGTGGACAGGCGTGCTGCTGCTGGTCTCGGCGCTGATATTGCCCTATTCACGCTTCATTCTGGCACTGTGGTCACTGGGCGGCTTCGGCATGGGGGTGCTGATCCTTCATCTCGTGCAGTTCGTCAGGAAAGCGCGCTCGCGGACCGTCATGTGGTACGTGGGTTCGCTTGTGGTTGTTCTGGGTTCGACCTTCTCGGAATTGATCGGCGCGGCATTCGGCGTGCCGGCGCTTGCCGCAGGGGTGAGCCCCGTTCTGGCCGCGCTGACTTCGAGCATGATGGCGGCTTTCGCAATTGCCGAGCAGATGCGCGCCGAGCGGCAGCACCGCCGACAGGCGGAAACCGACTTGCGCAACACCTACGACGTGGCGCCGGTGGGCCTTTTCACGCTCGATTCGATGGGGCACTTCGCTCGTGCCAATCCCGCCCTGCTGCAGATGCTGGGTCTGAACCGTGTGTCGTACCGGACGCATCACTGGAATGATTTCTTTGAAGCGGGCGCGTGGGGCAAACTGGAGTCGATGCTGAGCAGTGGTTCTGCCAGCGGATCAGCTATCAACGGTTTCACCCTGCATGGCAAGTCCGACAGACGGTTTCATATTTCGGCGATCCGCTCCGGCCGATTTGTCGAAGGATCGCTCCAGGATGTCACAGCGCACTCGAAAGCTGTGGAGCGTCTGCGCTTTCTCGCAGAGCATGACTCGCTTACGGGGCTGTTGAACCGGCGCGGCGTGGAAAGTGCGATTGCCGCACAGGCGGAAACGGTTTCCCGCTGGGTGCTGATCTATATCGACCTGGACCGCTTCAAGTTGATCAATGACCTGTTTGGCCATCAGGCCGGCGATGAAGTCCTCAGGCTGGTCGCGAAACGTGTCGCCGGCATGCTTGACGAACGGTGCGCGCTCGGGCGTATCGGCGGAGATGAGTTCGTCTGCATCATGAGGGACGTGTCGATCGACGAAGCGCTCGAGCACTGGACCAGGGTAATGGTCGCAATCAACGATGTGCCGTATCAGGTCGGCAACCGGGCGTTCATGGTCAAGGCTTCTGTCGGTCTCACCGAATGCGAGCACGGGATGCGCGTGCAGGATGCGCTTGCACACACGGACCGCGCTTGCCGCGAGGCGAAGCGCAAGTCGAGCAACAGCATCGTTGCGTACAGGCGCGGTGCCGAGGCGTTCGAGCACCGCGCGGCCGAATTGCGACTCGTCGAGTCGTTCCGTGGCACCAGCCTTCCGCCGGGATTCTTCCTTCTGATGCAGCCCATCATGTCGCTGTCCGCTCCTTACGACTCACTAAATTTCGAAGTGCTGTTGCGAATGCGTTCGCCGGAAGGGCAGATCGTAACGCCGGACCGCATCCTCAATGCGGCCGAAGAATCGGGCGCGATCGCCGCGATTGACATGTGGGTCGTCAGGACCACACTCGAATGGATTGCCACGCATCAGGCGCGTCTTGCCAATACGCAGTTCATCTGCGTGAATCTCAACGGTGCATCACTCAACGACGAGCGATTTACTGGGGAAATCTTTGATCTGCTGGAGCAACATCGGTCGGTCTTGCGGTATCTGTGTTTTGAGATTACCGAAAGCGTTGCCCTCCACGATCTGGAAAACACGCAGCGCTTTATCACGCGTATTCATGACCTCAGTGCCAAGATTGCTCTCGACGATTTTGGCGCGGGCTATACATCATTCCGCTATCTCAAGCGTCTGTCAGCGGATGCGCTGAAGATCGACGGGGAATTCGTACGCTCGATGCGTGAGCATCCGAAAGACGTGGCGATCGTTGAGGCGCTGGTCTCGCTGGCAGGTGCGTTGGGCATGCGCAGTGTCGCCGAGTGGGTGGAGGACGCCGACACACTGACCACGCTCAAGGAACTGGGTGTCGATTACGTGCAGGGTTATGCGATCGCACGCCCGCTGGAGCCGGAGCTGATTCTCGCAGCGAGGTCGTCTGCGGACTTCGTGACGGATTCCGCTGTGGCGAGCGCAATCAGTGCGAAGGTGCGTTCGACTAATGCTTTCGAAATGTTCTGAATGAGCGGTTCCGCGCGTGCTTTAGCCTTAGGTTAGAGTGCAGCGCGAGCCTGACAACTGATTGCGGGGTTCATGGGGAACGGGGGGATTATGATCGCCGTGAGTTAGCGAGCGATGTCAGTGGCATAGTTGCGCGAAAAGATGGGAGGCGGGTGGTGAGTGAGCGTTATGGTCAGGAATACCGGAAACGCGCGAAGTTGAATCCGCCGTGCTTCATTGGAGAGTCGTCAAGTCTCGACGGCGACGAATTCGGATCCGAGTTCCACCCGATTACGACCATTGCGTTTCGCACGATACAGAGCGCCGTCCGCTTGCTTCAATAGTCGTTCAATTGTGGCTTCTGGGACGTCGAGATACGCGATCCCGATACTACAGGTGTACGAAGGCAAAGCTGAACCGCCCTTGCACGCGATTTGTGCCTGCAGTTCGCGGGCGAGACTCAGCGGTTCATCGACGGTCTCGCATGGGAAGAACACCGCGAATTCCTCTCCACCCCAGCGTGCAAAATGAGCTTCCTGAGGTAGCGCGAGAGCAACCCGTTGGGCGAAGTCGATCAGGATGGCGTCACCCATCAAGTGGCCGTACATGTCGTTGATGCTTTTGAAATGGTCCAGGTCGATCAGCAGGAGTGAGAGGTATGTTCCTCTTCGGCGAGGCGTTTCTCGCGCCATCCTGTGGGCGTCCAAAAGAGCTCGGCGATTGAGGAGGCCAGTGAGCGGATCGATGAGAGAAAGTTGCTCAAGGTGAATCCGAAGTCTATTTACTGCGGTGAGCATGAATCCCACCGTTATGGTGAGCGACATAAATGCACCACTGCTCAGATAGATCAATTGCACCAGATCATGCGCGTACAAACCTTCATGCGCAGAGCCAGGTTCTAGCGACGTCACGATCCTCGTTAAGGTTATGAGGGTCTCAATGGCGAACATGAATCCAACGACCCTCGCGCCACTGTCTTTCCGTCCGAATCGCAGCAATTCATAGGCTAAAAGAGCAAAAAGCAGTGCAAGAATGACATTCGTGCACATGGAACGCCCGTAGGGATTGGAGTCGATATATGTCATCCAGCCAAGGCCGAGCGCATCGAGCAGAATCATCGCTGAGACGAAGCGGATGAATGGTGCTCGACCGAGGTAGCGCTGGCTGCCAATGAGCCAGAGTCCTATGCTGCCAACCATGCATATATTGCCGCCGATAACGGAGAGCCAATCCGGGAGCGCATCGCGCAGCGCCATCAGAAACGCGGCAGCCGAAAAAACAAGTGAACCCTGTGCCCATTGCGCGACGCCGCGGATGTTCCTAGGAAATGATCTTCCTATGGCAAACATTACTAGCGCCATCAGTCCGGGCATAACAGATGCCATCAACAGGACGGTACGCAGGTCAAACGTGGGCATAATCTGATCGTCGGTGCGCGAAGTATCGAATTCTTTAATCGTAACGACGTTGCCGTGTCGAAAGCTCTGTGTTCCGAAGCGCCGAGCAAATCGCGGGGCGGTGACTGCCGTCCGTGGTGGCATCCGGCGGTGGAGCTTTGGTCGCTGAGCGGCTGGTGGAAGTCGATAAGCTCACTGTCGGATATCAGTGGTTATCGGCACTCGACTTTAAAACTTTAAAAATGGTCAAGGCAATCAAGCTGTCGTTAGTCTTGTCGGAAAGCGCGGAACAATGAGCCTGCTCGGGTATGAAACCTGCTGTAAGGACGTGCGTGTCACCCGGTCAGGCTAGCGCCTCATGATCGAGGAATCGACACTGTGGCAGCTTCTCGACGCGGACGGCAAACTGCATGGCCGGCCACAGTCGATGGGAGCGGCAGTTGCCCCTCCGGAACCGGCCGTCTGCCGAGCAACTTGCCGAATGTCTCAGATGGGTCGCCTGCTGTCTTCCCGACTGGAGCAAACTATCGTTCCAACTGGTCATGGGCCCGAAGTCAGCAAAGCTGACCACAGCCGTCATTGGTCGATGATCGCGCCAGCGGCAGCTTTGGCCGATCTTGAGACCGGCGTCAACCGGCAGCGATGTTGCCGCTCGAACTTCGCGACGCCGAGCGTGTCGCCAAGCGTGCCGACGGGTAGATGCTCGAGCACGTTGCGATCGGTCAGATCGAGCCGATGCCGGATCACTTCCTTGCCTTGCGACCAGACTTCGATTTCGAACGGCACGTAGTACTTCTTGCTGCTCGCGACCGCGCCTGCCGCGAGTTGCGTTTCGAACAGAGGATTCGCGGTTGCGGTGTCGCGCAGCAGCACGCGCCATTCGCCATGGTCCGGGAACCATAAAACCTTAACCCGGGCAGGAGATAAGTGCCGATTCTTCGGTGTTTGTGCCGTGTTTTTGATCTGACTTGAGGAGTAGGCACCAGATAAGCACGTATTCTTGCTGAAAGGTACATTACTCGCTTCAGCCGACGAAATGCTCAGGATTGCCACGGTGGCGTGAACGTAGGGGAATTCGGCGATCCCCGGCGCCCGCATCAATTCGTTACCCTCTTTGCATGCCAAGCTTTGCCGGCGCCACCCGTCTTCCAGCTCCGCCCTCCTAGGAGCTAACTCACCGTCGTGTCGCACCGATGGCACCACTGCCCCGATTCGCCGAGACCGTTATGCGCCTCGTGCAAGGGAGCGGAAATACTTAGACTGCGCATCCTGAAAAATCAACGACTTGCCAACGAATTCGGTAACTGCTCATAAACCCGGGGCAATCCCGCCAGACGCCGCGTCGCCCTTGACGGCAGCATTAGGCCAGGATGCCGGCGACGACGATCCCGCAGACCGCAACAAAATTCAGTTGTAAACGGTTGGCGGCGATGTTAACTTTCGTCGCGTCACCACTCTCCGTTGCCAGGTCATGAGCATTTCTCAAAAATTCATCCCGCCGGACATTGCACGAGAGGAGCTGACGCCGCGGGAGCTTGAATCAATCCTATCAACTTAAGCCGCAGAGGCTTGTAAACACGGGGCTGAGCGGGTAGGATTCGGAATGTCGTAATCCTCACTATTTCACGATATGAACTCGGGTTATCCCTATACTGAGCGGGTTCATCAGCTACCTTCATTCGGCGGAACTGCGTACGCGTCATGTTGCCGATCCGAGGCATTTCAGCCGGCGCCGCAAACTGGACTTCGCCACACTGATCAGCTGGTTTCTCGGCTGCAACCGGGCCTGCGTTCAGACTGAGCTCGACCGCTTCTTCGCGGTGCTTCATAACC
>Ga0247692_1000153_pt1 | contig 15644 bp, 16 predicted proteins | sample CNK33_metaG_FD_183041 | JGI IMG/M metagenome (GOLD analysis project Ga0247692, IMG submission 183041) | Soil microbial communities from Purdue University Martell Research Forest, Indiana, United States - CNK33 | ecosystem: Environmental > Terrestrial > Soil > Temperate forest > Bulk soil...
CATCTTGCGATGCTTCGTTACATTGTCAGAGTCGCTCTTTATTCAGACTCCTAGACTCGCCCGGTGACACGGGCGGTTCCCTCATGTTGAAGCGGGAACAGCTCCTGCAAGCAACTTCGTGTCGCAGTCACCACCTTCTATCCGCTGGCGCCTGGCCAGCCTCATCCTGCATGCGCGTTGCGCCGGAGTTGTGTCCAGGAACATGCCCCATCTCGGGATCGGTTGCATGGCAACCCGGTAAGAACACGGGCATGTTCACCTCAAACCTGTGCCTGCTGCGTACTGCCTGGCTAAACTGACCTCCTTCCTGCTGGACCTGAGGGCCTAAGCCGACTTCAGGTGTGCGCCTTCGGGAATGACGCCGTCTTTGAGATAGCGCCACAGCGCAATGGCGAGGCGTCGTGCGACTGCGACGATCGCAATGCGGCGTGCGCGGCGGTTTGGCCCAGTGCCCTGCGTGCGCCGGTTGAACCACTGCGTCAGCGCGCTGTCGGGCTGGTAGCGCAGCCAGTCCCACGCGATTTCGACCAGCAGCGCGCGTACCCGCCGGTTGCCCTGTTTGCTGATACCCTGATCGGTATGGCTCTCGCCGCTGTCGTACGGCTGGGGTACCAGACCGACACACGCCCCGACTTCACGGCGATTGCTGAACTCCCGCCAGAACAGTTCTAGCGCCAGGCGCGACGCGCCTACTTCGCCAATCCCCTTCAGGCGCGCGAGGTCATCGCTGCGCTTGCGCGCGGACGCCGGAACGCTTGCCTGCCGCGTCTTCTCCAGCTGTGAGAGCTGCTGCTGCGCCAGCGCCAGCCGTGCCGGGTGGCAAAGCGGGTGAGCGACAGGCGCGTCCTGAAGCTGATCCGCTCGTTCCTGACGGCAGGCGTGATGGAGCACGGGCTAGTTGGTGCAACGGACGAAGGCACGCCACAAGGCGGTCCCCTGTCGCCGCTGTTATCCAATCTGATGCTCGACGATCTTGATAAGCTGCTTGAGCAACGCGGACTGCGGTTCGTGAGGTACGCCGACGATTGTAACGTCTACGTACGCAGCGAACGCGCTGGCCAGCGAGTGATGATGGGCCTCAAAACCTTCCTCACTGGCAAGCTCAAGCTGACGGTCAACGATGCGAAAAGCGCGGTCGCGCCACCACACACGCGGAAGTTTCTGGGTTTTACCTTCTCGAACCGGGAACAGGTCAAACGGCGCATCGCACCCAAGGCACTGGCTCGCTTCAAGGAAAGGATCAGGGAACTGACACAGCGACAGCGCACGCGAGGCATCAGCGTCGACCAGATAATTGGTACGCTGAAGCGATATCTCACTGGCTGGCGTGGCTACTTTGGTTTCTGCGAAACCCCAAGCGTGTTGAAGCGCCTCGATGAATGGATTCGTCGCCGTATCCGCTGCTTCCTCTGGAAGCAATGGAAGCGCGGCCGGACCCGATTCAAGGAACTGACTACCCGCGGGGTTAGCCGTGATCTGGCCGCTCAGACCGTTGGATCGCCGCATAATCGTGGCGGCTTAGTTGCAGCCCCGCGCTGAATATCGCACTGTCGAACCGGTACTTCCGCTCTCTTGGCCTTCCCTCAGTTGGCCCCTAGCTGGTCAACCGAACCGAGCCGCCGTGTACGGACCCGTACGCACGGTGGCGTGGGAGGGGTCGGGCCGCGAGGCCTGCCCCTATCCCGATTGCCCTCTATCAAAGGCGGTCGGCGCTGTGAAGCATGAAGAACAGACGCATTCGGAGATCGACGCTCTGTGAAACATGAAGAGGCTTTGGTTCGTCAACTCTGCTTCGGATGGACGGGGACGCGCGGTGTCAGTAGTACCGACACTTCGGCCTGCAGCTTCGGGCGGGACGCGTATCTGCCGGGCGTCAGAATTACTGACACGCTTTGTGTCGGCGCCCATCGAGGCTTATAAAAGAGTGTCAGTAATACCGACACTCGCGACCGAGCGAGTGATCGACGCATACCCGCTCCGCGCGCTCGTCGCGTCGTGGATGCTGGAGGACTCTTTGGCCCATGTTTGGCCCGAAATTGTTAAGGGTTCAAGCTTGTGCCCACGATGTCCCAAATTCGGGCCAACAAACGCGTAAGAAATTGGCTTGGCCCCTACTCGGGCCAAAGATGGGCCAAAGATGGGCCAAAGAGCGGTGCGACGCGCCAACGGGTACGAGAAGAAGGCGCACGTATGCTCTCTACGTCCTACGATCGCGATTCTCGAGGCGCGTTGAAATCTCGTTGCGGAGAGTTGAAGCCTGGTGGTGACGGAAGTCTCAGTGACCTTGACTGAGTCCGCCGGTAGTGTCTAATGAATCGACGGCTTCAAACGCTCGGAAACAGCCCATGTTTAGTGGCCCTTTTGGCGATTGTTTCGATTGGCCTTGTTAGATACTTCGTCGTCGCACTCGCGCACATCGATATGCAAAAAGAACTTACTCATACGGCGGCAGACCCTCTTCGGTTGGCCGCGCTCTACCACGCCGGCAACGGTACTCACTGGTCCTCCTACAGACAAGCGGCAGTGGTGCTGACCGAGAAACTCAAGATAAAGGTGGGATTCGCCAGGATCCGTGAAGCGGTAGCGGTATCCGAACTTCCTACAGAGATCCTCGCAATTTTCAGCGAAGTGGGAATCGTCAACAAAACCGCGCGGGAACTGTTGAAAGCCGCAAAGACACACGGTGTCTCTTCCTTGGTTAATCGCGCGAGAACATTGGATCCTCAGGGGAAGTCGCGCGCTCAGTTGTCCGCGCATGTCTGCGGGAAACATGTTCTTGCGGGTTCGAAGCAGCAGTATTCCAACCCCCTGTTGCTGGCCGATGAATACAGGGAAGGGCTCGCGAAGGGCAGATGGATCTCTATGACAGGGGCCGCTGTGCATCTCGGGGTTCACAGGCAAACGATCGCAAGGGCAAACGCGATCGCTTCTATCCCAAGCGAACTGCTGGACCTCTTTCCCGCGATCAGTACCGAGATGGGCGAGCGACTCGTTGGCCTGGTCAAGATCAGGGGAGTGAAAAAAATGAGAGCGCTTGCCATAGAGGCAGGGCGTGTAATCCCCCGGCTTTCTCAGGATGAACTGGTTGGCCACCTCGTTGGATTGGCCCGCAACACGGGTTCTGTGAAGCTGAACAGATCCGGCCGCAACCTGATTCTGACCTACAACCTCGGACCCGTTGACGACAATGTCGAAACCAGGCTTGCCATGATGGCTGCGATTCTAAATGCTGGCGGCGTCGTTAAGCCCAGATAAACCTATATACTGAGTTTGAGCAAGACGCATAGGATGGCGCGCTACCGCGGGTCATTTGGCCTTTAAGAGAGGGAGTCAGTCTCTGTAAGTCGCATTCCTGAGAAAGGATTCGGCCTCCCGATACTGACGGGCCAGCTCGGCGGTTGCATAGGTTGATGTCGTGTCGAGCGAGTCGTGCCCTGCGAAATTTCGAGCGCTTTCAAGGCTCATGCCGTTCGCGACCGCATGCGACACGAATGGGTGCCGGCGCCTGTCGCGCGTGCCCTCAAGAGATAGGCGGAAATCCTCAGGCGGGTGAGTGCCGCGTCGGCCCCCGACGGGACGCGGGTCCCATTAGGCAGCGGCACCTCCTCGCTCAGCCATACGCAAAACAGCACCTCTGCAGAGGGGAGAAGCAGAACGCCGGTAGCGTGAGTACCTTCCAGGAGGCCGATGAAGGCGTCGAACTCGGTCCTCGTCGAGCCGCAGCTCCGCCGGCCGATCCTGCCGTGCATACCAAGACAGGCGGACCCGGTACTGTGCGAGGACCGGCGTCGCGGGTCTCTTGTGGCGGTCGCTTTCTCGGCCAGCGAGCGCGCTACGATCGCCTTGTCGGATATCTACCCGGCACCAAATTGGATGCGTTTGGCGGCACGGGGGCAGGATGTCCGGGGACGGGTACACCGTGATGTGCATGCAAGGTGGAACAGTTACGCCCGCCCATCCAGCGCCGCGAGCGCGCTGGTATGCCGCCGCGAGCGTAGGGTTCGCAAACATGCTGAAACTCAACATAAGGGGCGGTAATGTCAAACAGCCAGCGGTGCCCGGCCGGCCGTCCGTGAAACATCCGGGGGCGCCAAATAGAAGGTTATAAATCATTGATCTAGCGAACTTTATTCGAGTTGTCCGTCAAATGTTTCACGGAAAATGACTGACAGAATACCGCCAGTGCCCTGTGGGCGTCGCCGTGACGCTCCGTTGCGGCTGATGAGTCGAAACGTAGTGTTTAATACGTTATTCGTAACGTCGCGGCTTAATGCGGTGACGCAACGAAGAAGTGGAAAATCAATAAGCCCGGGTACGAATCGGAGCGGCGCCGACGATACGGCATGGCGGCGCTTGCGCTTAAGGGTAGGGCGTTGGGCAGATCGGTTTCGACGCCGGTGTAGCAAGCCATGCTCTTGATCATCGAAGCACGGCCGGGGAGGGTGACGGAGTTTCGACCATGGTGAGCCTCGAGACACGCCGGTCATCGCCGCACGCCGATGCCATATGTGCCCGGTAATAATTTCGGCGATATCCCGGAGTCACACCCGTCCCCTATACTATTTTCCGACTACAAGAGTAAAGGGCGGGCTACTATGGCCGAACAGAAAGCTGACGACACGAACAGCGCAATCGAACGCCTGTTGCGTGAGATCGATCTGCTTGACCGGCTCGAGCGTGAGGGGCACCTGGTCACGAATGGTCCACAGCTGCGCCGACAACTGAAGGCGACCCTCGAGCACCTGCGCGCCCGCGTGATGACAGACTAGCGGCAGGCATCAGCAATGGAAAAGGCGTTGTCGGTCCGCAGGACCGGATCGCGTTGCCGCCCCTGCATTCCCGCATTGAATCGCGGGGACCGCCGGCGGGTCGCCCTGCGGAGGGTCCGCACCATTGGGCGCTGCCCCTGGTCGCCGCACGTCTCTCCAACGGCTCCCGTGAGCCAGCGCTTCACGTCAGACGACGACGCGCTATATAGCGCCAAAGCCACGGGGCGCAATCGGGTTCGGCAGTTCCGCCCGGCAAACATGGATGGAGCGGCCAGCCGCTAGTCGCAAGCGTCCCGTCTGCGCCCGCGTCCCCCGTCGCTTCTGTAACGCCGCGTGTCACGCGCCGACCCGCGAACCTCGCATCGCTTCCGGCTCCTGCCGACAGGGCAATCGAATACGCGTCGCTGTTCGAGCCCGCGCCTAGCTAGCACGCCCGCCGTGCCGAAGTCGATGTTCGTCGAGGCGACCGTGCCGTCGTTGATCACGGTTGCGCTGACCGCGGATGGCCTGACCGTCGTGGGCGTCGAGCACGCGGACGCAACGATGACGTACTGCTCTCAACCAGTGCGGTCCGCGATGCGGTGACGTCCCGTCAACTGTGAGGATTGCATCACCCGATACCGAACCGCCCACGGACGCGAGCGAAATATCAACCCGGACGGGTCCGGCTAACTGGCTAGCTAACGGCGGCAAACGGCCAGCCCTTACGTAGAACCTATTAAAAGTTTCAACACCTGCGCTAACAAATCTGTCACGTCGCGGTAGCCCCACACTGAAAAGACTTCGCTAAAATACTCAGGTCTTCATCCACGCATTCGCAAACGACATGGGTTCAAAGCGACGCGGAGCAGGTGCTTCACGACCGCGGAAGCAGCTCACGAAAGCAATGTTATTGCCAATGGAGCAGGCGTCCGCCCGTGAGCAGTCGCTATTCAGTCATCTCGCCCTTGCTGCCTGCCGGGATGGTCATGGCAACAGCCATCTGTTCAATGAACTGATGCGGACCGTGTACGTCGCGTGGTTTCTGCAGCAGGACGGTTACGGAAGCGAACCTGTCGGGCGTTTCAAGACAGCCGAGCTTGCCGTCGAGGCGGCGCTGGAACTGGCCCATGTGTCCAACGAATGGGTGCTCGCCGAAGATTCTGTACCGGCTTTCGAGACCCTGTTGGCCCTGCACGATGCGCAACTTGGTACCGCACCCCTGCACAAGGTAATCGAGGCTGAACGGCGTCTGAGGCAGTTTCTCGCCGGCACTGCGAACTCGCCTGTTCCGGAAGCAGATCAGGCTGGGATGGCGTAACGTCCGACAACATCGAGTGGCCCCTCTTGGAGAAGGGCAATGGGTCGCTTCGGGCCCGCTCGGCCTCGCCTGGTGGGCCATAAGGTGACCGGGAAGCTCAAAATAGTTTTCCTGTTCTTCATGCTCTGAGCAAAAAGAGCGACGGTGCGCGCGGACTGCCAGGAGACGAGCGAACAAAGTGAGCTGCCTGGCGAGCGATATGAATCGCGTGTGGTCAGCTTCGCGCTTCGTTGTGGGTCGGCAACTGTTGGCCGCGTCGGCGGCGAATGGCCTCTCATGGCGCATCCGCTCGACCGACGCGGATCGTCGACAACAGGAACTACACTCAGCTCGGTTACATTTATGATCCTGCCGCATGCGCACACGATGCGTGACTATGAAAACGAAATAGAAGCGTCAACGTGGTGCAAAGACAAGTCTTCAATTTACTTAAACTAAGGATAACGAAGCGTTGCGGTTCGGTCGTAGTACGGCGGCTTCTGACATGCGCCGGAGTAGGAGCGCGATTCTGGGTGGGAGGCTGTGTCTCGCGGTAAGTATTTGACAATCGGCGTATCTTCCCGGGCGACGGGGAAGATACATGCAATTCGCATAATCAGCCAAATAGACTATCGTGGGACGGAAACGCAGCTACGGATGCACGGCATGGAAAACTGGACAAAGGGAGACGCATGAACCGATTTACATACCGCGCGTACTACCCCTACAACCGATCGGCACGCGCCGACCCTTCCGCACAGAGATGTCTGTGCAGAAAGCGGCCGAAGCACTGATGCTCTTCCCCAGACAGGAAATGCGCGGCGCCCGACCCTTCGCCGCTTGGCAACGCTTCACTGAGATCAACCAAGATCCGTCCATTTTCTGAGCGAATGCACCTCCTCCCCCAAATGCGTCGTGAACGCTTTAACATGACAGCGCCTTTGGAAAGAGTTGCAATCACCGGCTAGCGATGGCTAGGCGGCTTCCAGCCCATCAGCGTCTCGGCGCTCCATTCCGCCGGGGTGAGCTTGGAGACGAAGAAGTCGGCCAACGCGCTAACCTTTGCTGGCCGTGCCTGCGCAGTGGGTGTAACGAAATACAGACCGCCCTCGGGCAAGCGCCAGTCAGTCAGAATCGGTTCAAGTCGTTTGTCGGGGAAATACTCCGTCGCGACGAACTCGGGAAGCTCGGCGATGGCGAGTCCCCCGAGGAGCGTGGGCAGCAATGCTTCCACGTTGGTTGCCCGCAACGCACCGGTTGGCGTGATCGTGCATTCCGCGCCGCTTTCGTGGGTAAAACGCCAAACGTCCCGCTTGCTCCTGTTGGCGTAAGTAAGGCACTGGTGCGCGCCAAGATCATGCGGGTGCTGCGGACGACCATAGCGAGACAGATAAGTTGGCGACGCCACGACAAACCGGCGCACGGGCGCAATGAGACGCGCAGCGAGTGACGAATCTTCCAGGATGGCGATACGGAGGGCGGCATCGAAGCCATCACCAATCAGATCGGCATGGGCATCCGTGAGATGAAGTTCTACGGAGATATCCGGATAGGTCCGGAAGAACTCCGGCAACAGCGGAGCAACCCAGCGCGCGCCGAAGGAGATTGGCACAGCGAGCTTGACCAGGCCACGCGGTCGGCTTGACGTCTCTCGCGCGTAATCCTCAGCCTCTTCGGCGTCGGCGTAGATTCTCGCCGCGCGCTCGGCGAGCATGTGGCCATAGTCCGTGAGCGCAAGTCGTCGGGAGGTGCGGTTAAAAAGCCGTCCCCCCAGCCGTTCCTCGAGGCGCGTGACGGCCCGGGAAACTGTGGCAACGGAGACGCCCATTGTCGCAGCCGCCGCAGCGAATGAACCTTCCTTGGCGACCTTTGCGAACATCGCGAATCCTTCAAAGTCAGGCAACCTTGACATCGACAATCCTGCAACGATGGTTTTCAATCATTTCTATTTCGAAAAGTAGCATGCTGCCATAGATTTGTCTCATCGCACAGCTGTGCATGGAGATAGATCATGGTACGCAAACTCGAAGGAAAGATAGCCGTCGTCACCGGCGGCACAACCGGTATCGGGCTTGCCACCGCCAGGCGTTTTGTAGCCGAGGGCGCGCGGGTTTTCGTGACCGGCCGTCGCCCGGCCGAACTTGATGCCGCCGTTGCGGCGATCGGGCCGAGGGCGACCGGTGTGCGCGCCGACTCCGCCAATCTTGGCGACCTCAGCCGGCTCTACGAGCGCGTAAAGACCGAGGCCGGCCGCATCGATGTGCTGTTCGTCAATGCAGGCGGTGGATCGATGTTGCCCTTGGGGGCGATCACTGAAGAGCAGTATGACGATACGTTCGATCGCAACGTGAAGGGCGTGCTCTTTACGGTGCAGAAGGCGTTGCCGCTCCTCGTCGATGGCGCCTCGGTGATACTCACTGCGTCGAACGTCAGCATCAAGGGCACGCCGGCGTTCAGTGTCTATAGCGCCTCGAAAGCCGCGGTGCGCAATTTCGCCCGGAGCTGGACCCTCGACCTGAAGTCTCGCGGCATCCGCGTGAACGTCATCAGCCCGGGGCCGATCAAGACACCGGGCCTTGTCGATCTGGCCGGCCCCGATACCGCGCAGCAGCAGAGCATGCTCGACTCCATGGCGTCGACCATTCCGCTCGGGCGTCTCGGCGATCCCGACGAAGTCGCGGGTGCCGCTGTCTTTCTCGCTTCCTCAGATTCGAGCTTCATCGCCGGTACGGAGATCTTCGTCGATGGTGGACAAGCGCAGATTTGACGAGAGGTCCTGAAGCGGTCGGGCGATTCGATACCGGCCACTCAATTCCAGCAGCACGCCAGGCGCCGACCCAGGCGACCAACCCGCACACAGGAAATGTTCATGAACACAATGTTCGAAGTTCACGCTTTCGCCACGCCCAACAGTCTCAAAGTCCCCATCGCGCTGGAAGAGATGGGGCTCGACTATCGGCTCGTGCCCGTCAACCTGCGCCAGGGCGAGCAGAAGACCACCGCGTTCAAGGCAATGAATCCCAATGGGAAAGTACCGGTTCTCATCGACCGTTCTATTCCCGAAGAAGGCGATCTGGTGCTGAGCGAGTCCGCCGCGATTCTGATCCATCTCGCTGAGAAGACCGGACGACTTCTTCCGAAGGATGGCCCGCGGCGCGGCAAGGTCTTTGAGCAACTTTTCTTCCACGCATCCGGCCTCAGCCCGGCGTTCCTGCAGGCCTTCCAGCTCGCGATCCAGTCGTCGCCGCAACCCGAGGCGAAAGCGCGCGCGCTAGCGGAGGTTGAACGAACGCTGGGCGTGCTCAACCACGTTCTCGAGCGTCATCCGTACGCTGCAGGCGACGAGTACAGCATTGCGGACATCGCCCATTTCGGCTGGGTGTGGCGTCATCAGACGATCCGCGCGACCCTTGACAAGTTTCCGTTCGTCGCTAGTTGGCATGAGGAAATCGCGACGCGACCCGCTGTCGTCACCGCTATCGAACGAACCGTGGCGCTCGCTCAGTAGAGCGATGCGACATTCCATTCGTTAAATATTCACCCAACGCGATCTGGCCCAGTTTGTAGTCAATCAGCAAGGAGAATAGTTATGACCGATCGTATCAACGAATTGCTCTATCGCAACCTTCAGGAAGTCTTCGGCGAGCGTGACGCTAAACGTCGTCGCGCGGCCATCGAGGAACTCTATACCGAGGACTGTGTGCTCTACGCGCCTCCGGGTGTCTTCGTCGGGCACGATGCTCTCGACACATTCTCTGGGGAACTTCGCGCGACACACCCGCATTTCGCCTATTCGCCACACGGTAAGCCTCAGGCTCTGCACAACGCTGGCCGCCTGGCGTGGGGGTCTGGCCCGCGGGATGAGGCCCCCCACTACACGGGCGTGGATGTGATCATTGTGCGCGATGAGAAGATTGCTGCGCTCTACGTCTTCCTCGATTCCATGCCTTCATAACCCGGTGGTGATCTCCCCGGCTGTCTGATGCGCAGGCACCGTGCAGGTTGCCCGAAAGCGAATTCTCGTACGAACACACGCAGACAAATGACGTTTGCGTCCCGCAGCCGCGAAGTGCACGCTGTCACGTATACGCTATTCCACAGGACGGAAACGCCGTATCTATATAAATAGGAGTTCAAAATGTCGAAAGTTCTAGTGCTCTATTACTCATCATATGGTCACGTCGAAGCACTGGCCGATGCCGTGGCCGAAGGTGCGCGCTCGACGGGCGCCACAGTCGATGTCAAGCGGGTACCGGAAACGGCGCCGGAGGAAGCGGCCAAGGCCGCCTACTTCAAGCTCGACCAGCAAGCGCCGGTTGCGAGTGTCGCCGAGCTTGCCGACTACGACGCTATTGTCGTCGGTACGCCGACCCGTTTCGGGCGCGTTTCCTCCCAGATGGCCGCGTTTCTGGATCAGGCCGGCGGTCTATGGATGAGCGGCGCGCTGAATGGCAAGGTCGGTGGTGCTTTCACGTCGACCGCCAGCCAGCACGGCGGGCAGGAAACGACGCTGTTTTCGGTCATTACCAATCTGCTGCATTTCGGCATGGTCATCGTTGGCCTGCCATACAGCCACCACGGGCAGATGACGCTGGACGAGATTGTCGGCGGTGCTCCCTATGGAGCCACGACCATCGCAGGCGGAAAAGGTGAGCGCCAACCGAGCGCGATCGAGCTCGAGGGCGCACGTCACCAGGGCGAACTGATTGCCCATACGGCAAACAAGTTGTTCGGCTGACCGTCGGTCACGATTCGCGCCGTTTGCGCGAACGGTCGGGTCTGGCGGATTCCCGCCTGGCCCGTGCCGACCGAAGGCGTGTTCAGGAAGTTCTCCGCACGGGTCAAGTTAGACCCGGCGCAGGACGTGCAGGGCAGCGCGCAGGTGTCGATCGACATCGAGAGCTTCGACCTCGGCGACAAGGTGTACAACGAACAGGTTGTCGACGTCCTATTCAACGAGAGCATCCAGAAACCAAAGTCCAAACGGACAACAACCTGGTAGTCGAACTACCTGTAGCGTACATGAGCGAACACAAGGTTAATCGGAGTGCTGACGACACGATTGTGACCCAGATGTCGATATCAGGTCTTGCGCCAGAAAATGTGATAGGACAGAAGAATCGCCGCACCACAAAGTGAGCCCATTGCCATCATTGTGCTAACTTCGGCGTTACTCAGGCCGGACGCAAACAGAAATCCAGAAATTGTTGGCGAAGCGATACCTCCGAACCGCCCGACGCCGGTGACGAACCCGGCGCCAGATGCGCGAACTCGCGTGGGAAACGCTCGCATCATGTATGCGTACAGGCTCGATTGGCCGCAGTACAGTGCTACCCCAACCAGCCCGCTTGCGACAAAAAATCCATTTGACATGTGATGAATGGTGGCGAGCAGGAGTACTGCGGCGGTGCTCGCAACCAGGGCGAAGACTATAAGCCACTGGATTCGGATTCGGGTAGCCAGAAATGCGGCGAGCAAGGCGCCGACGAGTCCACCGCCGCTGCACCACGCGAATGCGTGAGCTGCGCCTGCTGGCGTGTAACCAATGTCCGTTGCAATCTTGGATAGCCAGTTCAGACAGTAGTAGAAGGTGGCACCATGCAATGCATACGTCATCGTTACGACAGCGGTGATGACCAACAGTTCTTGCTTGAAAAGTTCGACAATCGGCGCTTTCGCAGTGGTTACCTGCTTTGACTCGATCCGTGCAATGGATTCCTTTGCCATTCTGGCGAGCACTGAGTTGATTCGTGCGAGAGCGTTGACCGGGCGAGTGGCGACGATAAATTCAATCGATTCCGGCACAATCAGCGCCGAGATAGCGGCCGCCAGGAAGGTGCCGATTGAGCCACACAGGAACACCGACCGCCAGGACCAATGAGCCAGAAGCGCAGCTGCGAAGTTGCCGCCCACCAAGCCCCCGACTGAAAAGCCGACGGTGACAAGAACCGTTACACCGTTACGTGCTCGATCATTTGAGTATTCCGCTGCCAGCGCGGTAATACCTGGCAATAGCGCACCGACTCCCAGACCTGTAATAGATCGCCCCAGGACGAGCGCCATGGGACCGTTTGCAATCGTGCATATAGCCATCCCACAGCCGGCAAGGATGAGACTGGCAAGCATAATGGGTCGCCTGCCGAAGCGATCACTTAGCGGGGCGATCAGGAAGGCTCCAGCGCCGCTACCAAAAAGGCCGACAGAGGCAATGACGCCGAGTATGTTCGGTGGGAGCTTGAGGTCAGCTCGAATGCCTGGAAGCGCGAACGCCACGGCAAGGAGATCGTATCCGTCCAGGGCATATAGAAAAAACAATACGACAACCAACGCGACCTGAAATTTCCCCATAGGGCCGGTGCGAATGATGGTTACTGGATCGCTTCGCGAGTGATCCTCCGGCATTGATGCGTCTAGCGTCCTGTCGGCTTCATACATAGGTCTTCTCCATTTGCAGCTGCTTGTATCGGGCGGCACAGCGAACTTGCGACGAAGTCGGGGCATGAATGCATGCGCCACCGCGCCCAGTAGTCGGCAACTGTCTGGATTCGCCGACTATCCGGGGAGCTTCGCGGCTCATCTCGACGTGGTGCGACTGACCCCACCAGCGAACGAGCCCTGATGCACACATTCCTACCGATTGAGAAATGGTTAAATAGGTGTATCTACGTAACAAATAGACCTATTTGTTTCCTTGAATTTTGACTATGCTGTGTCTTGTCGACGCCTGTTGCGTCGCGAGGCTGACCCTGCTGGTGGTCGTTTGCCGCGAATGTGCGGCTATGGTGAGAAAGGAGAGACTTAGATGGCTGCAGGACGATTCGCCAAGTACTGGCACGACTTTGAGGTAGGCGAGGTGATCGAGACCGCGCCGCGTACGATTGAGAGTGGTGACGTGGGCCTGTTTGCCGGGCTCTCGGGAGACTTCAACCCCGTGCACGTCAATGCTGTGGCGGCGGAAAAGGGCATCTTTGGTGAGCGAATCGCGCACGGGTTGCTTACCCTGGCCGTCACGTCGGGCCAGATCAATCAGACTGCGCTTTTCGTTGGCACGACGATCGGTTTTCTGGGACTGGACAAGGTCCGCTTTTCCAATCCGGTGCGCTTCGGCGACACGATCTTTACCTCGCTCAAAGTCACTGAAGCTCGGGCCTCGAGCAAGGATGACCGGGGTGTCGTCGCGATGGAGATCAAAGTCGTCAACCAGCGTGATGAGGTCGTTCTCACCTATGACCAGGCGTTGCTGATGGCCGGTCGGCCGGCCTGATCGAACGGAGACATGAGAATGAGCGGACTGGAGACATTTGGCACGGTCAGCGACGCGCTTGCCAGGCGCGCCCGGGACGCAGGGCGGTCGCTTGCTATATCATTTCCGCTCGAAGGTGAGCGACTTACCTTCGAGGATTGGGATAAGTACGCAACGCAGGTTGGAAAGGGCTTGCTCGAGAGTGGGCTTCGGCCGGGTGACCGGTTGGCGCTGTGGTCGCAGAACTCCATTGCCTGGCTGATTACCTGCCTTGCAGCGGCTCGTGCAGGGTTGATCCTCGTTCCCGTCAATACGTACTTTGGTGAGGGGGAGCTTGTCTATGCACTCCGGCAATCGGGTGCAAAGGCGATTGCGCTGTCCAAATCGTTCCGCTCGAAGTCATATTTCAATGTGTTTTCGGGTGCGCGGCAGAAGGTGCCGGACGTCGGCCTTACGGTCGTACTTGATGGTGAGGAAAGCGGTTGTCTAAGCCTTACCGCGTTGCGCGATATCGGAAGGGCCAGTGATAGGGCGCTGCCGGACGTGCCGCCAGGTGCCCCGGCGGTCATCATCTACACGTCGGGTACGACCGGTTACCCGAAGGGTGCAACGCTTACGCACGAGGCGGTGATGGCACAGGGCGCATTGAGCTCCCGGCGCCTTGGAATGCAAAGTGACGATCGGGTCACATGCGTCGTTCCGATGTTCCACAGCGCATCCTATTGCACGGCAGTGCCGGGATGTCTGTTCACTGGCGCCACATATATCGGACAGGATGCGTTCAATGCTAGCAGCCTGCTGCAGGTCATCGAGTCCGAGAAGGCGACCGTGCACTTTGCCGTACCGACTACCTTGAGCGCGTTGCTTGACCATCCGGATCGAGCTTCGTATGACCTTTCGTCCCTGCGGGTCGGAACCTGTGGAGGCATGGATGTTGACGCCGCTGTTCTGCGCCGCTGTGCAGCGGAGTTTATCCCTGGGATCGTCCAGATTTACGGGTTATCAGAGGTCAGCGCCATTGCCGCGTGTGGCGATCCGAATGATCCAGACAGATTCGACAATTGCGGGCAAAGCCTGAACGGATACCGTATTCGTATCGTTGATCCAAACAGCGGGCTTGAGGTCGCCCGAGGAGTTTCCGGTGAAATCCAGATTAGCTCGCCCTATGCGATGCGCGGGTACTTCGATATGCCTGAAGAGACGGAGGATACGTTCTCTGATGACGGCTGGGTCAAGACCGGCGATATCGGCTTCCTGAGAGAAGACGCAAAGCTGGTTGTCAGTGGTGGTCGCCTCAAGGACATGATCATCCGTGGTGGTGAGAACATCTATCCGGCGGAGATCGAGCGCGTATTGAGCGCCTACCCGGGCGTCGAACAGGTTGCGGTCTTTGGCATCAAGGACAAGTATTACGGTGAAATCGTAGCGGCTGCGCTTATCGGAAAGGATGAACTCTCCGTGTCCGACCTGGACCGGCATTGCCGGGAACGGCTGTCGAGTTACAAGGTTCCAGTCAAGTATTTCCGCATGGAGCGTTTCCCGCTTACCGCGAGCGGAAAGGTTCGAAAGGTCGAGTTGAGAGAAATGGCAACAAACGATCAACTTTCTGTCCTGTAAGCAGGGCTGCAGAATTGGATAGGAAAAGGATGAACATGGAAACTTCGCGTCCAATGCCGGTCCCCACGCCGGAAACTGCACACTTTTGGGAAGGTACTCGGCTCGGTGAGTTGCGGCTTCAGGTTTGCGACGATTGTGCGCATACCTATTTTCCGCCGCGACCGTTTTGCCCTCATTGCGCGAGTCGTTCGGTATCGTTGAAGCGCGCGAGCGGTCGCGGGACTTTGTACAGCTATGCGATTTCGCATCTGCCAGCTCCGGGCTTCACCCCGCCATACTCGATTGCCGTCATTGAACTCGAGGAGGGGCCGCGGCTCATGACGAATATCATTGGGTGTCCGCAGGAACCTGAAGCACTTCTACTGGATGCACCTGTGGAAGTGGTCTTCGTGAAACAGAACGACGACATTACGCTACCTTTGTTCAAGCTCGTGGAGGCATAAATGGCGCGACGTTCTGTAGCCGTCGTAGGAGCGGCGGAAAGTACCCGAATGGGTAAAGTACCCGAGATGTCACAGATTCAGCTGCATGCAGATGCAGCACTGAATGCGCTGGCCGACGCTGGTTTGCGTCCTGCAGATATCGACGGCATTGCAACGGCCGGAGAACCGCCCGAGACTGTCGCACATTACCTTGGAATCAAGCCACGGTGGATTGATGGTACGGGAGTCGGCGGCTGCTCGTTTATGCTCCATCTTCGTCACGCGATGGCAGCAATCGAATCGGATCTGTGCCG
>Ga0247692_1000154_pt1 | contig 15580 bp, 16 predicted proteins | sample CNK33_metaG_FD_183041 | JGI IMG/M metagenome (GOLD analysis project Ga0247692, IMG submission 183041) | Soil microbial communities from Purdue University Martell Research Forest, Indiana, United States - CNK33 | ecosystem: Environmental > Terrestrial > Soil > Temperate forest > Bulk soil...
GACGTAGCTCTGCTTGTCGGCGATCGCCCACCAGCCGTCGCCGAGGTCGCGCGTGACCGGCTGCGTGGAGCCCTTGTTCGCCTTGGTCGCCAGCTGCTTGAACTTTGCGGGGTCGTCGGGCTTCGTGATGCCGACGAGCTCGTTAGTGGTGCCGTTCGCCGCGACGGCGACGTCGACCTCCGGGCCAAGTGCCGGCTTCACGTCACGCTCGTAGTCGAGGCCGTCGTTCGCGAGCGACCCCTTGAGCTGCTGCAGCCAGCGGTCGTGCGCCGGGAACTTCTGCCAGAGCTTGTCGAACTGCTGCCACTGATCAGAGCCGAGGTCGCCGTCGATCGCGGCGAATGCGAGCACGTCGGAACGCACCAGCGACGCGCCGGCCGGTACGGAGCCGCCGCCCGGGGAGCTGCTGCTCGACCCGCTGCCGCACGCGGCGAGCACGAGCGCGAGGCTCGCGAGGAGAACGGCTGGCAGGAAACGGCGTCGCATGGTCACTCCCGGGTTGGCTGACGGCCCATCAGATTTGCGGCTAGCTCGTACAAATCCTGCCCGTCGAGGACGCGACACACACCCTCCGTTATAGGTAATTCGACTCCGACGCCCCGAGAGAGTTCCCGGAGCACCGGAGCCGTCGTCAGGCCTTCGACGGTGCCGATCTGGGCCGCCGCCTCGTCCGGCGAGGTGCCCTGGGCGATCAGCTCGCCTGCCTGGCGGTTGCGGCCGTGCCGGCTCCAGCACGTGACGATCAGGTCGCCCATGCCGGCGAGGCCAGAGAAGGTCTCGGCGCGGGCGCCACAGGCCTCACCGAGGCGCGCCATCTCGGCCAGGCCGCGCGCGATCAGGGCCGCCTTCGCGTTGTCGCCGAGCCGCAGGCCGTCGACGCCGCCGGCCGCGAGCGCGATCACGTTCTTCGCGGCCGCGCACAGCTCGACGCCGACCAGGTCGTCGTTCACGTAGACGCGGAACGCCATCGAGTTGACCGCCTGCTGCAGCTCCTCCGCAAGCCGGGCGTTCTCGCTCGCGATCACGGCCGCCGCCGGCAGGCCCTCGGCGACCTCCTCCGCGAAGTTCGGGCCCGACAGCACGGCGAAGCCGCGTCGCTCGACGAGCTTCGAGAGCCGCCCGCCGCTCTGCGGGTCGAGCCCTTTCGTCAGGCTGAGGACGGGCGCCGCGCCGGGTAGCTCCAGCACGACCTCGGCGAACGCCCGGCTCGGCACCGCGACCACGTGCAGGTCGACGCCGGCGAGGGTCGGGTCGTCGAGCGTCGTCGCCGAGACGCCGCTCAGGTCGACGTCCGGCAGGTAGCGCGGGTTGCGGCCGGTTTCGTCGATCTCGCGCGCCTGCTCGGGGTCGCGGGTGGCGAGCGTCACGTCGTGCCCGCGCCCGGCGAGCAGTGACGCGAACGCCGTCCCCCACGCCCCGGCTCCGGCGACCGCGGCCCTCATGTGCGGCGGACGAAGTCGATGGACACAGGCACGCCCTCGAGCTCGAAGCGCTCGCGCAGCTGGTTCTCGACCCAGTAGCCGTAGTCGCGGGTCACCAGCCCGGGATCGTTCACGAAGAAGCGAAAGCGCGGCGGCCGCTGCTGCACCTGCGTGCCGTAGAGGAGGTTCAGGCGCCGGCCGTTGCGCGACGGCGGCTCGCGCGCCTCGCGCAGCTCGGCGAGGAAGCGGTTCAGCTCGCCCGTGGAGATCCGCGCCACATGCTTTTCGAACTGCTCCTCGATCCGGTCGAGCAGGCGCGAGATGCCGCGGCCGGTCTTGGCGCTGACGGTCACCATCGGCGGTCGCTGGCGAAGGCGCGACGCGATCCGCGGCCGCACGTCCTCGATCGCCGTCTCGGTGATGTCCCACTTCGACAGGACGACGATCGTCGAGTCCTGCGCCTTGCGCGCGACGTCGGCCACGGCGAGATCCTGGTCGACGAGGCCCTCCGAGGCGTCGACGAGCACGAGTGCGACGTCGGCCCGCTCGGCTGCGGCGAGCGCGCGCAGCTCCGAGTAGTACTCGATCCCCTGCCGCTGTTTGCGCTTGCGGCGCATGCCTGCCGTGTCGACGAGGACGAAGGTGCGTTCGCCGCGGCGGAGGACGGTGTCGATCGCGTCGCGGGTCGTGCCGGGCGTCTCGGAGACGATCACGCGCTCCTCGCCCAGCAGCGCGTTCAGCAGGCTCGACTTACCGACGTTCGGCCGGCCGAGGATGGCGACACGGATTGCCTCTGCGCCGACCTCCTGCGGGCCGCTGCCCGGCAGCATCGTGATCACCGCATCGAGCAGGTCGCCCGTCCCGTGTCCGTGTTGCGCCGAGATCGGAATCGGGTCGCCGAGCCCGAGCCGGTGGAACTCGAGCGCGAGCGCGTCCTGCCGTGGGTCGTCGATCTTGTTGGCGAGGAGCAGCACCGGCTTGCGCGCACGGCGGAGGATCGCCGCCAGCTCTTCGTCGCCCGGCATCACGCCCACTCTCGCGTCCACGACGAACAGCACCAGGTCGGCCTCGGCGATTGCGGTCTGCGCCTGCTCGGCGATCGACCGGGTGATCGGCGTCTGGTCGGCGATGTCGACGCCGCCGGTGTCGATCAGACGGAAGCGGCGGCCGTTCCAGTCGGCGACGATCTCCTTGCGGTCGCGCGTCACGCCTGGCGTCTCGTGCACGACCGCGTCGCGCGATTCCGTCAGGCGGTTGACGAGGGTGGACTTCCCGACGTTCGGGAAGCCGACGACGGCCACCGTACCCGCGAGCGGCGGGGCGGCTTCGGCGGGGGCGTCCGAGTGCTCGTCGTGATCCGCAGTTGCCACGCGGCGATGTTAGGCGCCGCCCGTGCCCCGTGGCGGTTCCGTCACCGTGCCTGACACCGTTCGAACCGCTGGAAACGCCTGCAAGCGGGTCGCTTGTGGAACGTTCATGACGTTTCTGTTTGCTTGCCTGACCCCCGCGCAGGCTGCGTGACGGCACGCGTCAGGCCGGCTGGCGCGCGCGGACCAGTTCTTCGATCCGGCCCACGACGTCCTCGACGTCCAGCTCGGTGGTGTCGATCTGGATCGCGTCCTCGGCGGGACGCATGCGGGCCGCATCGCTCTGGTCGCGCAGCCGCAGGTCGGTGGCGAGCACGTCGGCGCCGATCTCCGGCCGCTCCGCCAGCCGCCGGCCCGCGCGGACGTCGCGGTCGGCGTTCAAGTAGACCTTCACGGCGGCGTCGGGCGCGACGACCGTGCCGATGTCACGGCCCTCGATCACGACGTTGCCGTCGTCCGCAAGCTCGCGTTGTCGCTCACGCATGACCTGCCGCACCGGCTGGTGCCGGGCGACGACCGGCACGAGACTGTCGATCTCGGCCTTGCGGATCGAGGAGGTGACGTCCGTGTCGGCGATCGTGACCCGGCCCCGCTCGTCGAAGCTGACCGGGTTGGCGGCCGCCAGCTGCCCGAGTTCGTCCCCGTTCGCCAGCGGGATCCCACGCTGTCGCGCCAGCCAGGTCAAGGCGCGGTACATCGCCCCGGTGTCGAGATAGCGGAAGCTCAGCCGCTCGGCGAGTTGCCGGGCGACCGTGCTCTTGCCGGCACCCGCCGGCCCGTCGATGGCGACGATCATCGTTGTGTGACCGAGTCCAGCAGCTCGAAAAACCCGGGGAAGCTTACAGCGACCGCCTGCGGGTCTCCGAGCTCGACGCCGTCGCGGGAGACGAGGCCCGCGACCGCCCCCAGCATCGCGATCCGGTGGTCGCCGCGCGAGTCGATCGACCCGCCGCGGAAGCGGGTCGGCACGCCTCGCACCGTGAAGCCGTCCTCGGTCTCCGCGATCCGCACACCGACGCCGCGCAGCGACGACGTCACCGTCTCGATCCGGTCGGTCTCCTTCACGCGCAGCTCGCGCGCGCCCTCGACCTTGCTCACTCCGCGCGCGCACGCGGCGGCGAGACCGAACAGCGGCAGCTCGTCCACCAGGAGCGGCACCTCCTCGGCGGTCACGGCCGTCGCGGTGAGCTCGGCCGAGCGCACCTCGAGGTCGCCGACGGGCTCCCCGCCGCTCTTGTGCCGGTGGAAGATCGTGATGCGCGCGCCCATGCGCGCGAGCACGTCGAGCAGGCCGGTCCTGCGCGGATTCAGGCCGACGTCGTGGATCGTCAGCTCCGAGCCGGGCAGCAGGCTCGCGGCGACGACGAACGGCGCGGCCGCCGAGAAGTCGCCGGGGACGACGACTTCGCCGAGGCGCAGGCGCTCCGCAGGCCCGACGGAGATGCGGCGCTGGTGCCGGCGCACGGTCACGCCCGCCGCCTCGAGCATCAGCTCGGTGTGGTCACGCGTGGGCAGCGGCTCGACGACCGTCGTCCGGCCGGCGGCGTAGAGGCCGGCGAGCAGGACGCACGATTTGACCTGGGCACTCGCGACCGGCAGCTCGTAGCGAATGCCCTTGAGCTCACCGCCCTCGATCGTGAGCGGCGGCGTGCCGTCCGTCGTCTCGACCCGCGCTTGCATCAGCCGCAGCGGCTCGGCGATGCGCTCCATTGGCCGGCGGCCGAGCGACTCGTCGCCCGCCAGCTCGAAGCGGCCGCGCTGCCCGGCGAGGATCCCTGCCAGGAGCCGAAAGGTCGTGCCCGAGTTGCCGCAGTCGATCGGCTCGACCGGTTCGCGGAGACCGCGGAGGCCGGCGCCCTCGACGCGGAGCGCGTCCACGTCATCGTCGTGGACGGTCACGCCGAGCGCGCGAACGGCAGCGATCGTCGACTCGGTGTCGGCCGAGCGCCCGAAGCCGCGGACGGTCGTCTCGCCCTCGGCGATCGTGCCGAGCAGGACCGACCGGTGCGAGACGGACTTGTCGCCCGGCACCGCGATGTGGCCGCGCAGCGACGCGGCCGGATCGATCTTCATTCGCCGAGCACCGGCGAGACGACGACGCCGTAGCCCTGCGACTCGAGCAGTGTCGCCGCGCGCTCGGCCTCCCCGGCGCCGGTGACGAGCAGCGTCAGCGTGCCGCCGCGCTCCGGCGAGACGTGGTGGAGCTCGAAGTCCTCGATGTTGATTCGCTGGGCGCCGAGCGCCTGCGTAATGCCTGCGAGCACGCCCGGGCGGTCGGGCACGTGGACTCGCAGCTGGTGCAGCTCGCCGGGATCCGGGAACGCCTGCTCGAGCATCCGGCGACGATTGCCGGAAGCCTCGCCGATCCAACGCGCGATGAAGCCCGCGTCGCGCGCCTCGAGTGCGGCCTCGAGCTGCTCGAGTCGGCGGCGGTGCTCGCCGAGCGCGCCGCGGAGCGCCTCGGTGTTCTCGAGGAAGATGTCGACCCAGATCCGCGGGTTTGCCCCGGCGACGCGGGTCATGTCGCGCAGCGAGCCGCCGGCTGCGGCGAGCGGTTCGTGGCCCTCGATGCGCGAGGCGCCCGCCTGGTTGACGAGCAGATTGGCGAGGGCGTGCGGCAGGTGGCTCGTGACCGCGACCAGCTGGTCGTGCGCCTGCGGGTCGATCGCCACGGGCGTCGCGCCGAGCCCGGAGACGAAGCCGTGCACGAGGCGGTAGCGCTCCGGGTCGGTGTGCGCCGTGGGCGTCAGGAACCAGGTAGCGCCGTCGAAGAGGTCGGCCGTGGCGTGCTCGGGGCCGTGGGCCTCGGAGCCGGTGACCGGATGGCCGCCGACGAAGTTCGGGCTGGTCAGGGCTTCGCCGAGGTTCGACTTGGTCGAGCCGACGTCCGTGACCGTGACCTCGGCGCCGACCGCCTCGCGGAGGACCGAGCCGAGCGCGATCACCGGCACGGCTACGACGACAAGCTCGCTGTCGGCGAGCAATTCGTCGGCGGCGATCGCGGTCTGGTCGACCGCGCCACGCTCGCGGGCCGCCTCGGCGACGTTGTCGTAGAAGTCGTAGCCCTCGACGAGCGGGACACCCGCCCGCTTGGCGGCGAGCCCGACCGACGCGCCGATCAGACCGGTGCCGATGATCCCGAGCCGCTTGACCTCCACCGGCCCAGGCTAACCGCGTCCGAGCTCGGGCAGCAGCGCACAGGCGGGTCCCATCCCTAACCCCCACCCACCCGGGGATGCGTCCACGCTAGCGCTCGAGGCGTGACACGACTGTGACGGGATTGCGCCGGAGGCGTGAGTCTTCGTCCACAGCCGCGCGCGGCGGCCGATCAGCCGATCTGCTTGCCGAGCAGCTCCGCGACCTGGCGCACCTCGCGAGCGAACTCCCCGAACTCGGCGGTCGGGATCTGCTGCGGGCCGTCGCAGAGCGCTTCCTCCGGCGACGGATGCGACTCGACGATGATCCCGTCCGCGCCCACCGCGGCCGCCGCCCGCGCGAGCGGCAGCACCAGGTCACGCCTACCGGCCGCATGCGACGGGTCGACGATCACCGGCAGGTGCGTCTCGTGCTTCAGCACCGCGACCGAGCCGAGGTCGAGCGTGTACCGCGTCGTCCGCTCGAAGGTCTTGATCCCGCGCTCGCAGAGGACGATCCGCTCGTTCCCCTCGCGCGCCACGTACTCCGCCGCCATGAGCAGCTCCTCGACCGACGCCGACGGCCCGCGCTTGAGGAGCACCGGCTTGTCCGCCCGCCCCACCTCGGCCAGGAGCATGAAGTTCTGCATGTTGCGGGCGCCGATCTGGATCACGTCCGCCGCGTCGAGCACGGCCTCGACGTGCCTCGGGTCCATCAGCTCGGTCACGACCGGCAGTCCCGTCTCCTCCCGCGCCTCGCGCAAGATGACCAGTGCCTCCTCGCCGAGCCCCTGGAACGTGTACGGCGAGGTTCGCGGCTTGAACGCGCCGCCTCGGAGCCACGTCGCCCCGGCCTCGTTCACGGCGCGCGCCGTCTCGAGGGTCTGCTCGCGGTACTCGACTGTGCACGGCCCGGCGATCAGGCCGAAGAACTGGTCGCCGATCTTGCGCCCGTCGACGTCGATGATCGTCGGGTCGGGCGAGACCTCGCGCGAGACGAGCTTGTACGGCTTTAGGATCGGCAGCACCTGCTCGACTCCGGGGTAGCCCTCGAGCGGCAAGGTCGCCAGCAGCTCGCGCTCGCCGATCGCGCCGATCACCGTCGACTCGCGCCCTCGGGTCACGCGCGCATCCACGCCGGCCTCCTGCAGCCGCGCGAGGACGTGCTCGGTCTGGTCCGGCGTCGCGCCGGAGGCCATCACGATCAGCAGCTCTGGGGAACCGTTCGTCGCCATCGGAGATAGCTAAAGGTAGTTGCGATACTGAGAGCCATGCGGATCTTCAGCGGAATCCAGCCAACCGGTGCCAAGCACCTCGGCAACTACATCGGGGCGATCCGGAACTACGTCGCGCTGCAGGATCGAGGCGAGGCCTTCTTCTGCATCGTCGACCTGCACTCGATCACGACCGAGTACGACCCCGACGATCTCCGGGAGTCGACGCTCTCGCTCGCGGCGCTGCTCTTCGCTGCCGGCCTGGATCCAGATCGCTGCACCCTCTTCGTGCAGAGCCACGTGCGCGCCCACGCCGAGGCTGCTTGGCTGCTCGGCTCGGTCACGAGCTACGGCGAGCTGCGCCGGATGACGCAATTCAAGGACAAGGGCGAGCAGCAGGAGTTCGTCTCCGCAGGGCTGTTCGGCTACCCCGTACTGCAGGCCGGCGACATCCTGCTCTACCAGACCGACGTCGTGCCGATCGGCGAGGACCAGCGGCAGCACCTCGAACTGGCGCGCAACGTCGCTGAGCGCTTCAACGCGCGCTACGGGGAGACGTTCCGGCTGCCGGACTCGATGATCCCAGAGGTCGGCGGTCGCGTGATGGACCTGCAGGAACCGACGAAGAAGATGTCCACCACCGGCGGCACGGCGCAAGGGACTGTGGGCGTGCTCGACCCGCCGGAGACGATCCGCAAGAAGTTCCGCAGCGCCGTCACGGACTCGGGCACGGACGTCCGGCACGATCCGAGCGAGAAGGCAGGCATCTCGAACCTGATCGAGATCCTCTCGATCATGGGCGGCGACGACATCCCCGCCATCGAGGCCCACTACGACGGCGGCGGGTACGGCACGTTCAAGTCCGACGTCGCCGAGGCCGTCGTCGCCGTGCTCGACCCGATCCGCATCCGCTACGAGGAGCTGCGCTCGGACGAGGCGCAGCTGCACGCCCTTCTCGCCCGCGGCGCGGAGAAGGCCCGCGAGGTCTCCGCGCCGACGCTCGAGCAGATGTACGCGCGCATGGGCTTCGCCCGGCCCTGACAGAAAGGAGCGACCCTCCGAAGAGGCGCCGTTCGCGGCGCGATGCCCCTAGCGCTATTCCGCGTCGAACAAACTGGACGAGCGCCGGAATGCGCGCCCCCGGGGCCCACAGGTCCTTCCGGCCATCGTCGTGGCCCTGACCGGGCGGCGGCAGGTCAAGTGGGTCGGATGTTGAGTCTGATATCCGTGGGCGGTAGATTCGCGCCCGACGTACCTACCCGAGGAGGGCTCATGAAGGGGAGAAAGAGGCTCGCGCTCACTGCGCTGGCGATCCTCGTTGTCGCAACGGCAGCGGGCCTCGGCGTCTCGCGGACGGCCCGAACCACGCAGGCCGAGGCCGCACCGCCACCGCCGAGCTGCACGTTTAGCAACGGCATCAAGCACGTGATTCAGATCCAGTTCGACAACACGCACTTCCTGCGGGACAACGGCAACGTCCCGTCGGACCTCGAGCAGATGCCGCACCTGCTGAATTTCATCAAGGACAACGGCACCCTGCTCACGAACGATCACACGGTCCTGATCTCGCACACCGCGACCGGGATCCTCTCGACGCAGACCGGCGTCTACCCCGACCGCATGGGGCAGCCGATCTCGAACAGCTTCCGGTACTTCACTCCGACCGGCGCGAGCCGCACCGGCGTGGCGTTTGCGTACTGGACCGCGCCGCTCTATGACCCGGCCGGGCCGCCGTTCCCGCCCGCAGGTCAGACCGACCTCACTCCTGAGATGGTCAACGAGAACGGCAAGATCGCTCCGGCTCCGTGGGTTCCGTTCACGCGTAACGGCTGCGACGTCGGCGAGGTCTCGACCGCGAACACGATCCTCGAGAACACGGGCATCGACATTCCGTCGTTCTTCGGAACGGGCTCGCCCGAGGCCATCCAAGCCGCGGCCGACAGCCCCGGCGCTTCGGCGACGCAGACCTTCGCGGACTACGTAGGCATCGGCGTCCACTGCGCCCAGGTCTCGGCGATCTGCAGCGCCTCGACCCACGCGCATGCGGACCAGCTGCCAGACGAGCCGGGCGGTTACAACGGATTCAACGCGCTGATGGGTGCGAAGTACGTCGACCCGGTGATCAAGCCGAGCGGTCCGATGACGGACCTCAACGGCAATGTCATCCATGACCAGAACGGCCATGTCGGCTTCCCCGGCTTCGACGGCATGGGGGCTGCGGTCTCGCTCTCGTGGGTCGCGCAGATGCAGGAGGCAGGGATCCCCGTCACCTACGCGTACATCTCCGACGCGCACGACGCGCACGGCACCTCCGGCGACATCCACTTCGCCTACGGGCCGGGTGAGGCCGGCTACACCCAACAGCTCCACGACTACGACCAGGCGTTCGGGCAGTTCTTCAGCCGGCTCGCCGCCGACGGGATCAACAAGTCGAACACGCTGTTCCTGTTCACCGTCGACGAGGGCGACCACTTCGTCGGCGACCAGCCGACCCCGGCCGGCTGCGACGGCGTCACGACGCCGTGCAACTACAACCGCGTCGGTGAGATCAACGCGAATCTGAGCGCGATGATCAGGACGCAGTTCGGCGACACCACGCCGTTTACGGTCCATTCCGACGACGCCCCGAACGTCTACATCACGGGCAATCCCTCGCAGACGGATCCGAAGACCAGGAACCTCGAGCGGGAGATGGCGCAGCTGCACTGGACGAACCCGTACACAGGCCTCGACCAGCACAACATCATGGTCGCGCAGGCCGACAAGACCGAGATGAGAACGCTGCACATGGTCACCAGCGACGCGGCGAGAACGCCGACGTTCACGCCATTCGCCGATCCGGACTGGTTCTTCTTCGCCTCCGGCTCACCGGCGACGTGCGCGACCGACGCGGCTTGCGCATTCATCCCGGGACGGACGAGCCAGAGCTTCGCGTGGAACCACGGCGACATCCAGGACGAGATCGCCTCGACGTGGGCCGGATACGTCGGGCCGGGGATCAAGAACCTCGGCACGGACCACAACGTCTGGACCGATCACACCGACCACCGGCCGACTGTGCTCACCATGCTCGGCCTGAAGGACGACTACAACACCGACGGCCGGGCGATCACCCAGATCGCGAACGAAAGCGCGCTCCCCGTCAGCTTGCGGGTCCACCACCCGAGCCTCGAGAGGCTCGCGGATTCCTACAAGCAGCTGATGGCGTCCTTCGGCTCGTTCTCGATGGACACGCTGGCCGCGTCGTCCCGCGCCCTTGCGAGCAACTCGCCGGGCGACCAGACCTACACCAACACCGAGAATGCGATCGCATCGCTCACCGATCAGCGCAACGCGCTGGCCGCCGAGATCCGCAACGGCTTCAACCAGGCGGAGTTCGACGGCGTGAAACTGAGCGAGAACCAGATCAAAGCGTGGACTCAGGCCTCCGACGCCCTGCTCGTGCAGGCAGCGGACCTGGCCGCCTCTTCCTGAGCGATTCCACTTCGGAGGGCTCGAGCTCGCGCCACTGGCCGGGCTCGAGCCCTTCGAGCGTCAGGCCCGCGTAGCGGCCCCGGTGGAGCCGTGTGACCGGGTGACCGACGGCCGCAAGCATCCGCTTGACCTGGTGCTTGCGGCCTTCGTGGATGCTCAGCTCGACGCGGCTCGGGGCGAGTAGACGCGCTTTGGCGGGCCCGGTAGGCCCGTCGTCGAGCTCGAGGCCTCGTTCCAGGCGGCGGAGCGTGTCGTCGGACGGCTCGCCCTCGACATCGGCCTCGTAGACCTTCTCGACCTCGTAGCTCGGGTGGGCGAGCTGGTGCGCGAGCTCGCCGTCGTTCGTGAGCAGGAGGGCACCCGTCGTGTCGGCGTCGAGGCGACCGACCGGGACGACGCGCGCCTGGTGGTCGACCAGCCCGACGACCGTGGGCCTACCCTGCGGGTCGCTCGCCGTGGTGACGGTGCCGGGCGGCTTGTACAGGAGCACGTAGGTCAGCCGTTGCAGCTCGACCCGGCTCCCGTCGAGCTCGACCCGGTCGCGGCTCTGGACGAACGTGTTCAGCTGCCCCGGCTCGCCGTTGACCGTCACGCGGCCGGCCTTGATCAGCTCGTCGGCCTTGCGCCGGGAGGCGACGCCGGCTCGCGCGAGGTAGGCGTTGAGCCGCATTTGCGCCATTATCGGCGCGTGCCCCACTACGTCTCGCTGATGCGCTGGACCTCGAAGGGCGTCGCGGGCCTCCCCGCCTGGCGCGAGCGGGTCGAGGAAGGCGAGCGGATCGTCGACGAGGCGGGCGGCAAGCTCGTCGGCGTCTACGTCACGCTGGGCCGCTACGACGTGGTCGAGATCTTCGAGGCGCCCGACGACGACACCGCCGCCGAGATCCTGATGAAGCTCCAGCGCCACGGTGCCGAGCACACCGAGACGCTGCGCGCGTTCACGCGCGACGAGGCCGAGGCGATCGTCCGCAGGCTCTGAGCCATGTCCGAAACGGACATGCCCCAGGGACAGTCCCTGGGCGTCGACGGAACGAGCCGCGACTCCCGCCGTTCCGCGCCGAACCGTCCGAACGGGTCACGGCCGGGGGACTGTCCCTCCGACATAACCCTAAGGGACGTGTGCGCTACGCGGGCCGGCGTTCCGCGACCGACTCGAGGCGCTCGCGGATCTGCTCGGTGCTGTCGCCGAGGTCGTCCAGGCGCGGCAGCGCCGAGAGCGAGTCGAGACCGAAGACACGCTCGAACAGCGGCGTCGAGCGGTAGCGAATCGCGCCGCCGATGCCGTCCTCGCGGCCGGCCTCGGCGATCAGGCCGCGCTCGACGAGCCCGGCGACGACCGAGTCGGCCGCCACCCCGCGGATGCGTGCGATCTCCGGCCGGCTGACCGGCCCGAGGTACGCCACGATCGCGAGCGTCTCCAGGGCCGGCGCCGACAGCCCCCGCTCGACCGGGCGCTCGAACAAGCGGCCGCAAGCCTCGGCTGCTTCACGCGAGGCACGGAAGGCCCAACCGCCGGCCACGTGCTCGAGCACGATCCCGCTGCGGCCTTCGGCGTAGCGCTCGCAGAGGAGCCGGAGGGCCGTCTCCACACGTTCGGCGCCGTCGTTCGCCGCCTCAGCGAGCTCGTCGACCGACAGCGGCTGCGACGCGACGACGAGCAGCGCCTCGATCGTCCGGGCGAGCCGGTCGACCGGCGACGCGGTGATCAGGCGGAGCGGGCGGTCCATTCCTCTCTCCTCTCCTCGGCGGCTGCACGGCTGACGCGAATCGGCGCAAACGGGGCCGCCTGCTCGAGCGCGACCTCTCCTCCTCGCCGCAGCTCCAACAGCGCGAGGAAGGCGACGGCCTGCTCGATTCGCGACATCCCCTCCACTTCCGCGTCGAGGTCGAAGACCCTCCGCCTCCTCAGCACGGCGCGGAAGCGCTCGAGGAACTGCGCCACCGGGGGGAACCGCAGCTCGAGGTGCGCCAGCGAGACCTGCGGCGGCTCGGCCCCGAGTACCCGCAGCGCCGCCGCCAGCGACTCGGCCTCCTGCGGCGCCAGCCGGCGCTCGTGTTTCCAGACTCCGTAGGAGGGCGCGGGCCCGAGCCGGAAGAACCGGTCCTGCTCCGCCTCGAGGCGCTCGGCCAGCCACGCGGCGGCCTCCTTCGCCCGCCGGTACTCGGCGAGGCGCCGCGCCAGCTCCTCGGCCGCCTCCTCGGGCTCGAGCTCGGACAGCTCGGCCTCCTCGTCCGGGAAGAGCCCGCGCGCCTTCAGCTCGAGCAGTGCCGCCACCAGCACCAGGAACTCGCCGCACGCCTCGAGGTCGAGCTCGCCGCGCTCCGCGAGCCGCTCGACGAAGGCGACGACGATCCCCGCGACGTCGACCTCGGCGAGGTCGATCTCCTCCTTCAGGACGAGCGTCAGCAGCAGGTCGAAGGGGCCCTCGAACGCGTCGAGGTCCAGCTCGAGCTCGCGCACGATCACGCGCGGCACGCTAGCGGCGCTACCGGACGCGCCCGCGCGGGATCGCCATCGCCGGCTTCTCGGGCTCCCGCTTCTCCCGCCGGAAGCGCAGCCGGCGCGGGCCGGGCTCGCCCTCGTCGCGGTCGCGCAGGAACTGCCACCAGACGAAGAACGAGGTCGAGACGACGAAGACGACGATCGAGACCCACGCGTTCAGACGCAGCCCGGCGAAGTGGTGCGCCGGGTCGATCCGGATCAGCTCCTCGAGGAACCGGCCGGCGGTGTAGTACGAGACGTAGAGCGCGAACAGCGCCGGCGGCTTGAAGCGGAAGCGCTTGTCGAGGAAGAGCAGAATCCCGACGCCGACGAGGTCGTAGACGAACTCGTAGAGGAAGGTCGGGTGGAAGGTCGTGAAGTTCTCGTAGCCGGTGACGCGGTGCTCGGGGTCGATCTTCAGCCCCCACGGCAGGCTCGTGGGCTTGCCGTACAGCTCCTGGTTCCACCAGTTGCCCCAGCGACCGATCCCCTGCGCGAGCAGGAGGCCGGGCGCGACGGCGTCCATCAGCGCGCGGACGCTCACGCCTTCGCGGTGCGCCACGTACGCGCCGACGAGGCAGCCGAGCAGAATCCCGCCCCAGACGCCGAGACCGCCCTGCCAGACCGCGAAGACGCCCTTCCACTTCGGGCTCGAGACCTCGTTCCAGCTCGTGATGTCGTGGTAGATGCGGGCGCCGACGATGCCGGCGGCCACGCCCCACACCGCGACCTTCAGGATCAGGTCCCAGTCGCCGCCGCGCCGCGTCCAGCGGTAGCCGGTCAGCAGGATGCAGGCCGCGATCGCGACGAGCAGCGTCAGGCCGTACATGTGGATCGTCAGCGGCCCGAGGTCGATCGTGCCGGTGTGCGGCGAGGGAATGGACGCGAGGCTCACGCGGCCGACATTCTGCCCGCGCGCCTGAACGCCTGCGCTAGGTACCCAGCCGGCTAAATCAGGATGTCGATCGCCATGTCGTGCGGGCACCCCTGCTCGACCAGCTCGACCGCCAGGTGCAGGTCGATGTCGTGCCGCGCCGCGAGGGCGATGGCGTCGCTGGGGTCGTAGCCCGCGCGAACGAGCTCTTCGGCGCGCCAGTGCTCGACACGCTCCAGCTCGGTCTCGACGACGATGTGAAGTTCCGCCGCAGTCATGCATTTGGTATTCGGTGCGAGCGACGCTCCGGATCTCCCCCGGCAGGGGGATCTCACTGCGTGCGGCGGGCCAGCTCGAGCGCTTGCGCTTTCGTCAACGGGCCTTCGAGCCGCAGCGTCAGGTCGCCGTTCAGCCAGAGGAGGACGTTGCCGTGCTCGCGGACGGGCGCCCGGTGGAAGCCGTTGCGGCCGAAGTACTCGAAGGCGTGCGGGCCTTGGATCCAGAGCGCCTGCGCGCCGTTGACTCGAGCGGCCTCGACATTCGCCTCCTGCGCGACCAGCTTCTGCAGGCTCCCTGGGCCGAACGAGCCGAACTCCGACAGTCGTACCGGCTTGCCGTCGGCCTTCAGGACGACGGTCACGAGCGCGTCGCCCAGCACGTAGGCGCGGCTCGGCCGCTCGCCTGGCGGCAGCAACAACCGTACGCCGGTTCGGCGCTGGGCCTCCTGCAGGGTGACCGGGAAGCCGAGCCCGGCGGCGTGCGAGCGCTCGGTCGCCCGCGGCAGCGTGTCGACGCGGATTACGGTCGCGCCGCCGAGGTGGAAGAAGTCGAGGAGCGCCGTCCTGGCCTGGGGCACCGCGAACGCCGCTGCGAGGGCGACGAGCGCCAACGCAACTGCGACGCCGACCCGGCGCCACGCGAACGGCTTCCGCCGGAGGCGCTCGATCACGGCGGGCGCCAGCTCCGGCGTCGGCGGGAAGGCGAGCTCGCGGCCGAGCTCCTCCAGGCGCAGCTCGAGCTCGTTCACGCCCCTCCCTCCTCCAGCGTCTCGCGCAGGCGCGCGAGCGCGCGAGAGAGCCTCGACTTGACCGTGCCTGCGCGGATGCCGAGGGCCGCCGCCGTCTCGGCCTCGGTCAGGCCGAGCAGGTAGCGGCAGGCGATCGCGTCGCGCTGGTCGTCCGGCAGCCTCTCGACTGCGACCAACAGGCGCTCCCGCTGCTCGCCGGCCAGCAGCGCCGCCTCGGGGGACGGGACCGCGTCCCCCGGGCGGACCTCGAGGGCCGCGCGCAGCGCCAGGCGCTCGCGGCGCACGGCCGAGCGGCGGCGGTTGCGGGCCTCGTTCGCGACGATGCGCAGCAGCCAGGGCCGCAGCTCGGCGCCGCGGCGGAAGTGGCCGAGTGCGCGGTAGGCCTTCACGAATCCGTCCTGCGCCGCCTCCTCCGCATCGGCGGCGTTGCCGGCGAGGAGGTAGGCCGTTCGGAACGCGAGTCCCTGGTGTGTGCGCACGATCGTCTCCCAGGCATCGAGGTCGCCGCCCCGGGCCCGCTCCACGAGCCCGGCTTCGTCCAGTGGCCGGTCCACCACCGCGGGTCCTACACCGGCGGGCGGGTGTGG
>Ga0247692_1000155_pt1 | contig 15578 bp, 18 predicted proteins | sample CNK33_metaG_FD_183041 | JGI IMG/M metagenome (GOLD analysis project Ga0247692, IMG submission 183041) | Soil microbial communities from Purdue University Martell Research Forest, Indiana, United States - CNK33 | ecosystem: Environmental > Terrestrial > Soil > Temperate forest > Bulk soil...
GCCCATCGTTTCGCGCAAAGCCTCGCGCATGTCCCCGACACGCGGCTGACAGCAGTCTGGTCCCGCCGCCGCGCTCCCGCTGAAACGTTTGCGCAGCAACATGGCGGACAGGCGCTCGACAGCTTCGACTCACTCCTTCAAAGCGGCATCGACGCGCTCTATATCGCGACGATGCAGGACAGCCACGCGCACTACGCGACGGCCGCGCTCGAAGCCGGTATTCATGTGCTGTGCGAAAAGCCCGCGACGGTCAACGCGGCGCAACTCGATCGCGTGATCGACAGTGCGCGCGCGTCGCAACGGCTCTTCATGGAAGCGATGAAGCCGCCGTTCTATCCGCTCTACAGGAAGCTGCGCGCCCATCTCGCGGACGATCCCATCGGTGCGATCGGCCTCGTGCGCGCCGGCTGCTCGGTGCCGGGCGTGCCCGACGATCATCCGTCGCTGTCGCTCGAGCAGGCGGGCGGCGCGCTGCTCGATATCGGTATCTACGAGATGTTTCTGGCCGTCGACTGGCTCGGCGCGCCGCTCGACGTGCAGACGCTCGGACGGCTCGGGCGGACGGGCGTGGATACGTTCGCGAGCCTCAACAGCCGCCACGAAAACGGCATTGCGCAGATCTTTTGCGGATTGGATCTGTTCGGCAAGGGCGATGCGTTCATCGCGGGCACGCTGGGTCACATCACGATTCACGAGAACTGGTGGAACCCGGCGCGCGCGACGGTGCGTTACGTGGACGGACGTGTCGTCGAGCTGGATGCGCCGTTCGAAGGCGGCGGCCTGAACTACGAGACCGCGCACTTCTGCGAGCTGATTCGCAGCGGCCAACTCGAAAGTCCCATCATGACGCACGCGAAGTCGCGCCAGATGATCGCGATGGCCGATGCGGCGCGCGCGGCACTGGGGCTCAGGTTTCCATGCGAGTGACGCTGCGCGACGGGCGTGCGCAATGATAGGATCGTCGCGGCCGGTGCGGGGTGTGGACGGTGGGTGTTCGGCCCTGTGCACGCCTGAAAACAAAGGCCGCCAGTTTCGTTTCCCTTCCGTAGACAAGCTGTTTCGAGGAGCGCGATGATGCGCATGCTGGCCAGACTGTGGCGCGAGTACAAGAGTCTCGTCGCGTTTATCGTTCTGATGGTGCTGTTTCGCAGCGCGATCGCCGACTGGAACGTCGTGCCGAGCGGCTCGATGCTGCCGACTATCCGCGAGGGCGACCGCATCCTCGTCGACAAGATGGCTTACGATCTGCGCGTGCCGCTCACGCACATTGCGATCGCACATCTACATGACCCGCAGCGCGGCGACATCGTGACGATCGATTCATCCGCCGCGCACGAGCTGATCGTGAAGCGCCTGATCGGCCTGCCCGGCGATATCGTCGCGATGCGCGACAACGTGCTGTACGTGAACGGCGTGCGGGCGAGCTATCAGCCGCTTGCGCGCGCGCCGCTGCCTGGCGACGCCGCTTCGCCCGGCGATTATCTGACTGAGCGCTTCGCGGGCGTCGCGCATGTCGTGCGGCTCTCGGAAGTCGCGCCGAGCCCGCGCCGCTCGTTCGACCCGGTGACGGTGCCCGCGGGCGAATATCTGATGCTCGGCGACAATCGCGATGACAGCGCGGATTCGCGCTATTTCGGTTTCTTTCCGCGTGAAGAGCTGATGGGCCGCACGCGCCGCGTCGCGTTTTCGCTCGACCCGGATCACTTCTACAAGCCGCGCTTCGACCGGTTCGGCACGCCGCTCGATGCGGTGGCGGCGCGTTGACGTTGCATCGCTAGCGGTGTTCGTTCGCGCCGCGGCTTCGCTCAGGACCGGCGTTTCGCAAGCGCCTGTGCGCACTCGGCGACTAGAGCAGGGCCGCGATAGATGAAGCCCGTGTAGAGCTGCACGAGCGATGCGCCCGCATCGAGTTTCGCTTGCGCGTCCGCGCCCGAGAAAATCCCGCCCACGCCGATGATGGGCACCTCGCTGCCGACTTCCACGCGCAGCTTGCGGATCACCTCATTCGATGCATCGAACACCGGACGCCCCGACAGGCCGCCAGCCTCGTCGGCGTGCGGCAGGCCTTGCACGGCAGTGCGCGAGAGCGTCGTGTTGGTCGCGATCACGCCTTCGAACCGGTGGCGCAGCAACGTATCGGCGATCGATTTGATCTGCTCGTCGTCGAGATCCGGCGCGATCTTCAGCGCGAGCGGCACGAGCTTGCCGTGCAGGTCGGCAAGGCGCTGCTGCTTGTCCTTCAGCGCGGCGAGCAGCGCGTCGAGTTCGTCCGCGCCTTGCAACTGGCGCAGGTTCTTCGTGTTCGGCGACGAGATGTTGACGGTCACGTAGCTCGCGAACGGATAGACGCGCTCGAGGCAATACAGGTAGTCGTCGGCGGCGCGCTCGATTGGCGTGTCGGCGTTCTTGCCGATGTTCAGCCCGAGCGTGCCGCGATAGCGCGCGGCCTGCACGTTCTTCACGAACTGGTCGACGCCCGCGTTGTTGAAGCCCATCCGGTTGATCACGGCATTCGCCTGCGGCAAGCGGAACATGCGCGGGCGCGGATTGCCCGGCTGCGCGCGCGGCGTCACGGTGCCGACTTCGATGAAGCCGAAACCGAGTGCCGCGAGACCGTCGATGCACGCGCCATCCTTGTCGAGACCTGCCGCGAGGCCGACCGGGTTCCTGAACGTCAGCCCCATCACGGTGCGCGGCGAATCGGGCACGTGCGGCGCGAGCGCGCCCGCGAGTCCGGTGCGTCCGGCCGCGCCGAGCATGCGCAGGGTGAGATGGTGGGCGTCTTCCGCGTCCATGCGGAAGAGTTGGGCGCGTACGAGCGGATAGAGGGAACTGAACACGGCGGGGCGCCTGGCGGCAGAAAATGAGAACCCGTTATTTTAACGGTTCGGCGCGGCGGCTATCGACGTTTCGGTTTTGAAGCGAATCGGGACGCGCGGGCGGCCGCGAATCCGCTACGCCGCGCGAGCAATCAGCCTCGCTCGCCACGTATGCCGCGCACGCCCGCTTTCGCAGCATCGACGGGGGAGAGATCCAGCGCGTCAGGGTCGAGCACCTTCCATGTGCCGTCGAAAAGCCCTTCTAGCGGCGTGAAATTGGCCTTGTAGGCCATCTTCGGACTTTCGCGAATCCAGTAGCCGAGATACACGTGCGGCAGCTTGAGGCTGCGCGCCTGCTCGATTTGCCAGAGGATGTTGTAGGTGCCGAAGCTCGTGTGCGGCAGATCGGGATCGAAGAACGTATACACCGACGACAGCCCGTCGCCGAGGATATCGATCATGCTGACCATGCGCAGCGTGCCGGGCATGTCGGGATGGCCCGCGTAACCGGGATTGGCGGGCTCGCGGAATTCGACGAGGCGCGAATTGATCCGGCTTTGCAACAGGAACTGCTCGTACTGGTCGCGGCTGTCGCGGTCCATCCCGCCGCCCGCGTGGCGCGCCGACTGATAGCGCATGTAGAGCGCGTAGTGCTCTTCGTCGTAATGCAGCGGCGCGACGGTCGCGATCAGGTTGCCGTGCCGTTTCCAGACGCGCCGCTGCGTGCGGTTCGGCGTGAAGCGTTCGACGGGCACGCGCACGGGTACGCACGCGCGGCAGCCGTCGCAGTACGGCCGGTACGTGAACACGCCCGAGCGGCGAAAGCCTGCGCGCACGAGTTCGGTATAGACGTCGGAGTTGATCAGATGGCTGGGCGTCGCAACCTGCGAGCGCGCGACGCGCCCTTCCAGATAACTGCAAGGGTAAGGCGCTGTTGCATAGAATTGCAGCGCCGAAAGCGGTGAAAGCGGCAGCTCATTCGGGTGAGTCACGTTAGCAGCTCTCGAAGCGTTTCTGGATTTGCCAATCCGGCTCGCTGCTCAACGGTAGTGTGCAGCGTGCCCGGCGGACGCGTCCATGGCGATTGTCATCGTTCACACGGCGTCGGCCCTCGACGACGCTGCGCATCACGCCGCCGGCGCAAAAAGATCGCGCACGACGGTCTTGTCGAACGACCAAGGGATCGGCGCTGCGTCGACATTCGCGCGCACATGCGCGACGAACGCCTTGCGCGCGATCTCGCGGCCGCCCAGCGACGCCAGATGCGACGTGTTCTGCTGGCAGTCTATCATTTCTATTTCGTGACGTCGCAAGTGGAAGACGAGCGCGGAGAGCGCAATTTTCGATGCATCGGTGACGTCCGCAAACATCGATTCGCCGAAGAACATTTTGCCGAACGACACACCATACAACCCGCCGACGCGCTTTCCCTCGTGCCACGTTTCGATGCTGTGCGCTTCGCCCCGGCGGTGCAATGCCGTGTAAGCCTCGATCACGTCCGACGTGATCCAGGTGCCGCGCTGGCCGTGACGCGGCGCGAGCGCGCAGGCGCGCATCACGGCGGGGAAATCGGCGTCGACGCGGATTTCCCACGCGTCGTCACGCAGCACGCGCTTGAGCGTCTTTTTCAGCGAAAGCGAGATCTTGAATTCGCACGGACGCAGGACCATGCGCGGGTCGGGTGTCCACCAGAGCACGGGCTGGCCGTCCGAGTACCACGGAAAAATGCCGCGCCGGTACGCGTCGATGAGCCTCGACGGCAGCAGGTCCGCGCTTGCCGCGAGCAGGCCCGGCGCGCCGCTCGCTGTGGACAGCGCGCGTTCGACGGGCGGAAACGGATCGTCGGGGCCTAGCCAGGGAACCATGCGACAGCTGTCGTTGTGGTCAGCCGTCGCGCAGCGAGCGGAAGATGTCGCCCGTGTGCAGACCGTAGTTGCCCGACGCGCGGTCGGTGAAGAAGAAGCGCAGGGTTTGCGCGACGGTCGGGAACGCGATGTCGTCCCATGGAATTTCGTGCTCTTCGAAGAGGCGCACTTCGAGGCTCTCTTCGCCTGCTTCGACATCGAGATCGAGCAGCCGCGCGAGATAGAACAGATGCACCTGATGCACGTGCGGCACGTTCAACAGTGTGTACAGGTTCTGCACTTCGACACGCGCACCGGCTTCTTCCAGTGTTTCGCGCGAGGCGGCTTCCGAGGTGGTCTCGCCCATTTCCATGAAACCTGCGGGCAGAGTCCAGTAGCCGTAGCGCGGTTCGATCGCGCGCCGGCACAGCAGCACCTTGTCGTCCCAGACGGGAACGGTGCCGACCACGTTGCGCGGATTCTGATAGTGCACGGTGCCGCAGCTCGCGCAGACGAAGCGCTCACGGTTGTCGCCGGGCGGAATGCTCAGGCTCACTGCGTGGCCGCAGACGGAACAGAATTTCATAGGAAAGGGATGGGAAACGGTGATGGGAGTGTATCACCGGGGAGCGGCGTGACGATGACGGAGGCGGACGACGTGAGCGTTGCGCGCACGTGATGATTTCGTACTGAAGCGAAGGCCGACCCGCAAAACAAAAAACCCGCCATGGGCGGGTTTGATGGTGCGACGGCTCTTGATGACGCTTGGTACATATAACCAGTATGTACTGGTTGCGGGGGTAGGATTTGAACCTACGACCTTCGGGTTATGAGCCCGACGAGCTGCCAGACTGCTCCACCCCGCGTCCGTCGAAGAAAAGATTATAGGGCAACCGCATGCTCGATGCAATCAGTTTTTAAGAATCGACATGAAAGTGTGGAAAGCGACGGTGATCTGGCTTGCCGCGACAAGTGCGTCGAAGGCGCATCGAATGCCCGTCGTTACTGTGAGAGCATGGCCACGTAGCGCACAACACGTGCGCTAGAATCGCCGTTCTTCGGTGCTGCGCCCAGCTTCATATCACGTGCGGCACCGCATTCATCAATGCTCTCTCGACACGCCATGGACATCGCTCACGATTTGCAGTCGATCGCTGCGCAGGAACACTCGCTTGCCTTCCCTCATTTCGATGCCGACACCGCGTGGCAACTCGGAGCATATCTGCGTGAGGTCGCGAAAGCGCGCGGCCTTGCGGTCGCCATCGATATCCGCACGTTCGGCCAGCCCATGTTCTTCTCGTTGCTGGAAGGCGCGACGCCAGACAACGTCAACTGGGCGCGCCGCAAGGGCAACACGGTTGCGCATTTCCGCCACAGCTCGTATGCCGTCGGTTTGAAGCTGCAAAAGTCGAACGCGACGCTCGCCGACAAACACAGTCTTCCCGTGGCCGACTATGCAGCGCATGGCGGCGCGTTTCCGCTGACCGTGAAGGGCGCGGGCGTGATCGGATCGGTGACGGTATCGGGGCTGCCGCAGCGTGCCGATCACGAGCTCGTCGTCGAGGCGCTGTGCGCGCAACTCGGCCACGACTACAGCAAGCTCGCGCTTGCGAAGGCCTGACGCATGCGCGTGCCGCCCTATGCATTGCTCGGCATCGCCATCGTCGCCGAAGTGATCGCGACGTCGGCGCTGCGCGCGTCGGAAGGCTTCACGCGGCTCGTGCCCGCGCTCGTCGTGCTGCTCGGCTACGGCATTTCGTTTTACTGCCTGTCGCTCACGCTGAAGAGCCTGCCCGTCGGCATCGTGTACGCGATCTGGTCCGGTGTCGGGATCGTGCTGATCACGCTGGTCGCGATCGTAATGTATCGACAGGTGCCGGATCTTGCGGCTGTCGCGGGCTTGAGCCTGATCGTCGCTGGTGTCGTCGTGCTCAACCTGTTTTCGAAGATGCAGGCGCACTGACGCCGCGCGGCGCGGACAGCTAGTGAATCACTTGCAGCGAATCACCATCGAACGGTTCTTCACGCTCGCCGACACTACGTTCGTGACGCTGCCGCCTGCCAGGCCGCCATCGTCGTTGTCCTTCGATACGATGTCGTAACCCGTCGCGCCGCACGCCTTGCCCGCCAGCACGTAGCACGATGCCCAACTCGAACTCGCGTCCGCGCCGCTGCAGGTGACCGCGAAGCCGGTTTCGCCGTTGGGCAGATTGATCAGCTTCGTTTCGTTCGACGACGCGCATGCGCCAAGGCTCGCAATCGCGAGTGCGGCAAGCGGCAGCGCCGCAGCACGGATTGCGTGGGAGACAAGAGGGTGGCGCGCGCGCCGTTCGATCGACTTCATTGTGTTTCCTTGCAGAAATAGGCTGTGACGCGAGCGCGGCGAACGGGAACCCGGCGAACGGGAACCGCCAGCGTCGTCCTCCCGATGTGGGCGACGAGCTATCGCTGGCGTGCCGCATAGCGGACATGACGCGGGCTATTGTGGCTTGACGAGACGTCGGAAGCCTCAGGCTTGCGGCCGGAGGCTCAAGTGTCCCGTTTCGGACAGGTCGATGCGGATGCCCGCCTGCCCGACGAGGCGCCGGCTTTCGGCGCCTTCTTCCGTCGCCGCGTCCTCCCAGATGCTGATCGCCTTCGGAACGTCGATGGCGTGACTTTCCGCGTATGCGAACCACGCGTTGGCCGCGTCCGGTTCGGCGATCTCGCGCTCTCGAAGCAAATATTTTCCCATATCGTCGATTCTCGTCCGGAAATTGCAGGCAGCGCGCCCGTGTGCGCTTGTCGGGAGGGCCGCGCAGAACTTATCGCGCGGCGCGAGGACTTACCGTGTATCGCACGTGGCGTGCCGCGTGCTGTCGATTCCATTGCAGCAACATCGAACGAGAGGCGAACATGGCAGAGCGGGTGAGCGGCCCTTATCGGGGCTATTACATCAGCGCATCGGCGCGGCTCGTGCCGCCGCATGAGCAGGCGCGGCGCGCGGGCGAGCGGGAAGGGCTATATGTCGGAGCGGTCAGTCTGTCGGAGCGTGGGCCCGACGATCCGCACCTGATCGAAACGCTGATCGAAATCGGCGACGAGCATCGCTTCGCGTCGGAAGACGAAGCGCTGGTCTTCGTCGAGAAGGCGGGCCGCGCGTATGTCGACCGGCTGCTGGACGGTGAGTGATTCGTGGCCCTACGCGCGCCGGTCGAGCGCACGCATAAGACCGGACGGATGCGCCGCGCCGCTGAAGCAAGCCCGGCAAAACGCAACATACCCGACGCTGGACCGTCGCATGCCGCTACGGGTACCATTAAGCCCGCTGATTGGGCCAGTCGTCCGCATGCCGGTTCTCGCGCACCTATGCGGCCACTCGCCTGGAACGCCGGATTTTCCCGATGAGGTCACCATGGAGATTCGTTTTCCCGCCGACGCGCCCGCCTACCGCGACTTCAATCTGACGCTGGTGTTTCCGGCGCTGGTCGACGGTGAACGGGTGCCGTGCGCGATTTCCGTCGAAGCGCTCGAAGATCATTTCGGCGCCGACGCGAACGACACCGACGCCTGGCGCCGCGCGTTCGACGCGGGCCGCGAGCGTATCGAAGCCGTCGCGCGCGAACATCTGCTGATCAGCAATGGCACGCCGGTTCTGCTCAAGAGCGGCCACTTTCCGCCGGGCAATCTCGCGAGTACCTGAAGCGCACATCACGAAGCGTTTGCAAGGCGGCGTCCGTCACGCGGCCTGCGCGCCAGCGGCCTGTTGCGCCGCACGCTGCGCAGCCGCCAGCGACTGCGCAATGCCCGCTTCATACGATGTCTTCCTGAGGGGACCAATCAGCTTCGTCAACGCCGAGTCATCGAGCACGACGGGGTCCGTCAGCAGGTAATGCATTTCGACCATTTCACGCAGCAGCGGGTTGAAGAGACCCATGATGCGCAGCATCGTCTTGTTCGCCACCATCAGCTTCGGTTCGCGCTGCGCGAGCGCGTAGGCGCGTTCGGCGATTTCGCGCTGCGTGATGGTGCCCGCGCCCGCCAGATGCAGCACGCGGCCGAATGCGTCGGGCGTGCGCGAAAGGCGTTCGATGACCGGACCCACATTGGGCATGAACACGAATTCATGCGGCACGTCGATCGGGCCGATCATCTGCGCCCGTGCGCCTTTCGCCGCGCCTTCGAATACGCCATGCAGGAAGCTGCGCTCGACGCCCGGACCATAGAAATCGGGCAAACGCAGCACGAGCGTTTCGAGCCCGTTGTGGCCATGCGCGTCGATCACGAGATTTTCCTGCGCGAGCCGCATCTTGCCTTTGAACGTATGCGGCTCGCGCGGATGCGACTCGGTGACGGGCGTGCTGCGCGCGCGCCCATACGGATAAACGGTGCCGATCAGGATCAGGCGCTGCACGCCGGCTGCGCGCAGCCCGTCGAGCGTCTTTTGCATAAGCGCGGGATGCTGTTCGAACTGGTGATACGGCACACCGACGAGATACACCGCCGTCTGCAAGCCGGCTGCCGCGACGGCGATCGTGGCGGGATCGTCCGGATTCCACGTGACGACTTCCGCGAGAGGATCGTGACCGAACGACGCCTGTAGCGCCTGCCGCCCGCGTCCGATCACCCGATAGCGCCGGCCCGCCGCGCTGAGCGCGTGGGCGATGCTGCGTCCGGCGGCGCCCGCCGCGCCGAACAGCCCGATCTGTGCTGCGTTTTCCATGACATCTCCCGTCGACGGCGCCCCGTTCTATCAGTTGAAACTGAGCGCAAGAAATTTACTGAACACTGTTCACTGAACGATGTTCAGTTTAAATTGACTTTTCAGTTTGTCAACCGGAAAATCGGCGTCATGGGAATCGCCGAAAGAAAGACTCGTCATAAACAGGAACTGCGCACGCGCATCCTCGACGCCGCGCGGCGCATCGTCATGCGCGAGGGGTTTGGCGCGCTGTCGATGCGCAAGATCGCCAATGCAATCGAATACTCGCCGGCCACGCTGTATCTGCATTTCGAAAGCCGCGATGCGATTGCGCGCGCGCTGTGCGCGGAGGGCTACGCGCAACTGCTCGCCAGTTTCGAGCCGTTGACGGCCATCGCCGATGCCGCTGAACGGCTCAAGGCGATCGGCCGCGCCTATGTCGCGTTCGGTGTCGCGCATCCCGAAACGTATCGGCTGATCTTCATGGAAGACCCGTCGTATACGGGCGCGGCGCTCGTCGGCGGGGCGGGTGCGGATGACGGAGACGACGCGGACCACGCAGACGATAAAGCCTTCCGTCTGATGATCGACTCGATCGATGCGCTCAAGGCGGACGGCCGTCTGCCGGACGCGCCCGACAGCCAGGTGTGCGCCGAGGCGTTCTGGGCGACGATGCACGGCATCGTCGCATTGCATCTGACGTGCCCCGTGTTTCCGCGCGCGCCGCTCGACGCCGTGGTGGACGCAGCGCTCGTCGCGTGGTTCGGAGCGGGCGACGCGAATCCAGTGGCGAATGAGGACGACGCGTCAGGCGAGGGCGCAACGCCCGCTCAGACTCAGCCCGCCGACAAGCCGTCAAAGCCGCGGCGTGCCGCGTCATCGAAACCGAAAGCCGCATAAGGCCACACCGGCGCGTCCACGTGTGCCGGTTTCACTGAAGAAGTCCGATACGCGTGCTACCGTTTGCGTCGCATGCCCATTCAACCGCTTCACGCCCACACCATGTCGATACCCGAATCGCCCCGCGGCTCCGATGAGCTGATCGCCTATGTCGCCAATCGCATTGGCTTCATCGAACTGAACCGGCCGAAGGCGCTCAACGCGCTGTCGCTGGACATGATGCGCGCGATGCATGCGGCACTCGACGAATGGCGCGAAGATCCCGACGTGCTGGCCGTCGTCGTGCGCAGCACGAGCGAGCGCGCGTTCTGCGCGGGCGGCGATATCCGTTACCTGTATGAATCATTCCGCCGTGGCGACGGCGATGCCGTGGACACGTTCTTCATCGACGAATACCGGCTCGACCACGCCATCTTCACGTACACGAAGCCGTATATCGCGTTCATGAACGGCATCGTGATGGGCGGCGGCATGGGCATTTCGCAGGGCGCGCATCGCACGGGCGGTTTGCGCGTCGTGACGTCGACGACGCGCATGGCGATGCCGGAATCGCGTATCGGCCTGTTTCCCGATGTCGGCGCGGGCTGGTTTCTGGCGCGCACGCCCGGCGCGATCGGCCGCTATCTTGCTGTGACGGGCGAGACGATCGGCCCGGCCGACGCGCTCTACGCAGGTCTCGCCGACGCCTGGCTGCCCGATCAAGCGATTCCCTCACTGATCGACCGCCTGAAGACGGAGTCATTCGAGCAGGGCGCCGACGTCGTCGCGGCCGTGCTGCGTGAAGCGCAGTCGCACAAGATCGTGCCGACGCCCGACACGTCGCCGCTCGCCGACGCGCGCACATCGATCGACCGGCACTTCGCGCTGCCGGACATCGTGAAGATCATCCAGTCGCTCGATCGCGAAGGCGATTGCAACTACGCCGACTGGGCCGAACAGACGGGCGCCGTGCTGCGCGAGCGCTCGCCGCTGTCGATGGCCGTGGCGCTGGAGGTGGTGACGCGCGCCGAAGGCACGATGGCGGAATGCCTGCGTCGGGATCTGGATCTGACGCGCTCGTCGTTCGAACGCGGCGACGCGCCGGAAGGCATCCGCGCGCGCATCATCGATAAAGACAACAAGCCGCAGTGGCGCTTTGCGCGTATCGAGGACGTGACGCGCGCGGACGTCGAGAAGATGTTCGACAGCCCGTGGCCGGCGAACGAGCATCCGCTGCGCGACCTGCAGGGCTGAAGCAGAAAACGAAGGAACGGGCGGGTGTCCTCAGTCCTCACTCGCCATGAAGGCGCGCATGAATACGAGCGCGCCCCAGCCCCACATCGCATTCGACGCGAAGCCGAGCGCAAGGCGCGGCAACATGTTGCCAGTCGGCCAGATGCCGCGAAGGGGATCGACGACGAACACGCCCGCCGCCGTCAGTACGATGCCGCCGAACACGAACGCCTGAACCCACGGCGCCGGCCGCTCGGGCGATACGCGCAACAGCCATGCCATCAGCACGCCCCACACCGAACTCCAGATCGCGTTGGCGATGAACTCCGGCAGCCCGACGGGCACGAACGGCGCGGTCGAGAACCCTGTCGGGTCGGTGAGGCCGGCAGCGTGCAGGAGCGCGAGCGTCGACTCATGAAAGAACAGCGACGCCAGAAAGCCGGACACGAACGGCAGGATGATTTTTTGCATGCTTGACAGCGACAGTCGCGGGGCGTCATTGAGTTTGCGCAACGCCCGCGCAGGTTGATCGGAACGAGCGCCATTATATGGGTTGCGCGGCGCGGATCAGGTGCGCTGGCGGACAGTGCGGGTGCGCGGCGTATGCTGCAGCGTCAGGTAAAGCACGAAAGTGGAAAACCTAAGCTCAAAAAAATCGTTCAAAAGAAAGAGCGCGGTCCATAGACTGTTTTCCCATGCAGGCGGCGCAGCACGTACGTATGAAGCACGCATGAAGCGTGCGTGAGCAGTGCGACGCCGCCCCGACACGCATCGCGTGCACTGGATGCCGCGCGCTGCGTGCGCCGATCACATCGATTCACTTGAGAGAACCCGTCGCGATGTCCCATCCGATGCCCATTCGCGCTTGCCCGGCTGCGCCGTCCGCGGCGCGCGATCCAGGCCTGCCGGGCAGGCCGCCTCGCTGTCGCCGCTGACGCGGTCTTCTTCAATCACCCGTTTTCGATGCGCTGCGCGTGCGCGGCAGGGCGTGTCACGCCTTTCGCATGCGCCCGCACGCAACGCATCCCGTCATCCCTAAGACATCAGACGAACAAGGCAGGAACTGCAGATGAATGTGTTCTGGTTCATTCCGACTCACGGCGACAGCCGCTATCTCGGCACGTCGCAAGGCGCGCGTGCAGCCGACTATGACTACTTCCGGCAGATCGCCGTCGCAGTCGATACGCTCGGCTACGAGGGCGTGCTGCTGCCGACGGGCCGTTCGTGCGAAGACGCATGGGTCGTCGCGTCGAGCCTGATTCCCGCCACGAAGCGCCTGAAGTTTCTCGTCGCGATCCGTCCGGGGATCTCGTCGCCGGGATTGTCGGCGCGCATGGCGTCGACCTTCGACCGCCTGTCGGGCGGGCGTCTGCTGATCAACGTCGTGACGGGTGGCGATGCGGCGGAACTCGAAGGCGACGGGCTGTTCGTCGATCACGACACGCGCTACGAAATCACCGACGAATTCCTGCGCATCTGGCGCGGCCTGCTGACTAGCGCGCATCAGGGCGAGAGCTTCGATTTCATCGGCAAGCATCTGACGTCGAAGGGCGGCAAGGTGCTGTATCCGCCCGTGCAGGACCCGCATCCGCCGCTGTGGTTCGGCGGCTCGTCGCCGGCGGCGCATGAGATGGCGGGCGAGCACATCGACACGTATCTGACGTGGGGCGAGCCGCCCGAAGCGGTGGCGAAGAAGATCGCCGACATCCGCGCGCGCGCCGCGCAGCACGGCCGCAAAATCAAGTTCGGCATTCGCTTGCATGTGATCGTGCGCGAGACGGAAGACGAAGCGTGGGCAGCCGCCGACAAGCTCATCAGCAAGCTCGACGACGAAACGGTCGCACGCGCGCAGGCATCGTTCTCGAAGATGGATTCCGAAGGCCAGCGGCGCATGGCCGCGCTGCACGGCGGCAAGCGCGGCTCGCGCCAGGATCTGGAGGTGTATCCGAATCTGTGGGCGGGCGTGGGCCTGGTGCGCGGCGGCGCGGGCACGGCGCTCGTCGGCAGCCCGGAGCAGGTCGCGGCGCGCATGCAGGAATACGCGGATCTCGGCATCGAGACGTTCATTCTGTCCGGCTATCCGCACCTCGAAGAGTCGTATCGCTTCGCAGAACTCGTGTTCCCGCTGCTGCCGGGCCGGCAGCAGGCGAGTGTTAGCGGAAGCCTTCCTCTGTCGGGGCCGTTCGGCGAGATCGTCGGCAACAACTATGCGCCGAAGGCGTCGCAAAGCTGATTCGTTGTCCCGAGGCGATGCGCGGGACGCGTCGCTTCATGAAAGGAGTGCTGGTTTATGTCAACTGTTTCTGGCAACCGTGCTGCGGGTTTCAATCTCGCGCGCCTGAATCTCGGGCCGCTCGCGCTCAGGGCCGCGCCGTCGATCGTGCCGCTCGTCATCCTGCTCGCGTGGGAAATCGCCGCGCGCAGCGGTGTGCTGTCGACGCGTGTGCTGCCCGAGCCGCTCGCCGTCGTGAAGGCCGCGTGGTCGCTGATCCAATCGGGCGAAATGTGGGCGGACGTCAAGGTCAGCACATGGCGCGCGGTGTCGGGCTTCGCGATCGGCGGCGGCATCGGCTTCGTGCTCGGGCTCGCGACAGGTCTGTTCCGGCCCGTCGATATCGCGCTCGACACGACCGTGCAGATGATCCGCAACATCCCCGCGCTCGCGATGATCCCGCTTGTGATCCTCTGGTTCGGTATCGAGGAAGAGGCGAAGGTGTTTCTGGTGTCGCTGGGCGTGTTCTTCCCGATCTACGTGAACACGTACCACGGCATCCGTTCCGTCGACGCCAATCTGATCGAAATGGCGCGCAGCTACGGCGTGAAGGGTTTCGCGCTGTATCGCGACGTGATCCTGCCGGGCGCGCTGCCGTCGATCCTCGTCGGCGTGCGTTTCGCGTTCGGGCTGATGTGGGTCACGCTGATCGTCGCGGAAACGATCTCCGCGCAATCGGGTATCGGCTACATGACGATGAACGCGCGCGAGTTTCTGCAAACGGATGTGGTGGTGGTCGGGATTCTGCTGTATGCGGCGTTGGGCAAGCTCGCCGACATGCTCGCGAAAGGGCTGGAGCGCGTGTCGCTGCGCTGGCATCCCGCCTATCAACGAGGTACGAAAGCATGAGTGCAAGCACATTGTCCGTATTGATGGGCGGGATCACGGGCGCGGATCTCGAAGCCGAGCTTCGGCAACTGGGCACGCACGAGCTTCCGTCGACGCAAGCACCCGCGCTGCGCGAGATTGCTCGTGAAAAGCAGGATATTTCGGTCGAACTGCGCGGCGTCGGCAAGCGCTATGGCGAGCGCGCGGTGCTCACGGACTTCGATCTGTCGATCGAGCGCGGCAGCTTCGTATCGATCGTCGGGCGCAGCGGCTGCGGGAAGTCGACGTTGCTGCGGCTGATCGCGGGTCTCGAAGCGCCTACCTCGGGCACGCTCGACAAACACGCCGACGGCTCGCAGCCCTTCGACACACGGATCATGTTTCAGGACGCGCGCTTACTGCCGTGGAAGACCGTGCTGCAGAACGTGATGCTGGGCCTCGGCCGTTCATCGCGCGACAAAGCGCGCGCGGTGCTCGACGAAGTCGGCTTGCTCGAACGCGCGAACGACTGGCCCGCGCAGCTGTCGGGCGGCCAGCGGCAGCGCGTTGCGCTGGCGCGCGCGCTCGTGCATCGGCCGCAACTGCTGCTGCTCGACGAGCCGCTCGGCGCGCTCGACGCGTTGACGCGCATCGAAATGCACGCGCTGATCGAGCGCTTGTGGCGTGAGCACCGTTTCACTGCGCTGCTCGTCACGCACGACGTGCAGGAAGCCGTCGCGCTCGCCGACCGCATTTTGCTGATCGAGGAGGGCAGGATCGCGCTCGATCAAGCCGTGCCGCTCGCGCGACCGCGCGAGCGGGCGACGGCGGCCTTCGCGCAACTCGAAGAGCGCGTGTTGCAGCGTGTGATGAAGACACGCGCAACCGACGAACCCGCACCTCAGGATGCCCGCACCGTGCATGCACGCGATATCCGCTGGGCAGTTTGAACGCTGGCTGGATACTTTTTCATCGACCCACCGGAGCTATCCGATATGAGCATTTCCGCGATCAACGTACGCAACCAGTTCAAAGGCAAAGTG
>Ga0247692_1000156_pt1 | contig 15574 bp, 27 predicted proteins | sample CNK33_metaG_FD_183041 | JGI IMG/M metagenome (GOLD analysis project Ga0247692, IMG submission 183041) | Soil microbial communities from Purdue University Martell Research Forest, Indiana, United States - CNK33 | ecosystem: Environmental > Terrestrial > Soil > Temperate forest > Bulk soil...
ATCCGGGATCGGTACGTTCCTTCCTGCGGCGCTGGCCGATGGCGCGGCGCTCGGGCTTCATGAAGTTCAAGGTGAACTACGGCCGAGTGCAGTTCGGTATCAACGTAGAGCTTGGTGATTCGGTACAGGTGCCAGCTGGCGAAAACAAGACGGAGCAGGAAGCGGTCTACAAGATCACAACCAATGCGTCGATTCGCGGTTACGTGTCCGAACCCGAGATTCAAGAGATTGGTAAGATCAACCATCTCGATGTAGTGTCGCAGATCACAGGAGTCAATGCCAACGTGGCAGGCTCGCAGTTCTTCCCGTTCCCGGAGAAATCGTAAGTAGGAGGTTTCAATGTTGGATCTCAAGAAGCCCTATGTCGTCAATGCGTGGCGTACGCCTAAGCAAGTCGGCATCGTTCGCGTAGCGGACGGAGCGAAGGGATCGACGCGTGTGATGGGCCCCGGCAAGGTCAATGTGCCGGATGGCTATACCATCGACCGCAACTGGTTGGCGCTGAATGGTGGCGGCATCAAGTTTGTCGACCCGACGGAGAATCAAAACACGCAACCGGCACCTGCAGTGTCGGAAGCCACACAAACCACGGCCCCGACCGTCACAGCCGAAACGAGCGCTACTGCTCCGCAGGCAACGCAGGATAAAGGGGATAAGTAATGTCGATCCTTCAACAACAGGCATCTGACGTTCGCATCCAGGAAATCAATCTGTCGCAGGTGATTACCTCGGCTTCGTCGGCAGTCGTCGGACAGACCATTGTCTCGACGCAAGGCCAGACGGGCCCGTTGCACTTCACCAACGCAGACGACTACAAGGCCATGTACGGCAACCCGAACGCGCAGGTGTCGTTCGATGTCTACTGCGGTCTCGACTACTTCAACGAGGGTAATGACCTCTGGGGTCTTCGTGTAGTCGGCGCTGGCGCGCTGTATTCCGCGGTGCTGCTGTCGGTGGACAACGCGGGTGCTGCACATCTGACGCCGATCAGCGCAGGGGTGGTCGACCCGACGCTGCCCGACTGGGAAACGATTACGCCGTCTGGTCACACGGCAATCGCGCTGTTCTACGGTAACAAGGGCCCCGGCTCTTACGCCGATCAGACGGCGATCTCGATTCAGTCGACCAACGCGGCAACGCCGACGGGTGTGACCGTGAACTCGGCTGCAACCGGTGGTATCCTGCCGGCGGCTACATATGCCTACCAGGTGGCGAGTATCGGCCCGGGCGGCAGCGAGACGTTGGTGTCGTCTGCAGTGCAGGTGGTTATCGCTGGTGCAGGCACGACCAATGCGAATACCATTGCGTGGACGCTGGATCCGAACGCAATCGGCTACAAGGTTTACGGCCGCACGGGTGCAAACGTCGGGTTGATCGCACAGGTTGGCGCTGGCACCTCGTCCTTCGTGGACACGGGTGGTGTTACGGTGGATACGACCAAGCTGCCGATTACGTCGCCGGCTAATCTGCCCCCGGCCTCGCCGCTGTTCACGGTCAACGTGTACGACCTGTCGCAATCGAAGTCGGCGGTGGTCGAACCGTTCCAGTGCACGTTGATGGACTTCACCGACTCGTCGGGCCTGGAAGCCGAGCTTGAGCAGCGCATCAACCCGTTCTCGCAATACATTCAGGTGACGTCGAATGTCCCGGCCATCGTTGGTGCTCTGCCGACGATTGGTAACGCGGCACAGACGGCAATGGACGGTGGTGATTCGGGTGCGGCTCCGACGTCGTTCGACATTGCGGCTGCATGGGCGCAGTTCTCGAACAAGCAGCTGTATGGCGTCAACCTGCTGCTGAACTCGGGCCACAGCGATCCGAACGTGCAGTTGGCGATGGACACGTTGGCGCAGCAACGCGGTGACGCAGTCGGCCTGTTGGACGTGCCGTCGGCGTCGCAGCAATTCCAGGCGGCTATCGACTATCGCAACCTGGAGCTGAACCTCAACTCGACGTACTCGGCACTGTTCTGTCCGGACGTGTTGGAGAGCGACAACATCAACGGCAAGCAGCAGTACGTGCCGTTCTCGGGCTGGGCTGCAGCGCTGTGTGCGCGTACCGACCGTGTGGCGAACCCCGCGTTCTCGCCGGCTGGTTTGAACCGCGGCCTGGTGCCGGTGTTGAAGACGCGCCACACGTATGACGACGGCCAGTCGACCAACCTGTTCAAGGCTCAGGTCAACTACACGCGTACCTTCGTTGGTCAAGGTATCGCGCTGTGGGAGCAACAGACGTTGGCTGCCCAGCAGTCGGCGCTGTCCTGGTTGTCGGTGCGTCGTATCGTCAACGTCATTAAGGTGTCGCTGTATAACTTCCTGATCTTCAGCTTGCAAGAGCCGAACGACGACTTCACTGGTCGTCAGATCGTGGGGTCGTGCTCGGCGTATCTGCAGCTGGTGCAGAACGCCCGCGGTATCTCGAGCTTCGACGTGGTGTCCGATTCGCGCAACAACACCGCAGCGCAGTTCAACAGCGGCATCCGCACCGTGACGGTTATCATCGTCCCGCAGATCCCGATCCACGAGATCGATTTGCAGGTGGTGATTTCCAAGCAAGGCGTGTCCTTCACGGAAGTGCTGTCGCAAGTCGCCGGTACCACGCAGTAATCAACGGCACGGGTCGGCTGTGAAAACGGCTGACCCATTAACGGAGAGAGCAATGAGCCAGAAACAACGATTCAAGCTGAACGCTGCGGCACGTCTGATTGCATCGGCCAAGCGCGAGTCGGCGTCCTATGGGGCAGATGCAATCGAAGATGCCGTGCGCGACACCAGCAACGAACAAGGCACGGACGACATGGATGTAACCGAAGAAAGCGCGGACGCAAGTCCCTCGCTGACGAACATCCAGAATCCCGTGCCGAACGGCATGATGTGATTCAGCAACATAACTCAGGAGTATCAACATGGCTCGTTCCAGCCTGTTTGACGTTCAGAGTGTAGGCGACCCGGCGCAGTCGTGGAACTTCGACTTGTTCCTGCCGACCATTCCGGGTTCGTCTGACACTCGTGACCTCACGTTCAAGTGCATGACCATGGACCTGCCGGGCTTCGGCTTGGACAACGTGGAAGTGCCGCTGCACGGTGTGGTCCTCAACTTCGCCGGCCGCGCGATCTACACGCACCAAACCAACGTTCAGTTCCTGGAGACGAGCGACTGGTCGACGCGTTCCAAGATTCGCAAATGGCGTGAGTCGATTCGCTCGTGGAAGAACAACACGGGTAGCGTGTCTTCGGTCTACAAGGTCAATGCGCAGATGGTCGTGTACAACGACATCCCGCAGGTGATGCGTACCATCAACGTCTATGGCCTGTGGCCGGAAACGTATGGCGAAGTGAACATGGACGGTGGCGCATCGAACACGGTGCAACCGCAGGTCACGTTCCGTTACGACTGGACCGACGACGTTTAAGTAAAAGGCAAACCATGAAGCTCGAAGCGGCTAAGCGGCTGCTTCTTGCTGACGGTGAATGGTTCGATGCGCTGACCGACGACATGAAGGAGCAGTACGTCAAGGAACACCCTGAGTCGAAGTATGCCAAGGGGTGGAAGCGCAAAGGTAACGTACCTGCTACCAAACCAGGAACGCAGGTTGCGCCGACCAACCAATCGCCGCAGCAGAAGCCGCAACAGAAACGACAGGTGCAGCAGGTCAAGAAACAGCCGCCAGCTAATCCGGGTGGCACGCCGAAAGCGAAGCAGGCGATTCATAAGCTGCCGGCGAAGGGTCAGCAGTTCATCAAGTCAGGTGACACCGCGGCTGGCTCCAAGTCGCGCAAGGCTCTTGGCAAGACGCTGAAGAAGCGGTCGAAGGCTATCGCCAAGAACGTCTACAAGGACAACAAGCAGCTGGCGCATGCCCTCACGTCGATTCCCAACATCCTCCAGGATAAGGGTTCGAAGAGTGACTGGAAGAACATGCGCAAGATCGGCCTGACCGTTCTCGGTTCGGCGGCGCTTGCGGGTGCGCTGGGTGTGTCTGGTCCGGCTGGCTTCCTGACCTTCATGGCGTTGAAGCATATCGCCAAACCGGCCTTGGGCAACCTGGTCAAGCAGGGTATCAAGCGTCTCAAAACGCAAGGTCCCGAACAGGATGAGTCAGAGGTCAAGCATGTGTCCTCGGCTGCGTGGAAGGCGTCCGGCAACAAAGGCATCAGTCCTTACGGCTACTGGAAAGATCGCAACACCTGGATCTCCGAGACGAAGAAGGAGTGGGAGTCGAAGTATGATGAACGCGAGGACGATGCCGACGACTGGGATGATGAGGACGAGGACGATGAAGACGACAACCACGACTCGCATTTTCACCGTAATCATAATCGTAACCGCAGACGTCATGCAGCGTTGATCGTTGCCGCGGACGAACCTGATGACGAGCAAATGATTCAGGCCGTGGTCGACATGTTCAGCACCTACGCGTCCGAAGGCAACATCCCGGACGAAGCGTGGGACGCATCAGTCGAGGAGTACGCGAATGACCACGCAGGCATGGATGAACAACGCAGTCCAGCGCCGCAGAGCCGTGATCCTTTCCCCAATCTTGGCAAAGTGGGGGCCGGCTCTCGTCCACTACTGCGAAGGGTGTGAGCAGTTTCACCTCATCCACGTAGAGGAGCCGAATCACTGCTCAGCTAAATGGACGTATAACGGCAACCCGTTCAAGCCGACGTTTGGCCCATCGATCAACATGCCGGGTCTGTGTCACTACTTCATCGTGGATGGCAACATTCAGTATTGTAGTGACAGCAAGCATCAGTATGCAGGGCAAACGCGACCACTGGTTGCGCTGCCTTTGACCGGCGAGGGCGATCTGCCTCCTGATGAGGTCGACACCTTCGCGTTGTACTAGCCACCGGGGTTTGCATCCCGGGAGGTTCACAATCGCTACATCAATCTTCACAAAGGAAGGTATCATGGATCTGAATCTCAAGAAGATCAGCGCATCGACCGTGGCTATCACGGACTTCACGATGCAAACGCCGACCATCGCCAAGGTCATCATCTCGTTCACTGGCAGCCACAACAAGGACACGATCCGCGAGGCGCTGGAAGCGAAGCTGGACCACCAGGCTGCACCGATCGAGAACAGCTTCCGCGTGGTCAAGGCCGGCATCGCCGTCGGTTACCTGCGCGCCAACCGCGAAGTGCGCGTGATCGACGAGAAGCAACTGCGTGCCTCGTACAAGGCGCTCGGCTCGAACATCATGATGGACAACAACGACCGCTCGACGTGGGAAATCCACGAAGGCGCCGCCGGCAAGTATCTGACGCGCCACGCGATGGAAGATCTGTCGGAGCTGGTGCAGGCGTCGGTGCATCGCCGTGCTGACATCCCCGGCATTCGCATGCTGGCGATGGCCAAGGCCGCGAAGCACGAGCTGGTCGCATTCGTGAACCCGGCCGGCGACATGGACTACGGCTTTGCAATCGGTACGCGTGACGACGCAGTGCGTGTCATGTCGCACACGACGCAGGCGCCGATGGCAGTCGACTACGGCATGGTCACCTTCATGGCGCGCGTGCCGGTGCCGAAGTCGGTCAACCGCAAGATCGTCGAAGCGGGTATCAGCCGCGAAGACAAGTCGCAGCAGATCGAGTACTACCGCAAGCTGTTCTCGTGGGCGCCGGAGTACATGCAGGACATCGTGGACATGGTCAACAACGGCACGCTGGCCTAACCAGGTCGTAGGGGCGCTTGCACAGGCCCCGTTAAAGGAGAAACGACTATGGTAAAGCTGGAAGCTGCCACGCGCCTCAAGCTGACCGCGGCCAAGCAGATGTCGAAAGGCAATCAGAAGTTGATGGCCGACCGACTGAAGCGCTGGGGTTCCCGCTACGGCTACACGTTCTCGACTGACGGTGGTTACCCGTCTATCGACAATCGCACGGTTGAGGTGCAGGCGCACCCGAACGATGACGGCGTGCGTGTGGACATCTACGTGCTGCCGTCCATGCACATCGACCCGGAAGGCCAGGAAGAGCTCGGTATGTTTACCGTGTCTCTGGAAGGGATGTCCGGCATGGATCGAACGGGAAAGCCCAGCGAGTTGAATCCTGGCATCTCCAAGATCCTCAAAGAGAACAAAGCGCTACTCGATCACCTCAAGGATGAGTCATGAAACTCCAAGCAATGCAACGCCTGGCGGCCGGCGATAAGGTCACGTACGAACCGACGCCCGGCGCGAAGAAAGTGAAGCCGGCTGGCTGGAAGGCCGACGTGCCGGTGGTTCAAAGCGATGCCGTCGAGTACGTGCCGACCCCGGGTGCCAAGAAGGAAAAGCCCGCGAAGTGGGAAGCGGACGTGCCGGTTGTGCAGACGTGCAAGAACCTGGTCGACGCCGCACGCAAGTTGCAAGCCGCCAAGGCCAAGCACATGCCGAAGCCGAAGCTGAGCAAACCGCACAAGGCAAAGGCGCCGGCGAATCCCGAGCCGAAGAAAAAGAAGCCGACGAAGGCTTCGAATATCGTCGAAGCGATGGCTGCTCGTGTGAAGTAACAAACAGCTGCAATGGAAAAGGCCCGTACGAATCTTAATCGAATCGTACGGGCCTTTTTCTTTTCAACCACGACCGCTTAAGCCGAAGTCGAACTTCAACGTAACACTAATCTCCTGCTCGGCGCCAGCCGGGTGCATGTTCCCGGGCTCGTCCATAGACAGCAACCTGCAGTTGAACAGCACCGCACCGCGTCCGTCTTCGTATTCGATGTGCAGGTTATCGCCGTCCCAACCTAACACTTTCACCCGTTCAGCCATGTAGTTCCTCACTCAAACATCGGTCATAGGGTACCGTTTTTAAGCTCCTGGGGTAGCCGTGACGAGGCTAAAAACAGGAAAACGGTGTGTCACCTATCGAACCGACAAAATCCAGCAAATCGAACAATTTCCACAATTCATCCAGTTGCTCCTGCGTACGCTGTGCTTCTTCCAACGCACGCATAACTTCCGGATCAGGCTCCATCGCTGGCCCCTATTTGGATCAGCGGCGATAGCGTCGGCTGCGGCTTGAACTCACGATACTCGATGCGCGGATAGATCTTGTCCATGTAGCCGCTGGCACCACACGCGTTGTTGTCGCACTTGTGGCCGTACTGCTCGGGCATGGACGACAGGCAGACTTCGGTGAAGCGCATCTTACCGATCTTGCAATGGTCGCAAACGTAGTGGATGCGCACCGTTGACACAGGCACCGCGAACTCAGCCATTCTTGGCTCCCCGATTGATTGTTGCCAGCTTGTTGTGCGCATCGACAAAGCCCTTGTCCCAATGCGACGACGCCATGGCGTAGTTGAAGTTCATGTACGAGTGGGCGAAGTAGGGATTGGAGTCGAAGGACCGACCCCACACCCGAGCCTCGAAGCCACGCTTGTACTCATGCGTTACATTCTCCGGAGGTTGAATGCAGCCTCGCTTCTCCGGGTTGATCGGTTCCTTCGACATGTGTAACCCCTCTTCTATACGTCTGGTCCTTCCGCAAGATCCGGTAGGTCGTCATCGACCGCGCGCTTCTTTTTCTTGCCGCGTCTGGTTGATGTCTGCTGATCGTCCGGATCAGATCCTAACGAGTCATCTTGTGGCGCGTCCTCCACGCGCATGGTGCTGTAGACGATCTTGACATAGAACGGGAACTTCTTCGAGTTACGACTCTTGGCCTGCTCGATGCGGGTGATACCCGTTTCCTTCGTCTCGTCAGTCGCCACCCAGATCCACGAGTTGGCGCTGTGCTCGGAGATCGCGCGGGCGTAGCGAATCTTGCCGGCGTCGTCCACCTGACACAACAGGATGTTGACCCGGTTTTCGATTTCCGCGTTGATCTTCGCATAGCGCGCGACCGAGCCCAACCGCAGCCATTGGTCGTCACCGTCCACACCCTTCAGCAACGAGATGTAGTCGATGATAACCACATCGCAATCATAGGCCGACACAGCGGCCATGATCTCTTCGATGTCCATGTCCTCGTCGGGACGGAAGATCGTATAGCGACCACCCTTCGCTTTCGTCTTCTTCATCCACAGGCGCATCTTCTTGGCGACCTGGGCGCGCTCGCCCTCCGCCAGACGCTGCTGCAGGATCTTGGTCAGGTCGGTGTTGGTAATGTTGGCCATGATCCGCGCGGTCATCTCGCGCTTGCTCATTTCCAACGGCACCACCAGCACCTTGTAACCCATGGCCGCCATGTTGACAGCCAACGCCGACGCCACGGTCGACTTACCACCGCCCGAGTTGGCGCCGATGGTCACCAGTGCACCACGCGCAAAGCCGCCAGCACCTTCGTCGAACGGCTTGATGCCAGTGGGGATCGTATCCTCCGAGTTGTCCTCGTACAGGATCGACTTGACCAGAGACATCGAGTTGTTGTTCTTGCCGAAGTGCACGAACGCGTCCTGCGTGCTCTTCTTCATGCGGATGGTCGACAGGGCCTGTGCCGTCTGCTCCGACAACGCGTCCACGTCAATGCGTGACTTACCGTTCAGCTGTGCATCAATGTTGGCGGCCAGGTCATACAGGCCGCGCGTCTGCCGATACTTGTTCAGTACCTTGACTGCCTTGGACGCATCGACCGGCGTCTGAATGGTAGCCACCGAGTCGCGAAAGTGCTCACGCGCTTCGGTCGAGATCTCGGGATCCTCCAGCATCAGTCGGTAGGTCGGGCTCTCGCCTTCGTCCCGCATGTGCCGACGAATCGCCTGATAGATCTCCTGCGACTCGGGACTGAAGAAGTACGTGTCATCGACCGACGAGATCAGCTGCCCGGCGATCTGTTTCTTTCGGTGCGTCATCCCCCGGAGGACGGCTAGTTCTGCTTTTGGTGAGACTGTCTTGACACTCACTCTATACCTCTAGGTCGTGTATTACGTGTGCTTGTTATTTACCCGCAGCTCTTCAATCGACCGCGGCATCGGTACGCCGTTCATCGATGCCTGCACCAACATGTCCACGGTGGCCGGCTGACCGTACAGCGCGACGAACTGTTCCTTGCTTGTGACACGCACTACCCTCGGAGGCAACCTGGTCAGAGGTAAGCGCATTGGTAGGTTGCCACGCAGGTTCGCACACATACGCTCGAAATCGTCCAACGTACGAATCAGCTTGCTTCCGTTAGGCGAGCGCGCGAACTGATCGGCACGGCGCTTCTCAATCCGTCGCTGGTGGCTGTTCATGGTAGACCTCCGGGAAGTGTTCTTTGATGAAGGCGCGCACCAAACCACCGAGGTCGCCTTTCCACACATCTTGACCACACATCTTGGCGACGACGTTAGGACAGCACGTGCTGGTGCGTTCAAAGCCGACACGTTCTGCCGTTGCGAGGATGCGCTCGTTGAACAGCTTCGGGTTCAGAAGACCGCCTTCTTTGTTCATTGGGTCACCTCAAATACTTCATCCAAACGCGCTTCAAGAGCAGGATCGACATAACGAATTTCCGACCGCCTGAACTTTAGCACGCGCCGACTATCACCGTAGCCGAAGCGCACATAGTAGCGCGGGAATGCTGCCCACCACGGTCTGTGGATATGAATGATAAACCCGCGCACTTCGCGCGGCCCGTTAATAACGCCCAGCTGATCCTTGCGGCGGACCGCGACTTCATCGCCGACCTCCAACTCGAACTGGCTGTTCATGCTGACGGCTCCAGCTTGCATCCCATCGAATACTGAACCGTCCGGTCGGCGTTGAGGATGCGTGCTTCCTCTTCCGCAGAGATGTAGTGTTTGGCGAACACGCTGCCGTCTTCCCACGTAACAAGGATGCAGTGCTGATCGGTGTCGAGCGTGTAGCGCAGCCGCTGCGCGGCAGAAACCTCGCCGTCGAACAGGTTACCCATCGGCATAACGACAACGCCAGGCACCGCAGGAGCAAAGCCCTCGGGACCACGACGCTCGAGCGCGAATCCAACCGGACCTTTCTGCACTAGCGTCTTCTGTGCCGGCGAGGTGTTGATGATTGCTGCGGCCAGGCTGGCGCGCTCGACGCGTTCTTCAATCTGCTTGACCTCGGCAGCGCTGACTACACCACCTTGTACCAACGACGCCAGCTTCTCGAGATGGTCAACGTAGGCCAGCATATTGAGCATCATGTTCGAGTTGAGCATGACGTTTGAGCCGTTCATACACAGGCTCTTGATCTTCTCAACCAGCTCCGGTTTGAGCTTATTCATTTGGCTTCCTCCGGGCGTACAGAGCCACGCATCCCAGCACACCGATCAGAACGAACGGGGCGAACAGAAAGTATTCCATTGCTAACCCTCCGGGGTTACGTCAGGATCGCACGCGGTCATGCCATCGATCTTGTTCGGGTCGAGATGTGGCAGCGCGTTGTTGAAGTATGCGTTGCGAAAGCGCTCAGGGATCACGTCGGACGTCGTCAGCCACTGCCGCATGGAGTGCTTGACGGCCACCTGAATGCGCACCTTGAGCAGGTCCCTCATGTGCGGCGCGTAGGCGAAACCCAGCCTGGCACCGAACGGGGAGAGCGTCAGCTCGAAGCGTGCCCAGCGACGCACGTTCACCGGTTGGTCGTCCAACGCTGCGTAACCGATGATGACGGTCGAGGCAATACGACTTTCCATACCGACGCTCATTGAGACGGTACGCAACTCAACATCGATACCATTGACGTTATAGCGGTCTACAGGTTCATCGGTCATATCACTTCCACCTTCTTGCGGATGAGCGATTCGCTGAAGTATGCGAGCGCGTTGATCTTGTAGTACAGACGGGTGGTGAAGAACGACAACGGATCCTCACCGGCCATGACGACCACCCGCGGAATCTCCGAGAAGCGTTCCAGCAGGTCGCGCACCTTACCTAGCCGTACTGACGATGCGTTCGGCGTGATATTGGTCAACACCAACATGGTCGGTGGGCTCTTGCCGTCGATCTCGTCGTATTCCTTGAGCAGCTTGTTCTCGAAGCCATCGTAGACGGTGTGCCATACGACATGCGAGCGCAGACCTAACGCCGCGATGTGTTGCGCCACCAGGTAGGCAGCGAACAGCTTGGCCTTGCCATCGTGTGGGTTACCGGACACGCCATAGACCATACGGCGCTGCGGATTGTCGAGAAACAACTGCAACGACTTCTCCTGCTCGGCCGGGTCAACGATGCGCTCATGCAGGCGTTCCGACTCGACAGCGAAGGCCATCGGATCCCACTTGAACGGGCCCTGTCGCCATACATGGCCCGGCACCACGACCTTGAGCTGTTCGCTTTGACGCACGGCAATCGTGGTCGGTAGCTTCTTCGGTTGTGCAACCGGCTTCAGCTCTTCCTCTACGTCCTGCTCAGTGAAGCGCTCGACCTTCGTGGTCTTGCGCGCCACCTTCTTGGCCGCTACCTTCACGTCCTCCTCGGTGGCCTCATTCTTGGGGTCGTACTTCACCACCGCCTTCTTGGCTGCTACGGGACGTCGAGTCCCGCGCTTGATTTCCTGCATGGTCAGCTCCCGTTTGTATCGGGCTTATTTACTGGGTCGGTTTCGTCTTCCGGCTTGATCGCCGCCAGCTCAGCCTTCAGACGTTCCATGCACAGCTCGAGCGCCTGAACCGTCAGCTCTACATCCAACGGCAGGCCGCGCGGATCGAAGCGGTTGCAGATGTCGCCCATGCGCGTGATGTACTGTTGTGCCGTTTGCGCACGTTTCATCCAGGGGTGAATCGGGAAGGGGTTGGACCTTGAGGCCATGTTATAGCTCCAGCTTGTTCATTTGGTCGCGAAGCTGCCGCATCATTGCCGGCGTCATATACACGGCTTCCCATTCAGGGTTGCCGTTGAGTTGGTGAAAACAGAATAGTTCAGCGGGGCCGGCGGACCTGATTAGCTCGACGCCACTGCATGAGTCCTCCGGGTCCGTCAGCGTAAGCAGCAATCTTTCCTTCTCCATGTCACAGCTCCATGCTGCTTAGTTGATTGCGCAACTCACGTGCCATGGCTGGTGTCAACCATACAGCATCGCTTGTGGGTTGGTTGTTGTCCTGCCACAGAACGATGACGTCGCCGACTTTCTCGATCTCGACTTTACGCGCATCGCCGTCCGCCTCGATTGTACCTGACAGTTGCATGTTATAGCTCCAGCTTCTTGAGTTGATCCTTGTTCGAGAAGTAACCACGCAACGTCTGCAGGTCGACTTCAGAAATGACCGGGCGGAACTTCGGGTTGATGCAGCCCCACCATTCATTAGCCAGGCACTTGCGGCGCACGTTCGAGTCGTCAAGAAAGATGCGCAGCTTCGGCGTCGGCTTGCCGTCCAACGGCGTCAGGATACGCGACACCCGCTGCTCGCAGTTCTCCATATTGGACGACATGGTCACGTCGTAGATACACGATGCGCGCGGGATGTTGATACCAGTCGACAGCAGCTTGCCGGTGCCAACCAGGATCTTCAGCTTGTAGTTACGCGCTGCTTCGATGTAGATGTCGCGCTGCTTGCGCTTCTTACCGGTCTTCTTGTCGAGCTGCGAACCCAGCTGACCGGTGAAGGCATAGGCCAACTTCTTGCCGGCGATCTTGTTGATCGCCATGACCAGCGCCTTGATTGGGGTGATCTGCGACAACGGAATCAGCACCATGTGCCCGGCCTTGGCGTCCTTGATAGCCCACTCAGCAATCAACTTCAGCCGCTTCGGATCCTTCTCGATGGCCGATACCATGCGCGTCCACAGCACGCCGCCCTTGTGGTTGGCAGTGTAGTTGGTACGCACCAGCGAGACGTGCGGACGCAACCGTTGCACCTTGGCCTCGTAGATCACCGGACCAATCAGATTGCGCATCAACACGAAGCGACCGTCCTTGCGGTTCGGTGTGCCCGACAGGCCGATCTTCCACCTGCAGTTGATCGACGCCAGGACGTTCGCGTACTTCGGTGCTGCACCCGTGTGGATCTCGTCGACCACGATGACGGCGAACATATCGCGCACCTTGCGCAGCAATGCCTTGCCCTTCTCCGACCAGAACGTCTGACAGGTCACCAGACACACATCGTACTTGAGGAAGTCCTCGTACGTCTTGGCAAAGCCGATCTTGTCCTTGCTGATGTTGGTCAACGCCTTCTGCGTGTCGGAGCCGATGAACGTTTCCTGAAAGCCGACCAACCAATCACGCTGCGATGCCATGATGATGGTCTTCATGCCGATCTTGCAGATGGCGGCCGTGCTCATGACCGTCTTACCGGAACGCGGCGGTGCCTTCAACACACCCCGCTTCTTCTCGATCATTGCTTTCACCGCGGCCGGCTGATACTCACGCAGCGTGCCGGTGAACTTCACACGCTTCGACATGGCCTGGGTCGGGAAGTGCGGCTTGATCCCCGATACCGAGATGTTGTGTTCCTTCAGCGTGTTGATAAGGATCTGCGGATTGCCAATCGGCGTCTTGATGTACGCCTTCTTGCCAACCTTGACCTCTTCCATCAGTTGCGCGCCACCCATGAAGGCCGCGCACTCGTCGCATACTTCCGGGTTGTGACGCTCAACCTTGTACTCGCACTTGTCGCAGCTCTTCTCGTTATAGAAGCGAAACGTCAGCTTGTCGCGCAGTTCATCGATCGCCGCTATGGGAATGTGCTTGCGGGGTATGAACAACGCCTCGCGCGCATGCACCTGAATGGCTGTCATTGTTTGAAGGTGAAGATCAGTTGATCGGAGTCGGGCATCCGGTTATCCCACAGCGATAGAATCGACTGCAGGTTCGTGTAGCGCACCGTGTTGATCGGCCCGACCTTGCCGGTGTAGACGAAGTCCATACGGGTCGTGAAGTCGATCTGCTTCATGGCCGCAATCATTGCCGACATGCCTTGCGGATTGATCGACAGCTGCGCTGCCTTGTTGTCACTGAGGTAGCCCCACATGAACAGGATCAGCTGCTGCGGGTCCGAGTCGAGCACCAGATCACGCAACGTCAGAACGTGTGTTTGTCGCTCCACGTCGTTGTGAATGATGGCCACCATATGCGGACGCACGTCATCAACACGCAGCAGCGACTTGTACTTCACGAGCTTTTGCCCGACCTGGCTATTTACGGTGCCAGCCACCACGTCATAGGTCATTTCTTTCTCCGCATAACCACACTGTGAATACGACGCACCTCGTGCTCCTTGTCGAAGCGCTCGACGGTGCCATGTGCATACTGTACTTCGTGACTGAACCGCTCGACGCCCAACACACATTGGTAGCCGGCGGCTTCGAGCTTGACCGTGAAGCCGGGCTGAACATTCCAGTCGGCATTGAAGCCCGGCAGCACCCAGTCCGTTAGCGCGTCCAACAGGTGTGCCGCGTACTTGTAGATCTTCGGCTCCTTGACCTGCATACACAACAGCGAGGCGTGAGCACCGGTTGCTTCATGGCGTGCTTCCAAAACGAGAACACCCCGCATCATGACGATGGATTTGCGCGCTTCATCATAGCTGAAGTAGCTGCGCTGATCGTCTGATAGCAGGGTGCAGTAGTCGTTATAAAAGCCGCGCAGGTTGATGATTGCGTCCAGGGCCTTGTGGGTGGTTGTGTTGTCCATGGCGAACCTCTAAATGTTTTCGATGGTGGCTCCAGCCATCTTTGCCATGCGTGCGCGCACCAGCGTATTATCGAGTTCACACTCGGCGACTGCGTCGAGCTTAATGTGCGCATCCTTGAACACGATAATTGCCGATTGACCGAACAGCATATGACGCGGACAGTCGGGTGGGATCCATTTGACGATAACGTTGCCTTGCTGCAGGAAATCCCGCGAAGCGGACATGCGCCCACCGCTCTTGTGCACCTCGACCAGAATGTCATCGAAGCGTTGCTTGGCGCACACCACGAGAATGGTAGCGATGCCTTTGATGAACGGGTCACGGTTGTACACCGTAGCCACATCCGATACACGCCGAGCCACATGATTGATGCTACGCATGTCCTACTCCTTATTACGACCTACAGTACCTTGCCTTTCGCGTTGACAATCAGTTCGAGCGCACCGAGCATGCCGTTCAGCTTGAAGCCGGCCTGGTCGATGTCCTTGATTAGATTGTCGAAGATGCCGATGGCGGTTTCCATCTCGCTCATGAGCGACGCCGATACCCGCGTCAGTCGACCAAGGAACGCCTTGCGTTGATCCTGGTTGCTGAAGTCGGACATCTCGTCCTTGTAGCGATCGGTCACGTACTGAGTCAGCGCCTTCTCGGCTTCCTTCAGGTACGACAGATGCAGCGTCATGATCGACCGCATCTTCTCGATGCGTGAGCGCGCCTGCAAATCCTTCGAGTGCGCCTCCATGATTGACTTCGCCGAGAACTGCTTGTTATCGTACATCTGCGGGGAGAGCCGCGAGGTGTGCAACGCGAATGCTTCCTTCAGGTCGTCCGGTGCCTTCACGCGCGCCTGCGTACGTTCCACGACCTTCTTGAACTTGGCGTACTCGTCGTCTGAGCGCACAACACCGAGGAACGACTTTGCTGGCGCAGCCTCAGCTTCGACTTCAACCGGCCGACGTTTCTTCTTGAGGGTAGTTGCCATGTCACTGCTCGTCTATGATAGTGGTAATCTCAGGGGAGATGCGCGGCGAGATCAGCAACGTACCCCGATTGGGATAGTGGAACACAAC
>Ga0247692_1000157_pt1 | contig 15559 bp, 15 predicted proteins | sample CNK33_metaG_FD_183041 | JGI IMG/M metagenome (GOLD analysis project Ga0247692, IMG submission 183041) | Soil microbial communities from Purdue University Martell Research Forest, Indiana, United States - CNK33 | ecosystem: Environmental > Terrestrial > Soil > Temperate forest > Bulk soil...
ACCGAAGAGGGCAGGCAGAAGCGCCAGCATGAGAACGAGCGGCGCAAGACCTATCGCGAGCCAGCCGCCGAATTGCACGGGCGGCCGACCAAACGCGACCGGCGCGTCATTGACAAAATTTCGCGTGAGGGTTGAACAGCTGTTCCATCGTCGCGTGAACGCCACCATATTCGGTGGTGTGTTCATTGACGACGCCGGACATGCAGATGGTCGTGGTGCCTGCGATGAGTACCAATGCGACCACCGATATAGCGAAGGTCAGTTTCACGGTACTCCCCCATGGAGATTGCAAGCGGAAACGGGCGATTCAGCTGGTAGTAAGCCGTACGTCAGATTAGGGTTAACGTGCCTTTTCGAACCCTTTAGTTGAGTTTAGGGCACTCGCGCAGTGCGCTCAATCTCAATCTGATGTCGCGCGCGAAATGCTTGTTACGCCAGATTTCCGGTCCCCTGCAAGGTGCAAAAAGCATCGGCGGGAGCCTTGAAATACGGCGTGCACACCCTTACTTGCACCGTTGATGCGCGGCCGGCATGTTGTATCGGCACTACGCCCATCGGGCGAGTGCCCTTAAACTGCCGCCGTTTCTTGGCCATATCTATTTGAATTTCAGCGACATGGAAAACACGCAAGAGAATCCGACGAGCCAGAATCCCACGCCCGCCGACGAAGCCGCGCGCCAGGCCGCAGAGGCCGCAGAGGCCGCATCGGGCGAGCCGCAGGCTCAGGCGCAACAGCCGGAAACGGCTGCCGGCGAACAGCAAGCCGAAACGTCCGGCGTCGAAGCCGCGCTGGCCGAAACGCAGGCGAAGCTGGCCGAAATGCAGGAAAACTTCCTGCGCGCCAAAGCGGAGACGGAGAACGTGCGCCGCCGCGGGCAGGAAGACGTCGCGAAGGCGCACAAGTTCGCCATCGAGAGCTTTGCCGAACATCTGCTGCCCGTCGTCGACAGCCTCGAAGCTGCCGTTACGCACTCCTCCGACGATCTCGTGAAGGTCCGCGAAGGCGTCGAGCTGACGCTGCGCCAGCTGACGGGCGCGCTGGAGAAGGGCAAGGTTATTGCTCTCAATCCCGTCGGCGAGAAGTTCGATCCGCATCGCCATCAGGCCATTTCGATGGTCCCGGCCGACCAGGAGCCGAACACCGTGGTCGCCGTGCTGCAAAAGGGCTATGTGATCGCCGACCGCGTGCTGCGTCCGGCGCTGGTCACGGTCGCGGCGCCGAAGTAAGCGGCGCTCGCACCGCCATGGCCGGCATTCCCGTCGACAGCACCGCGTTCGCGGTCTTCGGCCTGCAGGCACTCACGGCCGATACCTTCGACGCCGGCATTCAGTCGGTGGGCGACGATCTGGCCGTGGTGTTCTTCTGGGGGCTGGACTGCTTCAACTGCGAAATCGCGAAGAAGGCGATGCTCGCGCAGCCGGATGCAATGCGCGCGCTCGGCCTGCGCTGGTTTCACAGCAATGTGTACGAGCATCGCGAACTGGGCCGGCGTTTCCTGCTGCATGGCGTGCCGACGTGGTTCTTCTTTCACCGCGGCAAGCGTCTCGGGCGGGCGACGGGCTGGCGTGGTCTGGCGCAATTCGAAGCGGCCGTCGTCGCGGCGCGTGAGAAAATCCGCGCGGCCAGCGTAGGCCCGCCTGGGTTAGGGGCGGCGGGGTCAGGGTCAGCAGGCTCAATCGGCGACCAGACTGATTGAAAAAATTTAATGACCGCATCGCATTAAGGGTCTTGAAAACGATGCGACTGCACTTATGTTGAGTGCAGGATGAAATTCAGGGGCGGGACGCCCGGTGGCCAGATGGGTCAGCCAGCGATGCCCGCAGCGATCAAAGTCAGGAGATTAGTAAAAATGGGCAAAATCATCGGCATCGACCTCGGCACCACCAATTCGTGCGTGGCGCTGATGGAAGGCAATCAGGTCAAGGTAATCGAGAACTCGGAAGGTGCGCGCACCACGCCGTCGATCATCGCGTACATGGACGACAACGAAGTCCTCGTCGGCGCGCCCGCCAAGCGGCAATCGGTTACCAACCCGAAGAACACGCTGTACGCGGTCAAGCGCCTGATCGGCCGCCGCTTCGAAGAAAAAGAAGTGCAGAAGGACATCGGCCTGATGCCCTACAAGATCGTCAAGCACGACAACGGCGACGCCTGGGTCGAAGCGCATGGGCAAAAGCTCGCGCCGTCGCAGATTTCCGCCGAAGTGCTGCGCAAGATGAAGAAAACGGCTGAAGACTATCTGGGCGAGACGGTCACGGAAGCCGTCATCACGGTCCCGGCATACTTCAACGACAGCCAGCGTCAGGCTACGAAGGACGCAGGCCGCATCGCCGGTCTGGACGTGAAGCGGATCATCAACGAACCGACGGCGGCAGCGCTCGCGTTCGGTCTGGACAAGGCTGAAAAGGGCGACCGCAAGATCGCGGTGTTCGACCTGGGCGGCGGCACGTTCGACATTTCGATCATCGAAATCGCAGACGTGGACGGCGAAATGCAGTTCGAAGTGCTATCGACGAACGGCGACACGTTCCTCGGCGGCGAAGACTTCGACCAGCGCATCATCGACTACATCATCGGCGAGTTCAAGAAAGAGCAAGGCGTCGATCTGTCGAAGGACGTGCTCGCGCTGCAACGCCTGAAGGAAGCGGCTGAGAAGGCGAAGATCGAACTGTCGTCGGGTCAGCAGACGGAAATCAACCTGCCGTACATCACGGCGGACGCATCGGGTCCGAAGCACTTGAACCTGAAGATCACGCGCGCCAAGCTGGAAGCGCTGGTCGAAGACCTGATCGAGCGCACGATCGAACCGTGCCGCGTCGCAATCAAGGATGCAGGTGTGAAGGTCGGCGAAATCGACGACGTGATTCTCGTCGGCGGCCAGACGCGTATGCCGAAGGTGCAGGAGAAGGTCAAGGAGTTCTTCGGCAAGGAACCGCGTCGTGACGTGAACCCGGATGAAGCCGTTGCAGTCGGTGCGGCGATCCAGGGTCAGGTGCTGTCGGGCGACCGCAAGGACGTGCTGCTGCTGGACGTGACGCCGCTGTCGCTGGGCATTGAAACGCTCGGCGGCGTGATGACGAAGATGATCAACAAGAACACCACGATCCCGACGAAGCACGCTCAGGTGTATTCGACGGCGGACGACAATCAGGGCGCCGTGACGATCAAGGTGTTCCAGGGCGAGCGCGAAATGGCGGCGGGCAACAAGCTGCTGGGCGAGTTCAACCTGGAAGGCATTCCGCCCGCACCGCGTGGCGTGCCGCAGATCGAAGTGAGCTTCGACATCGACGCGAACGGCATTCTGCACGTCGGCGCGAAGGACAAGGCGACGGGCAAGGAAAACCGCATCACGATCAAGGCGAACTCGGGTCTGTCCGAAGCCGAAATCGAAAAGATGGTGAAGGACGCGGAAGCGAACGCGGAAGAAGATCACAAGCTGCGTGAACTGGCCGACGCCCGCAACCAGGGCGATGCGCTGGTCCACAGCACGAAGAAGGCGCTCACCGAGTACGGCGACAAGCTGGACGCGGGCGAGAAGGAAAAGATCGAAGCCGCGCTGAAGGATCTCGAAGAAGCGTTGAAGAGCGGCTCGAGCGACAAGGCTGCGATCGAAGCGAAGATCGAGACGGTTGCAACGGCGTCGCAGAAGCTCGGCGAAAAGATGTATGCCGACATGCAGGCGCAAGGTGCAGCGGGCGCGACAGGTGCGGGTGCAGCCGGTGCGGAAGCTGCGGCCGCCGGCCAAAGCCAGCAGGCCGACGACGTCGTCGACGCCGAGTTCAAGGAAGTGAAGAAGGACTAAGCCGGGTTGCTATCTGACCGCAAGGCTGCGCATGTCATCCGTGCGCAGCCCGGCTGCAAAGGGTTGAGCGCCATCCACGGCGTCTGAACCGATCACGCGCCTGGCGAGCCTTTCGGCTCTCCGGGCACATTTGTTTTATGGAGGGCGCGGCTTTTGACCCGTAATTGCGGTCGAGGCCAGAGCCTTACGAGTCGCGAGACTCCAGCATTCAAGAGGAGCCGCCGCGCCGCATCGCGCGGATGGCGTTGAACCGATATGGCGAAACGGGATTACTACGAGATTCTGGGCGTTGCAAAGAACGCGAGCGACGACGAAATCAAGAAGGCTTATCGCAAGCTCGCGATGAAGCACCACCCTGACCGCAATCCGGGCAACAAGGATGCGGAAGGGCATTTCAAGGAGGTGAAGGAAGCCTATGAAATGCTGTCGGATTCGCAAAAGCGTGCAGCGTACGACCAGTACGGCCACGCTGGCGTCGATCCGAACATGGCGGGTGCGGGCGCCCAGGGTTTCGGCGGTTTTGCCGACGCATTCGGCGATATCTTCGGCGACATCTTCGGCCAGGCAGCGGCGGGTGGGCGCGGCGGCCGCGGCGGTCCGCAGGTGTATCGCGGCGCCGATCTGCGCTACAGCATGGAAATCACGCTCGAGCAGGCCGCGCACGGCTACGACACGCAAATCCGCGTGCCGAGCTGGGTGTCGTGCGAAATCTGTCACGGCTCGGGCGCGAAACCGGGCACGAAGCCGGAAACCTGCCCGACCTGTAACGGCTCAGGCGCGGTGCGGATGTCGCAAGGTTTCTTCAGCATCCAGCAGACGTGTCCGAAGTGCCATGGCACGGGCACCTACATTCCCGAGCCTTGCACGCACTGCCACGGCGCGGGCAAGACCAAGGAAACCAAGACGCTGGAAGTGAAGATTCCGGCGGGCATCGACGACGGCATGCGCATCCGTTCGGCTGGCAACGGCGAGCCGGGCATCAACGGTGGTCCGTCGGGCGACCTGTACGTCGAGATTCACATCAAGGCGCACGCTGTATTCGAGCGCGACGGCGACGATCTTCATTGCCAGATGCCGATTCCGTTCACGAAGGCGGCACTGGGCGGCGAGATCGAAGTGCCGACGCTTGCTGGCCGCGCGAGCTTCACGGTGCCGGAAGGCACGCAGTCGGGCAAGACGTTCCGGCTGCGCGGCAAGGGCATCAAGGGTTTGCGTTCGAGCATCGCGGGGGATCTGTACGTGCATGTTCAGGTGGAAACGCCCGTCAAGCTCACGGATTCGCAGCGCGACCTGCTGCAGCAGTTCGAGAAGTCGCTCGTGGAAGGCGGCGCGCGTCACAGCCCGCAGAGCAAGAGCTGGTTCGATCGCGTCAAGAGCTTTTTCGATTAACGCGTTCTGAAGTTGGCGGCATGCATGGCGGCTCAGGAAACAGCGGCTCACGAAGGAAGCTCCGTGTTCGCGTTGCTGGACGACTGCGACTCGACTGCGAGTCGCCGTTCGAGCCGGCTGTACACGGGGTTTCGTCACGAGCACGTTTGCACTGACCGCGCGCAGCTGGACGCTGTCTGCGAGGCGGCTTCGGCCGATATCGACAGCGGGCTGTTCGCGGTCGTGCTCGCCGACTACGAATTTGGACAGGCTTTGCAGCAGAAAACGCAGCGTGCCAATGGCACGCTGCGTTTGTTATTGTTCGACACGTGCCGGAAGATGTCGCGCGACGAGGTCGACACATGGCTCGCGCTTTACGACAGCGCGGCCGTCGAGCCTTCTGTGGCGGGCATCGGCGGCGTTCATGCGAGCGTCGACGAAACGCAGTTCACGCAGGCCATCGGCGCGATTCACGACGCGCTGCGCGCCGGCGACTCCTATCAGATCAACTACACCTACCGGCTGTATTTCGACGTGTTCGGCACGCCCGCCGCGCTGTTCAGGCGACTGCGCGCGCGGCAGTCGGTTCATTACGGCGCGCTGATCGCGTTGCCCGATGACCGCTGGGTCGTGTCGTGCTCGCCCGAGCTGTTCGTCGAGAAGAAGGGCGCTTCGCTGCGCACGCGGCCAATGAAGGGCACCGCGCCGCGTTCGTCGGATGCGCAGCAGGATCGCGCGGCTGCCGAGTTCCTCGCCAGCGACCCGAAGAACCGCGCGGAAAACGTGATGATCGTTGATCTGCTGCGCAACGATCTGTCGCGGATCGCGGAAACCGGCACGGTGAAAACTCCCGCGCTGTTTTCGATCGAGCCGTATCAGTCGTTGTGGCAGATGACGTCGACCGTGACGGCGACGTTGCAGCCGCGCACGTCGTTTGCCGAGGTGTTGCGCGCGCTGTTTCCGTGCGGCTCGATCACGGGCGCGCCCAAGCACAAGACCATGCAGTTGATCGAGCAGCTCGAATCCACGCCGCGCGGGCTGTACACGGGCGCAATCGGCTGGCTCGACTCCCAGCCGGACCTTGGTGAGACTGTCGGCAAGCAGTGCGGCGATTTCTGTCTGTCGGTGGCGATCCGCACGCTGACGCTCGGCGCCGTCACATCGGACGGAGCGCGGCACGGCGAAATGGGCATCGGCGCGGGTATCGTGCTCGATAGCGTGGCGCAGGACGAATACGCGGAGTGCAAATTGAAAGCACGTTTCCTGACGGAAGCCGACCCGGGATTCCAGCTGTTCGAAACGATGTATGCGACGCGTGAAGGCGGCGTGCGGCATCTCGACCGGCATCTCGCGCGACTTGGCCATAGCGCGCGGTGGCTGGGCTTCGCGTTCGACGAAGACAGCGTGCGCGCGCAACTCGTCGCGCAATGCGCGGCGCTGCGCAACGCCACGCCGCACCGGATGCGGCTGACGCTGGACAAGACCGGCGCGGCGGAGATCACGTTTGCGCCGCTCGTGCCGCTGACGGAAGAAGTGGCCGGCGTGCTGCTCGGCCCCGATCACGGTTTCGCGACGATGCAGGCGGCCGATCCGCTGCTGCTGCACAAGACGACGCGTCGCGCGGAATACGATCGTGGCTGGCGCGAAGCCGAATCGCTTGATGCGTTCGACACGTTGTTCTTCAACGAACGCGGCGAGCTGACCGAGGGCGGTCGGTCAAACGTTTTCGTGATGCTGGATGGACGCTGGTGGACGCCGCCGTTGTCTTCGGGCGTGCTGCCGGGCGTGATGCGCGGTGTGCTGCTGGACGATCCCGACATGCAAGCCGCCGAACGGGTGCTGACTCGGGAAGATGTGTTGAATGCGCAAGCGCTGCTACTCTGCAATGCGCTGCGTGGAGCGATGCCGGCGCGGATTATTGCTTGAACAAGGAAGCCGGCAATCCTCCCCGTTCACGGGGAGGAAGGATGGGCGGCGAACCGGAGGTTCGCTTCTCGGGCCGATGTTGATCGATCTGGCTTGACACGTATATGTATGGATGTACAGTAACCACATGCCTTCCATACTCCAGTCCGGCGTTCGATTCAGGGCCTATCCCAGTGCGGGATTGGCATCCTTGCTCGCGCGATGGATCGGCTGTCAGCGTTTCATCTACAACGGCAAGGTGAACGAAGACCGGCTGTTCGCGGCACAACGCCGGCTTGAGATGGCCTCGGGTAACGTGGAAGTCAAAACCCCGCTCGACCAGGCGTATTCCCAGTTCAAGGACCGGGAACTCACACCGTGGCTGTATGACGTGCCCAGTCAGATCCTTCGCAACGGCGCGGTACGCTGGATGAACGCCAAGCAACGTCAGCTGAAAAAGCTCGGCAAGGCACCTCGGCGCCGGACCCGCAGGGACTTCAACAGCGTCCACGTGACGGCGGAACTGTTCCGCTTTGTTCAGACCGCTGCGGGACCGGCCATCGAACTGGGCACGAAGGCCGAGCCCATCGGCAGGTTACCTTTCAAGGCGCATCGCCCGTTTGGACTGCCAAAGAGCATCGTCCTCCGCGAGGTTGCGGGCCAATGGTTTGTGAGTTTCTGCTACGGGCAGGCGAGCAATGTCATCCCGCGCGAGCCGCACGAACTGGCGTACGAGCTGAATGCGCTCGACGACGAGACGCTCGCGGGGTTCACGCTCGGCCTTGACCGCAATGTGGCCGACAACTGTGTCGCCACGAGCGCCGGCGAGCAGTTCCACTTCGATCCTGTGACCGTCGAACGCATGCGGCGCAAGGAGATCGGTGCGAAGCGGTATCAGCGGCGCCTGGCGCGAACGCAGAAAGGCTCAGCGAACCGCCGCAAGCTGGCCAGACGGCTTGCCCGACGGCAGGACTACGCCACACGCGTGCGCAACGACTTCGCCCACCGGCTCACGTACCGGCTCGTCAACAGCGAAGCGCGCTTCTTTGTGCTCGAGGATCTCAAGGTCCGGAACATGAGCCGGCGCCCGAAGGCCGTGAAAGACGGGCGCACGGGAAAGTGGCTGAGAAACGGAGCCAACGCGAAGGCTGGCCTGAACCGGAAGATCCTCGCCTCGTGCTGGGGCAGAATCGACGCGTTTCTCCGCTATAAGGCCGCGGAACAGAACAAGCTGGTCGGCAAGGTGCCGGCCCGGAATACATCGAGAGGATGTTCCCGGTGCGGGCACATCCACGCAGACAACCGGGATGCCGGTCGGTTTGTCTGTGTACGCTGCGGTTTCACGCTGCATGCTGACCATAACGCGGGGATCAACATCAGGACCCGGGGAATCGAGGCATTGCGCGACGGAGCCTTCTCTGTCGGGAAACCGAAAAAGCGCGTTGCGTTTCGACGCAAGAACCGCAGTACGACCGGTGGGACGCCGGGAAGTTGCCTGTGGAGCGAATGTAAGACCTGATCCACGCCTTGCGGCGTAGGTCAGGCAGTCCGCCACGAAGCAGGAATCATGCGTCGCGAGGCGCAGAAGCACCGGGCTTTAGCCCGGTGAGAGTTCACTGGTTTAGCCGGCAACGTAGGAGGAACGCGCGTCAGGCGTGATGCCGGTGAAACAGATTATCGATCCACGCGGCGAGGCGCGCATGCCAGGTGGCGTCGTATTCGTGGGGATGATTGCCATGGTCACGGATGCGCGTGACGTCGATCAGGCAGAAGGCGCTCATGTTCGAATCTCCGTTGGCGCGCGCTGAGCGCGTTGGAAGGAGAACGAAGATAGACGACACGGATTGCTGGTTGAATCGGACCGGTCGGAAAGATGTTCGTACGGCTCCGCACAGATCCCCATGAAAAAGCGGCGCTTCGAAGCGCCGCCGGAATCAATCAGAACGTGTGCTCAGGCCCCGGGAACGTACCGTCCTTGACAGCCCGCACGTACGCCTCGACGGCAGCGAGAATGCTCGGCTGCCCCTGCATGAAATCTTTCACGAAGCGCGGACGCTTGCCGGGGAAAATGCCCAGCATGTCGTGCAGCACCAGCACCTGACCCGAACACTCGACGCCCGCGCCGATGCCGATCGTCGGGATGCGCAACTGCTTCGTGACTTCGGACGCGAGCAGCGTCGGCATCGCTTCCATCACCAGCAGTTGCGCGCCCGCGTCCTGCATTGCGCGCGAATCGCGCAGCAACTGGGCCGCGCCCGCTTCCGTCTTGCCTTGCACCTTGAAGCCGCCGAACGCGTGCACCGATTGCGGCGTGAGCCCGACGTGACCGCACACGGGCACCGCGCGCTCGACCAGAAAGCGCACCGTGTCCGCGAGCCATTCGCCGCCTTCGAGCTTCACCATCTGCGCGCCTGCCTGCATCAGCTTGACGGCGTTCGTGAACGCGTCGGCGGGCGTGCCGTAGGTGCCGAACGGCATGTCGGCGACGATCAGCGCCGACGGCTTCGCACGCGCGACGCAGGCCGTGTGATACGCGATTTCGTCGATGGTGACGGGCAGCGTCGTGCTCTGGCCTTGCAGCACGTTGCCGAGCGAATCGCCGATCAGCAGCGAATCGACGCCCGCGCGATCGAGCAGCGCCGCGAAGCTCGCGTCGTAGCACGTGAGCATCGCGATCTTGTCACCGGCTTCGCGCATCGCCTGGAGTTTCGGGACGGTGACGGCGCTGCGGCTCGTCTCCTGCAGATAGGTCATGGGTGATCCATTGGGAACGCGGCTACACGCTACAGCCAGACGCTATAGCGTGCCGCCTTTGACAAAGAATTCCTTGCGCCCGCGCATCGCTTCGATGCGTTCGACGAGCAAAGCAAGGTCCGCGTCGGATTCGAGCGGATTCAGGTGTTCGGCGCTGACCGTGAGAACGGGCGCGCCGTCGTAGTGATAGAAGAAGTCGTTGTATGCGTCGCACAGCGAGCGCAGGTACGCATCCGAAATCTGCAGTTCCATCGGCACCGCGCGCTTCTGAATGCGCGAGAACAGCACTTCGGGACTTGCCTGCAGATAGATGATCAGATCGGGTGACGGGCCGGACACATCCAGCTTCGCCGCGAGCGCGCGATACAGCGGGTACTCGTCGTCCTGTAGCGTCAGACGCGCGAAGATGTCGTTCTTCTGCGTCATGAAATCGGTGATGAGCGGCGTGCCTGCCGTGCGCAGCGCGTTGATGTCCTGCACCTGCTGCGCGCGCTGCAGCGCGAAGCTCAGCTGTGCGGGCAGTGCATAGCGCGACGTGTCGCGATAAAAGCGCTCGAGAAACGGATTGTCCTGCGGACGTTCGAACAACTCGTGCATCGACCAGCGTTGCGCGAGCCGGCGCGCGAGCGACGTCTTGCCGACGCCGATCGGCCCTTCGATCGTCAGATAGCCGTGTGGCGGACGCAGGTCGGGCGCCGTGACGGTGAGCGGTGCGGCGGACATTGGCAGGGAGTTCATGGGCAGCCGCCCTTGGGCGTATCGTTCCTGGTGTCATCTGTGCGGATCGCATCGGCCGCATTGGGCGCGACGCACTGGCACGGAGACTTCATCTTTTCGATGCGCTGATCGGCGACGGCTGAAAGAAATGCATCGGCGCGACCGCGTTGCGGGATGATCAGCGCGGGTTCGATTTCGACGAGCGGCACGAGCACGAACGCACGCTCCGTCATGCGCGGATGCGGCACGATCAGATCGGGTTCGTCGATGGCGTGTTCGCCAAACAGCAGGATGTCCAGATCGAGCGTGCGCGGCGCGTTGCGAAAGGGGCGCTCACGGCCGAAGTGATGCTCGATCTTGTGACACAGCGCGAGCAGATGGCGAACGGGCAGCGTGGTGTCGAGCTTGACGACGAGATTCAGATAATCGTCGCCGCCCGCATCGATCGGGGCCGTTCTATAAAGGCTCGATTTCGCGAGCACGGTGACGGTGTGCTGTTGTGCGAGACACACCACCGCGTCTTTCAGGGTCTGGCGCGCGTCCCCGAGATTCGCGCCGAGGCCGAGATAGGCAACCGTCATGGCATAACTTCCTGCAACTTGCGTTCGACGGCGCGCGCCGGGAATGCGTCAGTCCTCATGCGGGCCGTCGTGGCTCGCATCGTCTTCTGCGCGGTTTCCTGAAGCCGTGCCGCCCTCCATTCCGTCGCCCTGTTTGCTGCGGTTTCGGCTGTTGCTACGCCGCCGTCGTTTTCTGGGCGCCCGGTCCTTCCCGCCTTGCGCAAGCAGTGCTTCGCGCGCGGCGATGTCTCCTTCGATGAACTCCGTCCACCATGAACCGACCGACTCATCCAGTTCGCCCGATTCGCAGCGCAACAGGAGGAAATCATACCCCGCTCTAAATCTTTGGTGTTCCAGCAACTTCAGCGCGCTGCGGCCCGAGCGCTTTTCGAGGCGATGCTGCAGGCCCCAGATCTCACGCATATCCGACGAGAAGCGTTTGTGGATGGCGAGCTTTTCGGTCTGCATGTCGAGCACGTCGTCCATCGCGCGATGCAGCGCGGGCACCGGGAACTCGCCGTTCGCCTCGTACTGCTGCCAGCGTTGCTGCATGTCGTGCCACAGCAGGGTGGCGAACAGGAAGCCCGGCGACACCGGCTTGCCCGCACGCACGCGCGCGTCGGTGTTGTTCAACGCGAGCGTGATGAACTTCTCGCCGTGCGGCTGTTCGAGCACGACGTCGAGCAGCGGCAAGAGACCGTGATGCAGCCCTTCCTTGCGCAGACGCTGCAGGCACGCAAGCGCATGGCCCGACAGCAGCAGCTTGAGCATCTCGTCGAACAGACGCGCGGCGGGCACGTTGTTGATCAGATCGGCCAGTTCGATGATGGGCGCGCGCGTCGCTTCGTCGATATCGAAATCGAGCTTCGCGGCGAAGCGCACGACGCGCAGCATGCGCACCGGGTCTTCGCGATAGCGCGTTGCCGGATCTCCGATCATGCGCAGCAAGCGCGCGCGCACATCGGCCATACCGTTGTGATAGTCGAGCACGGTTTGCGTGGCGGGATCGTAGTACATCGCGTTGACGGTGAAGTCGCGGCGCGTGGCGTCTTCGTGCTGCTCGCCCCAGACGTTGTCGCGCAGCACGCGGCCGCTTGCATCGACGGCATGCGTGCGACGGTCCAGCTCGTCGCGCTTCAGGCGGCGCGGCGGCGGGGCGTCCGCGTCAGCGGGCGGGGCGTCCACGAGCGCTCGGAACGTCGACGTTTCGATGATGTCCTGGCCGAACTGCACGTGCACGATCTGGAAGCGCCGCCCGATGATGCGCGCGCGGCGGAACAGCTTCTGCACCTGTTCGGGCGTGGCGTCCGTGGCGACGTCGAAGTCCTTCGGCGCGATGCCAAGCAACAGATCGCGCACGGCGCCGCCCACGATGAACGCGCGAAAGCCCGCCTGTTGCAGGCCTTCCGTCACGCGGATTGCGTTGCGCGAAATCAGCGATGGGTCGATCCCATGAATGTCCGACGAGATGATGACGGGTGCGTCCGGCTCGGGCGCGGCCGCTGGGGCCGGCTTGCGGCGCGTGCCGCCCTTCGACGATGAAGCGCCGCCTTTCGATGACGTACGGGGTGCGCGGCTGGTGTGCGCGCGCTCTTCCGGCACAACGTAGTCGTCTGCTTCTGCGGGAGGCGCGGCTTCGTCAGCGGGCTCTGCGTCCTGTCCGAACAGCTTGCGAATGAGTTTCTTGATCACGAGGGTTGAAAGAGTTCGAGGATGCGCCAGCCATGCTTCTGGGCATGTGCGCGTAGCGTGTCGTCCGGGTTGGTCGCGATCGGGTCGGTGACCTTTTCGAGCAGCGGGATGTCGTTATGCGAATCGCTGTAGAAATAGCTGCGTTCGAAATCCGACCATGTTTTGCCCAGCGATGTGAGCCATTCTTCCGTGCGCACGATCTTGCCTTCACGGTAGCTCGGCGTGCCTTTCGGGTAGCCGGTGTAATCCGATGCGGGGTGACCGTCGATCGTCTCCACTTCGCACGCGATCAGCTTCTCGACGCCGAAGACTTCGGCGATCGGCGCGGTGATGAATTCATTGGTCGCGGTGACCATGCAGCACAGGTCGCCCGCGTCGCGATGCTTGCGCACCAGTTCCATCGCGGCGGGCACGATGGCGGGTTTGATGACCTCGTGCATGTACTGGTCGTGCCACGTTTTGAGCTGCGAGCGCGGGTATTTCGCCAGCGGCGTCAGCATCGCGACCAGATAGGCATGAATGTCGAGCTTGCCGGCCTTGTAGTCGGCAAAGAAGCGATCGTTTTCACGCGCGAAACTTTCGGCTTCGACAATGCCGAGTTTCACCATGAAGCGGCCCCATTCGTGGTCGCTGTCGGTGGGGATGAGCGTGTGATCGAGGTCGAAGAGAGCGAGGTTAGCCATGGGGGACTATTTTACTTGAAGCGGATGAAGAGGCCTGGGCAGCCGCGCGACGCGGGGCGTCGACCGTGCCGCTCGCAGTGCTGGCGCCGTCGGGCGACGCGAGCATCGTGCGCAAAAGCGGCAGCGTGACGGCGCGCTTCTGCTCGAGCGAAAAGCGGTCGAGCGCGTCGAGCAATGCCATCAGGCTTGGCATGTCGCGGCGGAAATGTGTCAGCAGGTAGGCGGGCACATCGTCGGCGAGATTGATGCCGCGCTCGCGCGCCGCGCGCTTCAGAACGGCCGCCTTGCCATCGTCGGCGAGCGGCGCGACATGGAACACGAGGCCCCAGCCGAGCCGCGTGCGCAGGTCTTCACGCACGTCGAGGCCCATCGGCGCGGCGTTGCCCGCGGCGACGAGCGCGCTGGTCGGATGGGCGCGCACTTCGTTGAACAGGTTGAACATCGCGATCTGCTGCGCGCCGGACAGGCGGTCGCAATCGTCGATCGCGTACAGCGCGATGGCGGGGTCGAAGGCGAAGGCCGCGAGGCTGCTCTGCGGGCCGGCGTAGCGCGCGTGGCCCGGCGGCACCTCATGCACGAGCGCCTCCAGCAGATGCGTGCGGCCGCTGCCCGTCTCGCCCCAGACGTAGAACGTGCGGTCCGCGACCGGGCCGGCCGCGAGCGCCGCGTCCAGTTCGCGCAGGCGCGTGACCAGCTCGGCGTTGGTGCCGGCGAAGAAGTTGTCGAATGTCGATGGCGGCGGGGTGCCGAGATCGAGCGTCAATTGGCGCGACACAATAGATAAGCGGTTAATGACCGGTATGCGAACCGATAAGCGATCAGTTCTTGTAAAGCGAGCTGGACAGATAACTCTGCCGCAACTCGCGGAACGCGACAGACAGTATCGCGCTGACGGGCAGCGCGATCAGCACGCCGAAAAAGCCGAACAACTGGCCGAACGCGAGCAGCGCGAAGATCACCGCGAGCGGATGCAGCCCGATCCGTTCGCCGACGAGCCGCGGCGTCAGGAAGAAACTTTCGAGTATCTGACCGATGCCGTAGATCAGCGCGACAGCGCCGAACCCGTACCAGTCGCCGAATTGCAGCAGCGCGGCGAGAAGCGCGAGCGCGAGGCCCGTCGCGAAGCCGATATACGGGATGAAGACGGCGAGCCCCGTGAAGATGCCCACGGGCAGCGCGATCTCGAACCCGGCGATATACAGCGCGGCCGCATAGAACACGGCGAGCACGCCCATCACGAGCAACTGGCCGCGCAGATATTGCGACAGCATGTGATCCATGTCGCGCGCGAGATGGATCGTCTTCGCGAAAAAGCGGCGCGGGATGAAGCCGCGCAGGCGTGCGAGCATCGCGTTCCAGTCGTACAGCAGATAGAACAGCACGAGCGGCACCATCACGACGTTGCCGACCACGGTGATCATCACGTTCGAACTGGTGCGGATCGAGGTCCACGCATACAGCACGACCGTTTGCGCGCTGCCTTCGAGCTGACCCATCACCACGTCGCGGATGCTCGCGAAATCGAGCGGATCGATGATGCCCAGCAACGCCAGCTTGGGCTGCAGCCAGCCGTGCAGATGCGAGAAGAACGAAGGCACCTGCTGCTTGAGTTGCGGCACTTCCTTCTGGATGACGCCGAGCACGAGCAGCCCCAGCAGCGTGACGATCAGGGCGAAGAACAGGATCATCAGCAGCGCGGCGATGCCGCGCGGGACGCGCCGGCGGGTCATCCACGCGACGCCCGGCTGCAGGATATAGGCGAGGATCGCGCCGAGCAGGAACGGCGTGAGCACGGGGCTCAACAGCCAGAGCAGAATGCCGACGGCCAGCGCAATGGCAAGCCAGATAAAGGCGCGGCGCTGATACGGCGTGAGGATCGGACTGTTTTGCTGCAAAACGGGTTTCCCTGGTGTCGTGTCGGCGTCTCAAATTCCAGCCGTGCGGCCGGCATCGGGTAAAATCGCATTTTACCGACCTTCGAGCTCTCCCCCCATGAATCAACCGAAATCCGCCCCGAATTCCCCTGATTCGGCCCAAGGTTTGTCGTATCGCGACGCGGGCGTGGACATCGACGCGG
>Ga0247692_1000158_pt1 | contig 15555 bp, 21 predicted proteins | sample CNK33_metaG_FD_183041 | JGI IMG/M metagenome (GOLD analysis project Ga0247692, IMG submission 183041) | Soil microbial communities from Purdue University Martell Research Forest, Indiana, United States - CNK33 | ecosystem: Environmental > Terrestrial > Soil > Temperate forest > Bulk soil...
CAAGCCTCGGAACAGGTAATGCGATAGGTCCTGACTCGTGCCTGTCCCAAACGTCGCCAGACTGGTCTTGGAATCCGCGTCTCTCCCTGATAGCCAAAACTTCTTCCCTGTTTATTGCTCCAAGTCTTTCCGCCATCGTTCGACCAATCCAAAAAGATAGTCGGAGGCCCGAAGTGCGTCGGGTCATCCTGCGCCCAGCCCACTCCCAAATCCATGTCTAGTTCGAAGCGATAGTGAGCAATTCTTTCTTCTTCGATGAAAATATGCGGAGCCGTGCGCATCCGAATGATTGGGTTGCCATCATTGTCTAAATAGCTCCGGCTCATCACGTAGGATTTATTGCTGCCCCAATCTCCGACGATGTGCTGGCCGAAAGCAAAAGCATGGTTCCAGCTCGGATGCGCCGTCATCTGGCCTGTAACTGCGTTGAGGTTATCCCGCTCATGCCAAAGCTGGCTGGCTGTGTCATAGAGCCATGTCGCGCCCAACGAATTGTTGGCCGAAGGAAAGTAGACCTGCCAGAACGTATGCCCATCGTCCTGATAAGAGAAGCTCACGGCATCTGAAATCTTGGGATAACTTTGCCAAGCGAGTTCCACGGCATGTGTCGTCACTCTGACCGGGGTATATCCATTAAGTCTCCAGCCCTGCGCATTACCTCTATCATCTCCGCCTACCCAGAACACGGAATTGTCGAGCTGGCTGATGGCAAACGTCGCTCCGCATCCTTGCTCTATGAATCCACCCGGCGAAACATCGAAAACAGAAAGACTTCCACTGGCGAAATAGATGACGGACTTCTTCCTTCCAAGAAAACCGACTTCTCGATGGTCTACCACCATGCCCACCACGTTGTCCGCATAGACGCTGACGATAATCTGCCCGTTCAGATTCCAATTATTGCCATCGAGCACGTTTGAGATGCAAATGGTCTGGGAATTGGCGATGAGAGCAAGGAAGAACGAATCGCAGAACGCCACTTGAATGACTGGAGCATTCCCTGTGGACAGTGTGAAGTTGGAAGCGGCGACTTGCTGAAAAGTGCCTGCTGCAATCGGCAGCCCGCTCACGCTATCAATCGTCGTCGCCAGATAGTAGATGAAAACGAAACCACCCGAAGCAATGAGAAGCTGAGTCTCATTTGCGGCCATTGAAACTGGTTTGCCATCGTTGACTAGCGGCGTCAGCGGATTCAAAACGGTTGTAGCTGTTGAGACTAACCGCCCAAAAGCGTCAAAGGTGGGAATGATTTCGTAGAAGTGCGTTTGGCCGGCATCGAAGAGCCTGCCATTGAACTCGAATTTCCCACGAGAAGCGCCATCCAGCGTGTAAAATGATTTAAGCCCTGGCGTGTAGTACAGCGCCATCTTGCTCTTGCCGTCGCCAAGTTCGTGCAGTTCCGGATAGAGATTTACGGCGCGCTGGCAATCAAATCCGAGACCTTGGGAGGTATATGACCCGCCACAAAAATTGAATTGAGCGCACATTTATTCATTAACAACAAAAGGCAATGATAAACTTTTTGCTTTTCTTTCCTGCCTGCGACGATTAACCATTGCGGCTATCTGCGGCTTTGTCATGCGACGCGTGGACATTTCTAGCAGCATTTCGATGCTTGCTTTTCTTCTTTGCCCCATGAACGGCAAAATCCTTTTACAAACCTCTTCGGCCTTGTCGCCTCCAAAACTTATAGTCCAATATGTTTTGTGGTGTGATTTCTTTGGTCTGTATGGCCCCTTGACCGGAACTCCCATCACCAATGCGGCGTGGCGCACGACATCTTCATCTGTCATGGACAATTGAATGACCATGGCATTGTTTATGTATCTGTTTTTGCGAGTGCGCGGACTAAAACTTCCTTCGCCTTCCATTAATCCGGCCAGCCATAGCGTTTCTTGTTCGTAGGTCATAATTCCATTTTACCACAACTTCTAACGTCTGATAATCATTGTGTCACTTCTCCAATCGTACATAGCAACTCCCGTTCCGCTTAGACCTGGGTCGCAACGCAGGATTGGAGCAGGCAAATTGATGTCTTTGAGTGCAGCAAGTGAACTCATGGCAATCTGCACGACTTCCGGCTCAAGTTGCTTGTCTGGAAACTCCGCATGCAGTGCAATGGCAAGGTTGTAGCGAATGGCCTGAGCATAAGCCGGAGGAAAAGTTACATCCGTCGTGCTCAAATCCGGCCAAGTGCTGAGCGGCTGCCACGAATAGATAACGACATTGCAGGCAAGGCCGGGAATCACCCAGAAGTTCAGGTTCCTTAGAGGAAACGCTCCGTCGTCATAGCAGAATAGCGGATAGGACCCCCCGATATTCTTAACCCTTACGTTCGCCCAACCGTCATCATCAAGCAATGTGATAGGAACTTCGGATGGCTGTGTTGGGTTGGAAAGAATCTGGCAGCCCATCCGGTGAATCTTTGCCGGACGGGGAATGTTGAAGTTTCCACCAGTGCCAAGCGTGTAGACTTGCTGGCCTAGAACAAGCGGGAAGGTATCAATGCGCGTGGTGAAAACCTTCAGGCCATCAGCCTGCCACTCATCCATCATCTGCTGAAGAATGAGCGAACAATCTGCAGCTTCATTGCCTTGCAGTGTTTCGCCGGATGCGAGAAACCCCGCCAGCCGCGCGGAGCTGCTGATGAGGTCTATCTGCTTGATGGTTAGTCTACCTCTGCGACCTTTTCGGGAAGTCCTTCGAGCTTGTTCGGGCTGTCTACCCAGCCTTCTTTTTCAAGTTTGGCCAATTGCTTTTTGCATTCTGCTTCATCAATCGGCTGAGGGAAATTCTGGTCCCACCCGATGGGAACAAAGCAGGTCTGGTAGGGATAGACGACGTTGATGCCCTTGTCCGAACCATGTCCAGTCACTTGCCCTTGATAACCATTTTCGAGGGCAAGATTGTAAGGCATCGGATAGTTGGGATTCACGCGGTCGCCCTTTAGAACCGGCTCCGCATCCTTGTTTGGCTTGCCGTCCGGTCCCTTGGGCCACTTCACCGCGAGTTTGTACATCACCTTCGGATAGACGGCATGTTCGGCTGCAATCTGGTCGGCATAGAGCTTGTCCGTTCCGCCAATGCGCGGAGGCTTTGGGTCATTCGCTTCCATCGCAATGATTTGGGCGTCGGTTCTGCCTGCTGAGTCGCGCACATCCCGAATCAGCACCATTTCGTTGTTGCGCGGTTGCATCCGTACTACTGGCATTTATCCTCCTAGAGAAGCCGTTCCACTGTAACAGAAAGAGCCATCACTCCGGCAGAAGCGTTGGAACCTGTAGCAATCTCCGTGACCGTCACAGCCGCCGTTCCGTTCGAACGAATTACGGTGGTCACGAGCGAGTTTGTTCCGGCCGTCAGAGCACCCAAAGCATTGGCCTGAGTGCGTGCGCCTTGGTCATCCGTCCAGCCGATGGTGTGTCCTACCGTGGTCGCTGTCACAAAGGTTGTGGTCACGACAGCGGAGATACTTACCCGGTAGGTTCCCGCTGGAGCCGTCGCAGGCAAAAGCGTTACCGCAGTTCCGGCAGTCGTGTAGTTGCCAAATGGAACCGCCGTGCTATTGACGGAAGTTCCCACAAGGCCGGGGGTGTTCGTGAATGCCGTGTTTAGAGCATTCAGAGTGTCTGCTTCGAAACAGCCGACTTTAACTAGCGTCGCAATCTGTCCGGGCATGAAGTCTCCTTATGCCAACCGGCTTGGATGCCACTTCGCAGAGCCTTGGTCAAAAGTGAACGTAACCATGCTCGCGGCAGTGGTTGCGGTACCGGCTACGGCGATGTTGCCCGTAGCATCCCACGTCAGGCCAGCGCCAGAACCATCGAAGACGATGTTGATTTGTGACCCGTCCATCGGCAACCCACCAGCGTTGATACCGGCAACTGGAGCCGTGAGCGTCTTCATAATCGTGGTGCCAGTCAGGTGAAAGAAATATCCGGGAGCCACGTTGGTATTGCCGCCAACGAGTGGAGCGGAAAAGCCGACCATATTCGGGTAAAAGTCCTGGCTGGCTTTAATGCTGATAGGAATCGGCCCTGGAAAATCCGTTGCTTGGCCAGAGAGAACGACGGCAGAGGCTCCATGCGCAGTAGCACAAGAGCCAAGCTGAGCGCGTTTTACGGAAACAGGAGAAGTTGCAGACGACGGTGTGTTGAGAACCAGAATCCATTCCTGTTCAATGAAAAGATAAACAGGGCCGGTTCCGGTACCTTTCACAGGGTCGAAGCCAGTTTGGAAGTTTGGCCCGGTGATGCCAGTGACGCTGGCCAAGAGAAGAGTCGTGTCGGTAGTGCCGATTGCCGCCGAGAGTGTCGTTACGTTTAGGCTCATGGTTTCTCCTTATGCCATAATCCGGCAAGCAGTCTCGCCATAAAGTGTGGTCCAGCCATACAGAACGTCGAAGCGTCCAGGCAGCCGGTCAGAGTTGATGTCGTAAGCCTTGATGTAGCGCATGGAAAGCCCCAGCTGGTCGCTCGACTTCCGTTCGGCCATAATCACGCCGCCAGTCGGCAGAACCATATCCGCTGTTCCAAGAGTGAAGCTGCCCTTATGGAAGCAGAGACCCTGCGGAGACGCGGTATTGGCTGCGCCGAATACGTTGATGGAAGCGCCCGCACCTGGAGCCGCAACCACGTTCTGGAAAGGTCCAGAAAGCACGATAGCCGGGAAGATTGGCACAGTCGCGTTACCGCCAGCCGAAGTCACGTCCGCTGTCACCGTGAAACACTGCAATGACCCAGTGGAAGTCTTTTCCTGCGGGTTGACGCTGAATACACCAGTCGCACCGGAACCAATCGTGAACACGTTGCCCTTTTTGAAGAGGCCCGTCACCGCGCCTGCGTTATTCAGCGAAAGCGAAGCGCCCGATTGTCCACCGGCGTTGATGGTAATGGTCGTTGCGCCGTTTAGAGCGCCGACTGTGTTGATGGCCACGTTCTGGTCCATCGCCCACATTGCGCCGATGGCTTGACCCATGTAGCCCGATTCGTACTGTTCGCTGATTCGCTCCGAGGATTGAAAGAGGCCTTTCAGCGCATCAACGATGGGCGGCTCCATCGCTTGGTTGATGATGATGCAGCGAGGATTCTTTGCAGCGGCGTTGTCATTGAGCTTTTGCATCGCCTGTAGGTAGGTCAGAAGCGCGTTCGGAGGAGTGCCCGGAGTTCCAACTGCGTTCGCCACATTCAAATACTGAAGTAACCCGTCTGCGTCAATCTTGTTAGCGATACGAGCCATCGCAGGCTTCAGGAAACGGTCTGCGAAGTTCTCAATATTCAGCGTGAAATCTTCCGAAGTGAAAGTCGTATCCACGCCGAACTGAGTAGTGAGCACCAACTGGACTACGGTTTCGATTGCATCTTCCGTGCTCAAACCTTGCCCTGAACGGCCCGTATATTTCGGGGGCTTACGGATATTCAGGATGGTGCCGATTTGAGCGCCTTGCTTGCCAAATTCTTTGTCGTACTGGCGGACTACGTTTTTGGTGAAGGTGAGTTCGTTTTCTAGGACCGGCAGTGACTCCATGGTCACCATGCCGATGGTAAGTAGCTGGTTTGCCAAAGCATTCTCCTTTCAGAATAGAATCAGGTTCGATTCCGTTTCCGAGACGGAGTAATGCATGGCAGCTTACGGCGCTGCGAACCTGCCTCTTAAATTATCGGCAAGGAGCGCTACGGATGCTGCTGTGGGAGTTATAGGGCAGGAAGTTCTTGCTTGTCAAGGAGTTTCTCTAATTCAAGGACTCTTTCTCTCAAAGCCTGCGTTTCTTTTGTAAGCTCATCCATCCGGGATTGCTTTCCTCCCCGCCTTTTCCGCAATTCTCGGCCCGTAGAGCTTAAATCTTTTGCTACAGGAATATGCCTTTTAACTTTGAGGATATTTTCCACTGAATCGCTTTCGATGTTAGAAAAATTACGCGCAGTACCGACTTGAACCTGAGCCATGTCTGCGATTAGCCGACGCAATAGACCATACTTGAAAGAAAACCATTCGCCATTGATGCGCTGCTTTGCGAACTTTTCATGGAGGAGTTTTTCAGTTTGATGATGGTCGTGCACTTTCCATACGGCAATTACTTCAATCCTGAATGGCAGCAAAATACCAAGCTCTGTCACGCGGATTGAAGCGTCATTCGATTTCCCTATTTTGTACCAGTGGAATACATGTGAACCGATGAGATAAACGTGGCCAGCCATGCTGGAATTATATCATCGCCCACGTCTCGTTCTGCGTTCTTCCTTGCGCCTGCGGATGTATTCGTCGGTGTCCTGAATCTGGCTCAAGGGCAATTCGTTACGAGCGTTGCCGTTGATTCTAGTGCCGGGAGCCGGAGCATTGGAAACGAAATCAGCCGGAGATACCGCTAGGCGTTCGGCTATCCGCCCAATCTCCACAACCTGCATTCCTTCATCCAGCCGCATAAGCTGTCGTGCAGCCAAATCATTCTCCGGGCTGGCCAGCCAATAGGCTACTTCCGGCGCTGCGAGTCTTGTGATAGCTACTCTTGCCTGTTCTGAGAGCGTTAGGCCGCGAACATGCGCCGCTTCAAGCTTCGTATTGAAATCAGGGTGCCCTGCGATGAACTGCTTCCCACGTTCAAGGAACTTGTCGAACTCTTCCTGTCTGACTTGCAAAACTTGCGGAGTAGGAGCTGCCGAAGGTGGTGCTTGTTCTATTTTTGGAACAGGCTTCGATTGCTCGACGGCCCACAGCGCCATCGCCGCGTGATAATCGTTGGCATCGGTGAAATCTTCGAGTTTGGGCCGTTCTTTTGGAACTTCCGTAGGTTTTGCCGCTTCCACTACGGGCGGCACTACAACTTCAGGCGGTTTAGGTTCTTCTTTGGGCGCTTCTGGCGATGTCTTAGCCTTCTCTTCGAGTTCCTTTTTAGCCGATTCAAGCTCTGCCTTCTCCCGCGTCAATTGGTCAATACGAGCCTGTTTTCCGCCTCTGCGGTTGGCCTTACGCTCTTCTAGGAAGCGGTCTACCGCCATTACATCTTTCATCTGCGGCGTTTCAACTACCGGCTCAGGTTCAGGCGGCTTAATCGTCTCTTCTACTGTCGGCGGCGGCACAGGCAGGTCTGTCGTCTCGCCTGCTAACCGTTTTTCGATGTATGTATCGGTTATTTCTTGCTCGGTGGGTTTCGGTTCTTCCACTACGGGATTAGCTTGCGTTGCCATCTGCGCCTGCTTCCGGCTGGGCTGCAGCCGCTTCTCTGTCCGCATCTGCCTGACTTGCTTCGTGGTTCATTTGAATCTCGCCCTGAGTCGCTTGATGTTGCTGGTCGGATTGCTGCGCAGTGGCATCTGCGCTGATTTGTGTCGCCTGCAGACCGGCCTCATGCGCTGTCTGGTGGGCAAGCTGCCATTTGTCGAACTCAAGCCGCGCCAAATCAATCTTGGCCGACAGAGCGGCAGCTTCAACTGTTGCTGCCGCGCGAATCCCAGCAATCTCCAAATCCTTCTGGGCCTTCACTTTTTCCGTCTTAATCTCATCCATCATTTCAGCGTTGTGCTGCATGAGCTGCTGATTAACCTGCTGAGCCTGCTGAAGTTGGCTCTGCATTTGCTGCAGCTGTACTTTCGGGTCAGTCTGGTCTTCTGCAGCCAAGACCTGTGGAGGCACGAGCGTCTTGATACGCGCAGCAATTTCTTTTGCTCCCGGCATATCGGAATTGCCCACGATAATGTCGCCAGCCACTTTCATAATCTCGCCAGTCTTGTCCGCCTGAGCGAGCTGCATCTGCATCTGGAAGGCTTCCTGCCTCTTGGTCTGATAGCTCGGCCCAACGTCAATCACCACATCATAGGTGCCTACCGAAAGGTCATAAACTTTGTTCACCGCTTCATCTTTCATCGCATCGGCGGCTTTTCCGCGTCCAGCATGGACGATAACGTGATTAGTCTCGCCATCCGGCTTGATGATTCGCTGCACTCTGGGAGCATCGTAGATAAACGGAGCAGCATCCAGGATAATCCTGCCGATATGTCGTAAGGTGCGGGACAGATTATCGGTAAAGTTAAGATTAGTAAGCCCGCCTTGTTTTTGGAGCAAATCAATGGCCTTGCCAGATTGGTCCGTCTTTGTTTGTCCAAGACTAGGCTCATAAATCCCCGTCACACTTTTCAAATCCTGGTCTACTGCTTGGCTCATCGCCAAGATAGCTTGAATAGGAGGTTCAAACTGATTTCTAGCAGGTAAAGAAGGTGCTGGAGCACCGGAAGTCGTAATCATGTCCGCTTCGAGATAGGCATAATTGACGATATTCGCGTTCTGCCATTTGCCGTCCTTGAATTGGCCTTTCCAGCCAACCCACGGAGCCTTGGGAGCCAAAGCAATCACTTCGGATGCATAGCTTCTGAAATAGTTGATGCTTCGCTGCGCATCTTTGCCGTTCCGGATGATGCCGTAAAGCTCACGCTTCCCATTCACATCGAAGTCATAGGCAATGAAAGGAACAAGCGGAATATACCCAACCGTGCCGGGAAACTCGTAGGAATCAATCTCTTCGATGGCGTTGATGACGCTGCACTTAATCACACACTTGCGCCACTTTCTCTTCTTCAGAATCTTCGGCTTGATGGGCATGTCCGCCGTCATCTTGGCGTACTGGTCGGACTCCATAATGGTGCCGTCTTCTAGGTGGAACAGCTGCTCGTCTTCCCATTCTTTGCGCCAGTATTCAGCGACTCGAATAGTCTTGCCGTCACCCCAGCCGGGATAATTATCGCCAATAGAGTTGAAGTCCGAGAGGGTCGCCAGTGCCGTCTTGTCGAACTGCAGTCGATACTCATCGTAATCGTAATCGCAGACCTTGAACTTGAAATTGGCGTCTGACTCGTCCGCCCAATTACTTGCCGGGTCGCAATAGACCGTGAAGGGATTTTTCACTCTGCGGATGTAAAGCTCTTGGTCGAACGTCCTGCCTGGTAGGTAATCGGCAACAATCTCGCAATAGCCCTTGCCTGAGGCAACCATATGCTCGAAGCCGCAGTCCGTGGCAATCTCTGAATCCGAATTGACGTGGATATGCCGGACAATGCCTTCCCAAACTTCCGCTGTATCGACATCCGCGCCATCGCCTACAGGTTTGATTGTTGCTTGTGGTCTCTGCGAGCGCTGCTCATTCACAATCTGCGAGACGATTGCAGGCATCCGGTTGATGGTTAAACAGGGACGATTCTCTTCTGTCCGCTGCTGCATTGTTTCGTCGGGCCACTGCTTGCCAGTCAGAAACTCCAGGTCATCCAGCGCAGCCATGCGGAAATCGTTCTCGGCATCCACGCATATCTTGAACCGAGCGCGAGCTTCTTTAAGTAGTTTGCGGGTAGCCTCATCTTGCGCTTCTACCGCGCCCGCTACTGTTGTGACTTCATCGCCTATTTCGTAAGGCATCAGACCTCAGCTATCGAATAGTTCTGCATGAATGCCGGTCGCTCTTCGCTCACGCTCGCTTTGAAATCGAAGTTGTCCACAATTGCGAAGATGTCCGCTTCCTGCACCAAATGGATGAGCGGGTCAGCCTTTAGAGGTAAAGGCCGTTCGAGCGGACCAGACAAGTCAGCGCCAGTGCCCTTGTTCTCAGCATGAGCAAAGTCATTCCACTTGGAATTGAACAGCACCTTCATTCCGGGCTTGACGGCTAGCGGCTCACGATGGCCGGGAATCCAATCCCAACGCCAATAGTGCCCTACGAAACGGTCGCCATCCCATTCATGCTTGCAATACCACCATGTTCCCGGTATCCACTTGCCCGGGCCGACCGCCAGCACAATCCCTTTGATGCCCTTTGCGCGGTCAGTCAGGACAATATCGCTCTCTTCTTCGACGCGCTGAATCAAAACACGGTCATTGGCAGGCTGAATCATTCTAATAGCGGTGCTTCAAGCCGTGATGCACGTGTTCGCGGCGGTTGTCATGCTTCTTTTCCATCGCGCGGCCTTTGGGTGTCTCTTTGTTGCCGTGCATCGCGCCAATGGCGTTCATCACTTTATAGACCGTCTTGCTGTCTTTGCCATATTCGGCTTTCAGTTTGTTCTCAAGGAATTTCGGCATATCACACTCCGAGCCAGCCACCCCTTGGCTGTCTCACTGGAACTGACTTCATCGTATCCACCGGAGCCATCGGCATTGCAAACGTTAGAGCCAGCGCATCGGCATCATCCGGTGAATCAAGCCCGCGTTTTTGCATGAGTTCCTTTGGCTCCAACTTCACGCGCTGCTGTTTATCCGAAACCAAACATGGGCCCCCTAAATCCATTGCCAGCCCAGCATCTGAATCAATCGCCGCGCTTCTCAGCCAGTCCTTCATCTCGCCCCACATATAGTCTCGCATGTAGGCGTATTTCGGATTTGGCGAGTGCGCCCCGAAATTCACGGTCATCATATTCTCGAATCCCAGCTGGCGCAAGCGCATTTCTACAGGAGCCGCAATTCCTGCTGAATCCATGAACAGCATCGCTACATGGTGGCCGTCATAATTCCTGCTCAGAACATCCGAAAGTTTGCCGGTCAGCACTGCCGGGTCGCGCGTGAACTCTCCACGTATCCTAATTGGTGGAATACTTCGAGCATCAAGTCCTCGCCTGAATCGAATCACATTGTCATCATTGCCGCCCCATGCGAAATCTACTCCAGCTACAAGAGGCTCATCTTCGGCCACAATGACTCTGCGTTTCTGCGCTTGCTCAATCGTATCTTGGTCGATGAATTGCGCCGAACCGGCTGTAGGGGGCAGACCTAATACGTGAACCTTAGCCCAGTCTGAGCTTTCTCCGTAGTCCTGAATCAGCTCGTCAATCTCCGCTCGGTTCGTTCCTTCAACTTCTCGCGCATCTATGACATGCACTTTCCAGCGATTGCGCTTCGCTCCAAAAGCCCTGTCTATGAACGGCCCTCGCGGAACAGTCGGGTTTCCACAGACCAGCAGGATAATCTGCCCAATCTCATCAAACCCGGCTGGCTCCATCGTCTCGTAGATAATCTCAGGGATTTCTGAGCCTTCATCTAGAATGTAGACCAATCGCTTGCCGTAATTATGCAGACCGGCAAAGGCAGCTGGATTGTCCGCCGACCACGTCTCAAGGTCACATCGCCATTCAGCCCCATATTTGTCATCGGCTGCTTTTATGCTCGTGACGCTCTTCGTGAACCACTCTGAATTGATTGCGATGCGGAACCACTTGGCCAGTTCTGGGCTAGTCTTGGTCGTCAGCTGCACACCAGTGTTGGCGGTAATCTTTACTCTGGCACCTTGAAACGTGCTGAGCGCCCACCAAGTCACCATCGCAATCAGGGCTGTCTTGCCAATGCCATTGCCCGAGGAAACGATTATCTTGCAGACTCTGTTGGGATTATTCTGAAGGTGCAGGCCAATCTCTTCTAAAACTCCTGCTTGCCACTTCCTAGGCCCAGCGAATGCCTCTAAATCACCTGGCTCGCCCCACGGAAAGCCATACTTGACCGCTCGCAATGGGTCATTCTGATATTGCAGCAAATCTTCATAGATGGTCTCATGTTCACTGCTTAGCACGTTCACGAGCCTTTTCTACGATTTGCGCGAGACTTACTGTGCCTGAGAGTTCTAAACTTTCTTTTGGCTTGCCATAGCGATATTCCAGCAAACGAATCATCACTCCCGCCTGAACCTTTTCCGATTCGCTGGCCAGTAAAGTCTCTATCTTTTCGATGGGGTCAATACGCTTGAAGATTTGGTCTACGAAATCTTGAACGTCCTGCGTAAGCTTGTTCCGCCTGCCTTTGCGACTGCCTCCGCCTGTCTTGAATCCCCTCGCCATGCATGGCAGTCTATCGCATTTTGTGACAGATTCAAACTAAATCCGCTTCACCGCTCCTTCCTCCGCCGCTGTTTGCCACCAAGTGATTGATTCTTAATAGCTTGCATGGTCTTATTGGGCCGTAATTGCAAATCGAAGTTCCAAATCTTTTCTAGCTGGCTCTCGATTGCAGCCAATTTCTCGAAGTACATGTCCTGCTGAGCAGAGATGCGTGCTCCTTGCTTCTCAATGGCGCTTAGGCGCTCCGCAAGCCCTGCTACATTCTCGTTTGCTGCTTCTGTATAACCACGAATGAATTGAACTTCCTTGTTCAGCCCTTCAAATCCAGCTCGAATCTGTTCGCTGATAGCCGCAAGTTGAGCGTTCCTCGCTGTCACGGCCGAAACGAGTGCCGCTATTTGCGCTTGTACGTCGCTCTCTAGATTCATTCTGCACAATGGGCAAAGTTCGTGCTCTGAATCGTTGTGCCCTATCGCCTGATGCCCATCCTGACAAACATGCGCAAATCGCTCGCTCATCCTTCGCGCCCTTTCTGCCCCAAATGCTGCTGGAGGAATGCCTTCGCTCGCCCCCGGAGAACGTCTGTTGTGGAGAAGCGCAGTACCATCCAGCCATCCATAATCCCAGCGTTCTGCTTGTCGTTGTCCGCACCCCAACCAGCGCCATGCCTGCCATTGTGGAATCCGTCTATCTCAATCGCTATCTTGCCGTGAGAATTGTACGGATACTGCTGATAAACCACATAATCCCAGCGCCATTTTCTAAGTGGGTGAAAACGAACCTCTTTCACGATTGGTATGCCCAACTCAGTCAAATGCTTCTCAAACAGAATGTGTGCCGGGTTCCTGCCGCCTGCCGCTCGTTTGCTCATGGCCTTGCCTTTATAAGCCGAACTACCCTGCGTAGGCCTAAATGCCTCAGAAGTTCTTCGCTAGGCTCACGCTTTCCAGCAATCCACCAGTAAACCGCTGAAGGTGTTACACTTAGCGCCTTAGCTACTTCCTTGACACCGCCCGCCCGCTTAACCTCTTTGGCCAGAATCTCATTTGCCATGCTACCCTTATAACAGCCGCGTTGAGCAAAGTCAACAGATTTGTGCCCGACTAGTGCTCACAATCTTGCGCTAGTACCAACAAAAGTGTTGACAGGCATTCGGCCTTATGAGATATTGGGCTTGCAAGGGAGAAACGCCATGACAAACGCAATTCATAAACCGACGCGGGAAGAAATATCGCAGTCACGCTGGACGTGGGACAGATTGCGGCAATCAGACCGGAGAATCCTTGCTGTGAAAGCTGGCCTGCCATCCCATACGTGGTGGCACGACACGCCGTGGGACTGCCTTACAGAGCAACAGCAGAGCGCATTGATGCAGTTCTCATGGGACAAAGCATTTCTAGCAGCATAGCAGAAGGGGTACGGAGAGAGAAAATGCAACGCCAACTAAATCCAATCGGCTATGACGTGGTGAGTATCTGGATTTGCGTCGCCAAAGACGACATCGAGCCAGAATCTCTGCGGCTGCATATCACTGAGCGCAACACCACCATATACGACGGCAAGCCGTGGAGCACAACTCGCTCTGTGCCCTTGCAGTTCGCCCACATGGGCCAGAGCCTGTTAATGCACACTTTTACCGAGCACGTTGCGGAATACGCTCGCATCTTGGAGGGGCTATGAAACTCATGCAGCTTGAACTCGCAGAACAAAACGCCTACCTGCGTTATCGTGAGGCCCAGCGCGTGGCCGATGAGCTTTGCGCTATTTGGAGCATGGCCTTCGCTCGCTACAGGGAAGTTCTGGAAGATGTGGAATCCGCGCAGGAAGAACGCCAGACCGCCTGCGATTGGCTGCGCGCTGAGGGCATCTCTATGTTTGGAGAGGTGAACTGAAAATGCTTCTTTTGGTGATTGTTTTGTTTTTAATTGCTATTACGATTCCCGCGCCAAGGATAAATCCGTGGCTGTTTGGCTTGTGGAATCTTTCTTTGGCTATTGGAGCCGTAGTCGCTGCTTACAGATTAGGGAAGAAGAGGGATGCGTGATGGAAGACATGCACAGCTTTTGGGGGCTGGACCGCGATGTGCCGGACGAAGAGGAATCTCTGGCCGACCAGCTAGCAGCAGAAGCGCAGCTTGAGGACGAAGCCGATGCCCTTGAAAATAGAGATTAACGCGGCAGGTAAATTCATCATCGTCCGCGAGCGCAAGTACGAAAACGATTTGGCTTTCACTATGTTCGTGGATGCCACTAAAACTTCTTGGACTTCTAAGGGATTCTTTGCGCAGCAGTTCGCTAGCAGGGGGAAGGCGCACAAGAAGCATTGGATGAGATTAAGCGCCGCAATAAGATTCGCAGAAAGCAGGCCGCTGAGAACTTGGAGGAGAAATGAAAGACGATTCTTTTTGCCGAGGCTGCCGAAATGACTTTTACAACGGGCGCAATAATATCGGCATCAGCAAGTGCTGGAGCCTCAAGAGTGCGAAGAAAGTTCTGCGCTGGCGGCAAGCGTGGTGGACGCAAACAGACGCGCCGGGAGCTTTGGTGCAGGTCAAAACGTTCGATTGCCATTACGAAACTGGCCGCTTTGCTTTCCTAAAAGAGTTGCCGTCCTGTGCGGTAAATCCGGTTTATTTGAAGCACAAGAAAAAGGAGTCAGCAGCATGAGCGACCAGCCAGCAGCAACGCCAGAGCAGCCCACGCATCGCTTTTCAAACCGCGAGGAAGTGCGGAAGGAAGTGTTGGAGCTTGCTAAGAAATCTGTCTCGCTTACACTTGCCCAGAAAATCCTCAAAATCGGGAAAGCTGCCGGGGTAGTGAAGAAAAAGGGCAAGTTCGGCTCAGAAATGGGCGGTTCCAGCTATCTGCGAATCGAAGATGCCGTGGTCGCTGTCGGAAAACTAATGGCCGATGAAGGGCTTATACTCACACCGACGCTCGCCAAAAGGCCCGATGGAACTTACTATTTTGAGTATCAGCCGCATCAGCCAAAGGGCTACATTTCCAGCGTCGTGATGGATTGGACGCTCGAAGACGTAGAGACCAAAGAAAGCCGCACCTACTCAATCCCCGGCGCTGGGTATGACGGGACGGATAAGGGCGTCTACAAAGCTGAAACCGGCTCCCGCAAATACGCCATCATCAACATTTTCAACCTACCAGTAGGGAATGACGTAGAAGCGAATAACGCCGCCGTAGAGCGCGAACTGGCAAAAGCGGCCCAACAGGACATCGCAGGCAAGAAAATCGCTCAGGCAGCCGCCAAAGGCCAGCAATCGGCCATTGATGCGATGTCTCAGGACGTTCCGGCTAATCAAATCAAGATTGGACGCCCAGAAGAATATAACGGGCATTTCATCAAGGTCTCAGGGTTTCTGGCTCCGCAGTTGCAGCAGTATTTCAGCGATACTGCGGCAAAACATTTCCCGGCGAAAGGCGGGATGCAATCGTACTGGCGGCTGAGTTCTGAATATGAGACTGGCCTCATCAAGATTTGCGAGAAACTCGGAATTGAGGTCGAAGGCTAATGGAACGGGTGCGCGATGTCTATGAGCACTGCAAGTGGCTCATCGAAAAGGGCCGAGGCGAAGAACCCGGCAAACTTTTCATGCCGCGCGTGGAGGCTCAGAAGCGCAAAGCCAATGCGGAAGGCTACCGGCGCGTCGTTTTCCAAGTTGACGAGCAGCTCTACCGTGACTGGCATGAACAGAAAGACCGCTATATTACGCTCTGCCAGAACAACCCGCCGCTAGGCT
>Ga0247692_1000159_pt1 | contig 15548 bp, 16 predicted proteins | sample CNK33_metaG_FD_183041 | JGI IMG/M metagenome (GOLD analysis project Ga0247692, IMG submission 183041) | Soil microbial communities from Purdue University Martell Research Forest, Indiana, United States - CNK33 | ecosystem: Environmental > Terrestrial > Soil > Temperate forest > Bulk soil...
CCGTCTCCGGACTGAGCTGGCTGACGCATCAGCAGGATCTCGCCGCGAAGGTCCTCAGCGACAATCTCAGTGCGCTGCTGTGCCTGGAAGCACTCGGTGAGCGCGACGGACAGATCAGCGAACACACCCCCACCTTGATCCGTTCGTCCACCGACGCGCTGCTCAAGATCAACCGCACGCGCGCATTTGCCCACGTCCGGCAGTGCCTGCCGCGCTGGCTGTGCGATGGCGTTGCGCCTGCCATCGAGGATCTGACTCGCCTGCTTCGTCACATCGCTGACAATGTCATCCGCTTCATGCCCGACCGTAGCCGACCTCGACCCCTGCAACCCAAGCCACACAAGGCATTCGCCTCCAAAGCCGTCATGTAGTCCTCCTTAAGTTGCGAGGATTGATCCGAGAGTCGGCGAGAGCAGCAGATGCTATGGAGAAGGTCGCAATGAATTCCATGCGGGCCGCACAACACGCGTCAGAAAGCGTAATAGCGTTGAAAGAGCGAACCGCCCAACAAATGCGCGCCTATCTGTCGATTGACGTAGGCTCTGCTATTTTTCAGGAGCGAGGCAAGAATCTTCGTTTTGAAGGCAAGGCGTTATTGCGTAACGCTGGACATACGCCTGCCTACCGCGTTTCGCACACCTGTCGTGCGGGCATCCTACCTATGCCGCTTCCAGAAAATTTCGATTTTCCTCAATCGACTCAGCCCGCGCGTGGGGGAGGTATGATCGGCCCCGGTCAAACTCGCATACTGAGCGCGATGATCGAAGAATTCGTTCCCGATGACGAAGTAGATGCTATCAAAGCCGGAACGGGCCGAGCCTTGTATATCTGGGGCCGTGTGACGTATGAGGATGCGTTCGGCGAACTATGGTACACGCATTTTTGCCAAGCACTCACTTGGCAACCAAACAACGCTGTTATGGGCTACTTCATTGATAGGCATGATGAAGCGAACTAATACAGAAGCCTACCAGATGAATGTCCGTTTTCGATAAGGCTGAATGTCTCTTCAGGGTCGAAAGTGTGGGTTCGCAAATGCAGGAAGCCGCCGTCCAGCTGCTCAATGCCGCCACCGTCAGCAATCCGCCAGGTTGCCGACGTAGGATCCAGACCGGCCCAATGTCGGCAATGGCCGACAAGCGGCGGATGACTTGGCGCGGACGATGTCCGTTGGACATCTGAAAGCGGCCATTGCCGGCGCTGCGACCCGAGTGACGGCAACGGGTCGCTTCCGGCCTTCCAACTCACGAAATTCCCTTTGCCACGAGGGCAGGCAAGCCAGTCTAACGAATTCGCTTCACAAATCCGCCCAATCCAACTATTTCTGATTGGCACTGCCGAGATGCTTGACGGAAAGACTTAGAAAGTCGTTGATTAGCTAGAAAGCGCAGTCCAGCCAGTTCCCTTTCCCCGCAGGTCATGCTTCGCGCGACGCGCTCTACCTCCCCGGCATGAATGCTGCATGAATGCCGGGGCTTCACGCGCATCCCGGTGATGGCGCATGCGGCTTTCTGTCGTTCAGGTTTGTCTCGAGCTTCACCGGCGAAAAGTGCAGCACAAGTCGCAGTCATGTGGGTCTTATGCAGTCTCGGCATGGGCCAGTACTGTCTCCGCATGGGCCGGGCCAGACTCGGCGGGACGTTTCCGGCTGGAGACATTCAGCAAGGCCGTGAGCAGCGCCGGTGTCACCACTGCGACACAAACGAGGAGATAGCACGCGTACTCAAGTTGCCGCTCGAGGGACTGGGTACGTTGCTCGTCGCGCGCATAGTCGTCCTGCTCGGCGTAGATGCGCTTTCTCAGCGATTCGACATCACTATAGCCATTAAGGGCGAGCACCGGCTTTTGCTCATCTTCGACGAGCATCGTTACTTGCTCGTAAATGCTCTGGTCCCGGGAGAGCTTGCCCGCGAGTTCGAGCGTGTTCCCGTACTGCTTGCTATGCGCGGCTTGCATCGTCAGGAAGTAATACGCGGACGAGGACATGGCCAGCACGAAAATCAATGCTGCGAGCGATCTGGAGGGTAACACAGCGGTGATTTTTCCGTTCGAGGTCTTTTTTCAGCTTCCCACATCCGCACGATGATTAATTCATGGAAAAGAGGCGTCTCTTCCGCCCAGTTCGCTTGATGGCGTTCCGTCGCCGTAGTTGTGGCTTGCCTGCCGTAAGGCCGTCGGCCATTAGTCGACGTTACCAGTACCCCGAGCGGAGGCCGTTTGAGCGGCGGCTCCGCCTCTGCAAGCAGCCTTTGAGGCGACGACGCCCGAAAGGCAGTTCGGGGTCGATTTCGGTCTTTCCGCCGCAACGCGAGGCAGTTTGCAGTGCTAGGGAGGCAGTTGCCACGGCGAAGATCCTGCGACACGGGGCCGCATGAAGTAGAGGGGAGGGATGCAATCGGCAGTTGATCGGCCTTATGGAAAGCTTCGCATAAGGCCGAAAAGTGACCATTGTCCTTACCCAACAAATGTCGGTAAACTTTGAGAACGAGCGGCGTCTTGCGGCGATTCGGTTGGTCACGAGAGACGAGGGCGTGTCCGTTATTCGCTCTATTGTTGAACTGGCCATTCCCGCGCTGATGAGGGAGTTATCGGGACGAGACGGGGAAGGTGTGATCACGGCGTGATGCACAATAACGGTGGAGCAGCTGGGAGAGGCCATGACGAAGCATAGCGATACGGAGGACGAGTTTTGGGCCAGCGGCAAGCGCCTCGCGCGGCTAGCCGATCAGCAGGGCCGCCTACTTGACACTCTGCAGCACCTGACCGGGCCCGAACGCATCGCCGCGCTTGCTCGGTATGTCTGGGATTCCGGGGCCGATGCCGAAACGTTTCTGAAATCGCCACATCCCCTTCTGGACGGCCGGACGCCGCTTGAGGCAGCGACGACACAGCTCGGTGCGCAGCGAGCCGAGAACCTCCTGTGGCGCCTGTTTTTTGGCAATGCAGTCTGACAGTGAGTCGCCGAGACCCATTCCCCAGGTTGTTCAGCACACTAACGCTCCCGACTTTCACGACACCCTGTACGGATCAAACCCATATAGCGCAACTGCGTCGGACGCCGAAGATCGCAAGGTATATGCCGCGCGCCTAAAAACAAGGGAGCCGTGACTCGCGCAGTGTGCGCGGGATGTAGCTGCGATAAGGAGGCAGTTATCACGGATTGAAGGCTCCAGCGCGTCTCGCGGCATCCATAATGGGTTATGGGTTGGATAGTAGTGAGTCTTTGAGCCGTGATAGTTACTTGCTGGCCACCGAGCCCTCGTGAATTGTGATTTTTGCGTCAATGAATTGTGCATTCAAGGATATGTTGAACATTCTGCGGACTTGATGTTCGCGCAGGAAAAGCATAGCGGATTATTAAGAAAATTATGGATAGATGAGTCGCTTGATCTTGCTTGCGCGATGTGGCGTCGTAACGAACAATGGTCCACCATTGTGGACGAGCGCTGCTCAGATGCTTCGTCTATTGAGAGATCATGCACTGGCGTATTGGAACAGCAGGCGCCGCTAATTGCGTTATCATCTGTCAAAGTCTGTGACGCATTCTGGATTGACGCTGCGTTAAATGCTTCACCTATATAGTCAGGTTTTCCCACTAAAATCTCCGTTTGTCGTTAGATTTGGACGTTATTGCATATAAAATAGCATTACATCATTTCGTGTTCGCAAGCCGTGGCGCATCAAAAGGACTTCGATTTGACAAGCTAGTCAAACGGGATTGGCCAAACCCAAAGGACGCATCAGAGGCTTGATGACGAAACTGCTTCGGTCAATCTGAATTGACCGAAGAAAGGTTCGACTTAGTGTCTATTACACTTCGGAAAACCCCAGGAATTCATCTACGGCCGCGATGGTTTCATCGAGTTTTTCGACTTGGGGGACATGACCGCAATCATCAATCATCGCAACTGTGATGTCTGATACTTCATTCTGCCATTCTTCGGTATAGCCGGCCGGCACGATTGCATCGTCTCGACCCCATATGAGGAGTACCGGCGCCCTCAATCGATGCAGTCGGGTTCGCAAACCACGATCAGGGATTGGCCAGGCAAATTTGGCGGTACATCCGAACGCCCAGACTCTGGCCGCGACTGCGGAGGCGGCAATGTTCGCGTCTTCGGGAAGAGCCAGCATTGACTGAGCGGCCCGGCTCGCGGGATCCTTGAACAGAAGCTCGGGCAACCGGTCGGCTGGAGCCGAAATCCAATCGGCGATGGGCAGGTCTTCTCGCCAAAGGCCAATCGGGTCCAGCAGGATCACTCTTGAAAAGAGATCTGGAAATGTTGAGGCGAGTTCTGCCGCGAGCATTCCGCCAAACGATTGCCCGACGATAACAGGATTCTGAAGCCCGAGCGACCGGATCAATTCTTCGTAGGCGAGCACGACATCTGCAAGATTGTGTATTGAGTGAATAGCGTAGGGATCGCCAACGCTGGTGCCAGGGAACTCGGGTGCATAGACGGTATAGCGCTGCGCGAGGTAGGACAGGAATGGATCCCACGCAAGCCCGGCCGACGGATGCAAGTAGAGCAACGGGGCGCCATTCCCAGCGACTTTGACGCGCATCTTGAGATGCCCGTTCCACACCATCAACGCTTTCTCGCGGATGACAGGGCCTTGGGTACGAGTTTCTGCAGACATGGATGATCTCCTTTAGCGATTGGCTGTAGCAACCGGGCGCTCGGCGGTGGACTTTACCGGTACCCTGTTCGACGTATGCACGGTGGCCGAAGCGCCAGCTGTGATGGGCTTCGGCGAGCCGCCAAGTCGTTCAGGCCACCAATGATGGACATGCTCGCTGTCCGCCCAGATGTCGCGAAGGTAAGGCGCAACTTCGTCTGCAAAAAGTTGTACGTTTTTCATCGCAAGATGCTTTGGGAGTGAACCGAACGTCAGCATGGCATGCAGGTTTCCGATACCGTAAAGCTTCAGATATTCTCCGAGCTGTTCGCGGACAGTTGCCGGACTCCCGGCGATCACGCATCCTGCGTCGACGAGCTCGCGATAAGTGGCTGTTCGAAGGCGGTCAACCATGCCGAAGTCGCCAGGATCTTTGACCAGCGCTTCCACGCCTCGAATGTCAATGCCACCAGGTAGTCCAAGCTTTTCGACTGGAATACTGCCTAAGCCCTTGCGGAAGCTATATTCAAGATGTTTGGCATAGTCCTCTTCGGCCTGCGCATCGGTTTCGGCGACCGCGATTGTCTGCACAAAACCCATGCGATAGGGATTTCGCGACACACCGACCTGGTCTGCCATTTCCCAAAATCTGTCAAAAATTCGCTTGCCAGTGAGCTTTGCGCCGAACCAGCTGAGGTAGTTGAAAGCCATATTTCGCTCCAGACACATCTGCATCGTGCGCGGATTACCTGTGCCGGTGATGTAAACGGGCACATCGCGTTGCAGAGGCCGGGGCCAAATGTTGACCTGAGGGTACTGACCGAACCGACCGTTGAAGGGAAACGGCTCGGTTTGTCTCCATGCGCGCAGAATCAGCTCAAGCCCTTCATCGAAGCGCGGTCGGATTTCGATTGGGGGAACGCCGTTGTTGATCGCGGCATCGTATGAGAGTCCAATTGGAAAGCCGGCAACAAGGCGTCCCCCGCTTATCACGTCAATCATGGCGTATTCTTCAGCGACGCGGAGCGGCTCTCGTGCCTTGCCCAACGAACGGCCCATGGGGACGATTGCTACGTCAAGCCCTTCGGTTTCGGTCATGTATGCCAACGCACTGGCCACTAGATCGGGGTTGGGAACCATGTCGTACGCAGACTGGCTGTGTTCGGTGACTGCAAGACCGTCAAAGCCTGAGCGCCCTGCGTGCATCAGTACGTGCAGGAAGTCGCGCATCGAAGAGTAGATGCCGTCGCGCGTAGTGAGCGAGTAGGGCGTACTGCAGACAGACTCATGCTGTCGTTCGAAATCATCAGGCAGGCCCCGGTAGGGGGCTTGCGAGAAAAGGGTGATTTTCATGTCTCCTCCAGAGATATCGGAAAGCGTGTCGCGATGAAGAAATGCTGGATTCAGCCCGCCTCGGCGTACTGTTGCAGCCGACGAGCGGCGCCTATCCAACCAGGCTGAGGGGGCTTGTCGGTGCTCAATATCATTGGACCGTCGAGCATTGGAAGGCCGATGGCCGTAAAACGACCATCGCTGAATAGCAAGGGAGCCCCCTCGCGGGTCAGACTGTTTATCACCTCGCCAACCTGCAACACGTGGTCGCCGCCGTCATAGCGTTGCCACGGCTTGCAACGGAAGACAGCGATCGCATCAGACAGGCTCGGCGTATCATCACCGCTGGCGGTGTCCCATGCGATAGCGCTGCCCAGCTGAGGGCGCCCCGCAAAATGCATCGCTACGTCTATTTGATCGGCGCGCAGTACATTAATGGCAAAAGGGACTCGATCGATTGCGGCGCTTATCCTGGTTGTGCGCGATAACGAAACCAGGACCAATGGCGGGTCAAGCGATACTGACGTGAATGAATTCAACGTTGCCCCGCGAACGCCATCTGTGGTTTGGTAGGTCACCACGGTTACACCGGTGGCGAAACGACCAAAACACTGACGTAAATTGCGAGCATTCGTCTTCGCATCCATTTTTCTCTCCATAGTGCAGCATGGGAAAACCGTTGACATCGAGGGGCGACGAGCACTGCAGTAAAGGGGGTCTCTCGCCTTAACGCTTCCGTCCATCAGGAACGTTTATGGTCTAGGCACGCAGCCCTCAAATGCATCTTGAAGTAGTGCGCGAATAGCGTCCTGTTCAATGGGCCGTGGGTTTGGGTACGGATTGGAGCTCGCGAGTTTCGCCGCGCGATCGAGACTCGGCTCCAGCATGCCTATGTCGCGTAGCGCAAGTTGTGCACCGCTGGCGTGAGCGAGATTGAAAGTACCGAGTGACGCATCTACTGCACCGAGTGCGTTAGCAATACGACTCATTGCCTCAGGAGCAGCACGCGCGTTGTATGCCAAGGCATGCGGGAGAATGATTGTGTGAGTCTCGGCATGTGGAAGACCAAAGCTTCCTCCGAGCGTGTGGCAGAGCTTGTGATGTAGCGCCATACCTACGGAGCCAAGCACGGTTGCAGCCAACCAGGCGCCGTAGAGCATGAGTCGACGTGCCTCAATGTCGCGCGCGTCGATGCATACGTCAGGGATCCCTTTGGCAAGCGCAGAGATAGCCTCTTCGGCGAGAAGGCTGGTTACGGGATTCGCGTCGGTCGCATATAACCCTTCGGCAGCATGTGCAAGTGCGTTGATCCCACTGGTAACGGACATTGCAACTGATAACGATAGGGTCAGTTCCGGGTCGTAGATGACAGTCCGGGGTAGCGCCTTGTGGTTAGTGCCAGTCTTCTTGCTCCCGGCTTCTGTGATGCCGTAGATTGGCGTCATCTCACTGCCCGAATATGTCGTTGGCACTGCAATGACTGGCAGGTTCGACCTAAGAGCGATCGCTTTCCCTAGTCCGATCGCAGACCCACCGCCGATCGCGATCGCGCAATCTGCGTGCAGGGACCGTGCGACGGCATGCGCTTCTGTCACGATTTCGATTGGCACATGCATTGAGGCTCCGCTAAATACCCCGATCGCCATGCTGCCCAACTGGAATGCAATAGACTCGCCAAGGTTGCGCTGTGCAGGCGAGCACAGGACCAGCGCGCGGGTTGCGCCGAGCGCCTGCACCTCTCTTTCAAGGTGTTGCAAGCTACCAGAGCCGAACAGGACACGGCTAGGGTTTGCGTGGTAAAGGAAATCAAGTGCACTCATGTCTCACTCCGACAAGTAGTCAACCTTGTGGCAATTCACGCTGACGCCGATGGCTCCGAACTGAACACGAAGATGCTCATCTGGGAGATTCGGTCCCGAAGGCTCCTGAACGGCTCACACACCACAGTCGAGATCGCCTCCGCTCATCGGGCGTGCTTCCCCGTACACGCTGCATCACAATGCGCTGAATCATGATTCTGCTCCGTCGGGATTCAGGACGAACTCATATTCGAGTGTGTAAAAGCCTTCGCCATTGCCGTCCGTCGACGATGCGTGGAACTCCCAATCAGCAATCAGGCTTGAACGCACGCCGAACACGGCGTCTGAATCCAGATATTGACAATCCTTCCGGAAGACGTGTGTCACCAGTCGCTGATAGCCCTGTGCCTCGATCATGAAATGCAGGTGCGCGGGGCGCCATGGATGACGGCCCAACTCGGAGAGCAGAAGACCAACCGGGCCGTCATGTGGAATTGGATAGTGTGTCGGAACGATGGAACGAAAGTGGAAGCTGCCTTGCGCGTCGCTGAGTAGCCGAGCACGAGCACGATGCTCGTGTTGTCCGGACTCCGGTGGCTTCTGCACATCGTAGAAGCCTTCCTCGTCTGACTGCCAGACGTTGACTACCGCACCCGGCACCGACGCGCCGTCCAGGCCGCGCACTTGTCCCTTCACATAGCACGGAACACCTTTGGCTCCGTTGGAAATATCGGCGCCGCTCTCGACTGTCGGCGCGCCATCGACGAAGAATGGTCCGAAGACAGTGGATTCCGTGCAGCCCTCGGGCTTCAAATTATTTTGTGCTGTCACCAATGTGGATAGCCCGAGCACATCGGATAGCAAGATGAACTCTTGTCGTTTGTCGTCAGTGATGTGGCCTACATTCGTCAGAAACCTGATGCCGGCAAGCCATTCAGCTTCTGTGAGCGCGACCTCGCGGGCAAAGGCGTGGAGATGACGAACCAGCCCGGACATGACAGTCGTAAGCCGATCATCTCGGCAGCCGGACATAGCGGCGATTACTGCCGCCGTAATCGTGTGTTCGTTGATGTTCTGCACAACCATGTCTCCCGATCCAAATTCATTCGGATGCATATTTCGAAATACATAGCAAAACTAAGCCGTCTGCCCCTTTTACGATTGCTCTAAACCTGCTCTGCTAAGATGCTTCGAAACATCATCGTCGTCACTCCACTTAACTGAGCACTTGCTTTCGTGAGTGGATTTGAATACAGGTTAGAGATGAAAGGATGATCGTGGAAGCCATCAAATTTCGATGTGATCTATCGTTCGAAACTATAGTTCTCACGTCATCGCGTTCGCGGTTCTCGAAGATGACGAGTCCTTCAATGCGATTGTCAGCGTTCAGGTACTCGTGAATGGCACAGCTCCCGGAACCCGCCGTATTGTTGAAGATAGGCGTCCGCTTCGCCCGCGTAAGCGGCAGCTAGTCGTTTCGTGAAATGTGAAGTCTTGTAGTCGATGGCTGTGTCCAAACCAAATGATTTGATGCACAGCCGCATCTTCTTTCTGGGCCGCCGGGCGGCTGCCTCTGCGTTTTGCCAGATGCTTTACGCGTGATGCTACGGCGACCGCGGCCATGGAGACTGTGACCGTGTCGCCGTACGGGTCTTGACTACCTTAATAACCGGTGGCGCGCGGTTACATCGCTAACGCACGGAACTGCTTGGGCAGTCGAACGAGGAATACCGGTCTCGGCACTTTCGATGGATGGCTAACCCGCGTAACGGAAAACGAGCGCAACATACCACCCGACGGTCAGATCCCGAACGTTTGGAATTGAGACAGCGCTTGTTCAGCATCGAACGGTCCAACGACGATCAAAGTTCGAATACGTTCTCGCCTCCGCGCCGGCCGGCTTGAGCGAGGTCGTTGTGAAGATGTCGTCACTCGTTCAGTCGTGGCGTGGGAGGATTAGTCCAGTGTGGCTCGAGCCAGGAACGGAGCGAGGAGTTCCCTTGCGATCTCTGGCGTGACGACGTCGGCGGGATCCAGTTTTTCGTAGCTGTAGCTCTCGGGGTCGTCGTAGATACGTTCCGCGATGAGCTTGGGTTTAGGCTCATTCGTGTAGGTGAAGATCTGGAAAAGATGGTGCGTCATCAAGTAGTGCGCCCCAGGGTCGGCATTGATGTCGTGATCATTGAGGCACACCCCGGGGACGACGTGCGTCCACACGGCTTCAGTGGTGATGCCGTAATCATCGACACCCATGTTCATGGTCCGTGCGCCCATCACGTTCTGGCGCGTTTCGGCTGCTTCGCGATAGAAGCCTTCAACGGCAACCTTTCCCGTCAGGACGTGCATCTGGCGCCGATCACCGACGCGATACATGGGCTCGTCGACAGTCAGTTGGGGAACAATGATTTGATCCCAGTAGCCTGCCACTTCCAGCAACAAATGGCGGAAGTAGTTTTTTAGCATCGCCCGGTGATGAGGGTTTGTGGTCTTATGGAGAAACGCTTCGACTTCGCGGGGCCATTTCGTCACGTCGAACTTCGCGGGTACGTGCATCAACGTCAGCGCGTCCGTGGTGGGCATTTCTCGGCCTGGAACTGCCAGGGTAGCGTAATTCATGACAAGCTCCTATCGATTGTCAGGATAAGATCGAAATTTTGTGGCCGCCTGCCGTCCTGTTTCTGCACGCGGCGCGCAACCAGATGATGTGTAGTGTCGGTGAGCGCGATCACTGCACTTTCACGCTTAACTCTCCCAAACCAGCGATGCCGCCGGTCATGATGTCCCCGCTATAGACAGGTCCGACGCCTTCGGGCGTGCCGGTGTAGATCAGATCGCCGGGCTGAAGTTCGAAATACGTGGACAGGTTGGCGATGATTTCCGGCACCGACCAGATAAGTTTGCTGAGATCCGTACGTTGACGATCTTCACCATTGACTTGTACCCAGAGGGCACCACGGTCAATGTGACCAACTTCGCTGACTTTGTGGAGCGGCGCGATAGGAGCCGAATGGTCGAATGCCTTGCCCAACTCCCATGGCCGCCCCTTATCGCGCAGTGCAAGCTGCAGGTCGCGTCGGGTCATGTCCAGACCGACCGCATAACCGAAGACGTGATCCAAAGCGTTGTCCACGGTGATATCACGGCCAGCGCGACCAATCGCCACGACCAGTTCGATCTCGTGGTGATATTCGCTTGTCTGGGACGGGTAGGGAACTTCTACGGTCGAGTCGACCGGAACATTCACAATGGCATCCGCGGGTTTGCAGAAGAAGAAAGGCGGCTCACGGGACGGGTCGAAGCCCATCTCACGAGCGTGGGCGTCATAGTTGCGGCCCACGCAGTAAACGCGCCGAACAGGAAACACCGCGTCGCTGTCGTGGATCAATACAGTCGATACGGGTAACGTGAACTCCATTCGCATAAGGGTGCATCCTTTAATTCGAAATCGGCTGGTCGATGAACCGGTACCTGCGCTCTTGGGGACAGGTGACGGGTTTATTCTGAGTGCTGCGATGACAGCCCGTTGCCCTGCGACCGCCGAAGTCGTGGACAGCAAGGCGCAACTGATTCTGCTCAGCTACAGCGTTTGGTAGGCCGCGCTCTCGAACGAGGCGACAGATGAGGCCTTCCGGAAACCAGGAGTCGTCGATGCGCTCGTGTCAAGTGACAGGAAGTATGGTTGTACGCCGCGTTCGGGTCCAACGATGAATACTGACGGCGTGATCTCGAAGTCAGATCACCGTGCCTGTGTTAGCGCCCGTGCGATAGTGCGTTCGCAGGATGTCTATCAGTTGTTGCAGCGAAGCATGATGAGCGTCGGGCATATATGCGATCGCCACTTTGATCCGCAAGTCGGCCCGTTCACGGAGTTCACGATAGATCACACCGTCACGCGCAATGGATTTCAGCGACGAAGGAATGAGAGCAACTCCTTGACCTTCGGCAATCAGACTGAGGAGCACGTGATGATCGACTGGTTCCGCGACGCGCCGGGGGGTGAAGCCGTGCGCACGGAAGACCGTTTCAAAGTGATCGTAATAGCCCGTATTGATGCGTCGTTGTGGCCAGAACAGCGCGTCGTCGGCGAGTTCCAGCAGCGAAATGCGTCTGCGGCTGTGCAACGCGTGTCCTTCCGGCAATGCGGCTACGAGCGGTTCGTCGAAGAGCGGTTCGACGTGAAGACCGTCCGTTGCGGACGGCAAACCTATCAGTGCTGCGTCGAGCAAGCCGCGACGAAGGTCCAACACGGAATTCTGCGAATACTGTCGCTTTTGAATCACTCTCAGTGTCGGCTCACGTTCCTTGAGCGCCGGTTCAATCCACGAAAACAAAGCAGGATCCAGAACCGTGGTGATACCAAGCCTAAGCTCATGGCCGCGCCGGGCTGAGTGCTGCGCGATTCGCTCGAACGTAGTGTCAGCTACCGCGAGGAGTTCGCGGGCTTCGGTCAGCAAATAGGCGCCGTCGGAGGTCAAGCGTGCGCCGCCCCGATCGCGCTCGAATAATTTCGCGCCGACGATCTCTTCAAGCGCTTGAATTTGTCTGGTCAATGGCGGTTGCGTGATGAACAGACGTTCCGCCGCTCGGCGAAAGCTCAGTTCCTCGGCAGCGGCGACGAAGTATCGCAGTTGCCAGAGTTCGATATTTACCTGCATGTGGAAGTCCGGTATCGCGCTTGTGATACTTAAAAGGTATCACGCCAAAGGCATTGGCGCACCATCACCAACCTCGTTATCGTTCACCCGACTAGCAGCAACGACATGGCACGACTATGGGAGGAAACGATGCACGACACTCAATCAACTCTGACGCTTGGTCACCAATATCTGGCGACCATTGAACAGACCGAACAGCCTTCAATTACTGAGGCCTTGAAGGACATTGCGCCGGACCTGGCGCGTATGGCGATCAGTTTCGCGTACGGTGAAATCTATTCGCGACCTGAGCTCGATCTGCGGCAGCGGCAATTCGTAACCGTTGCACTGCTTGCGGCGATGGGAGGTGTCGAATCGCAGCTTCGCTTCCATATTGCGGGTGCACTGAACGTCGGTTGTTCACCGCGCGAAATCGTCGAACTGATGATTCATCTTGTCGTCTATGCTGGCTTTCCGGCCGCACTCAATGGGATGTCGGCTGCGAGAGTCGTGTTCCGGGAAAAGTGCGTCAGTGCTGAACCGGTATCGACGTCACCGGCAACAAACCGTTACGACGATGGGGTAGCGGGACTTAGGACGATTGACGGTGCGGTGGGGGAACGGGTGATCGAATCGTTAAGCGACATCGCCCCTGATCTCGGCCGCTTCGTTGTCGAATTCGCATTCGGAGATGTGTACTCGCGAACCGGTATCGATCTCGTCCAGCGAGAAATGATTACAGTGGCAGCGCTGGCTGCAATGGGTTCCGCCACACCACAACTCAAGGTGCACATGCATGGCTTTTTGAACGTTGGCGGGACGAAGGAGGAACTCGTGGAAGTGGTCACGCAGATTGCCGCTTATGCGGGATTTCCGAGGGCGATCAATGCTGCATTGGTGGCAAAGGAGGTTCTGCATGACCGCGCACAGGGAGCGCACCAACATTGACGTGAGGTCGCAAACAAGGTGGCAGAACGTTGTGCGGTTCAACGCGCCGCTTTTGCCGAACTCGAATATGACGCGCCGTTCCGTTTTCACACCCACATTGGCACGGAACCGACATTTCCTGCGATACCAGGTCCTCAGTATCGCAGCTGCAGCCAACCTGTGCGGATGTGTGTTCGTCGCTGTTGCGATTCGGTGATCTCGGGTATAGATCAAGTACTCATTTTTCATCATTGGACAGTGATCGTAACTCCTCTGATAGTTTCATCAACGCCGCTTGGAACGGGACGCAAAAAATGGGCGCCGACACGCGAAACGGCGACTTGAACGCGTAATCATTCTCGGAGACTTGGTATGCAAATTCAGCCTATGACGGACGAGCAGCGTAAAGCGATTGCGATAGAGTTTTTCAGGCGAGTCGATCGTGGGGGCGATATTCTCGAACTGTTCGACGAGAAGGCAGAGTTTTATTTTCCGAAGTGGGGCGTCGCGCATGGTCGTGCGGAAATTGCCCAATTCCTCGAAAATCTGACGGAGATTCTCGCTGAGATTTCACACGACATGTCGTATGCGAATTTTGTTCAGCAAGGCGATCTATTGGTAGTTGAAGCAACCTCGTCTGGCAAGCTGAAGAATGGAGCCACGTGGCGTGCAGGGACGACGCACGCTGGACGCTGGTGCGATGTATTTGAAATTCGCGATTTCAGGATTCAACGCTGCTTCGTCTATCTCGATCCTGACTACGCGGGGGCCGACACGGAACGCTATCCATGGCTCGATGGAACGCCGACGAACCGTTACTGAAGAAATGAGTCTGCCGGATGGCGACAACTCAACGGCCAACGCTTTCTGAACCGCAACCGCCTTGGCTTCGGAGCTGATCGAGGCTCAGGCACTTGACGCGACGCCGGGAAGGCTATATTCCTCGACAAATAGCATCCGGAAAATCGATATATGCTCGACGGCGTATCTTTGGATCAACTGCGCACCTTTATCGCTGCCGCAGACGAAGGAAGCTTCTCCGCAGCAGGACGTAAGCTGCGGAGGGCGCAGTCTGTGGTGAGCCAGACGCTCGCTAACCTTGAGGCGCAGATCAATGTACCCTTGTTCGACCGAAGCGGTCGCTATCCGCAATTGACGGAGCAAGGTATCGCATTGCTTTCGCAGGCGCGTCTCGTCGTCAACGGCATGGATGGTTTCAAGTCGCAGGCGCGAGTCATTGCGGAAGGACTTGAACCCGAGCTTTCGGTCGTGGTGGACGTCATGTATCCAATGGCATCCCTCACCGTGGCGGTGGGAGAATTTCGCAACGCGTTTCCTCACACTCCGTTGCGGTTGTATGTCGAAGCCTTAGGTTCGGTTGTGCAGCGAGTACTGGAGCAGGCGTGCAGGCTCGGCATCAGTGGTTCCATGCCGGCTGTGCCCGAAACTGTTGATGCCGAGAAACTGCTCGATGTGCCAATGGTCACGGTCGCCGCACCGAAGCATCCTTTGGCATCACTTAAGAGAGTGATCCGATCGCGAGAGCTCGAAGAGCATGTGCAGCTCGTATTGACTGACCGTACGCCGCTGACTGATGGTAAGTCGTTCGGGGTGTTCTCTCCGCAGATCTGGCGATTAGCGGATCTCGGCGCGAAACATGCTTTTTTGCGAGCTGGCTTTGGTTGGGGGCATATGCCCGCGGCGATGGTGCATGCCGATCTTGTTTCAGGCGATCTGGTTCCGCTACGGATCGAAAACTTCCAGCCGCAAACACCGCCGATCGCCATGTTTGCAATCTATCGTAAGGATACCCCGCCAGGTCCCGCGGGCCGTTGGTTCCTTGGGCGACTCAAGGAAACGTCAAGCGAAGCGTGACGGTCACTTACCGCGCTGCCTGCGAGCATCGTGTCGGCTCCGCTGATCGGCGAGTGCCTGGCCAACCTGGAGTGTCAGGTCGTCGACACTGATATGTATGGACCGTGTCAAGTACCAAAGTGCGCGGTTCTCCGAGGTTTGACGGGTCAAGGGCGGGGCGTGAGCCCCGGCGTAGCGCACCCTTGACGCGACGTCGATTTTCCATGCTATGCATTGGTCGTGAGGGGCGACGCTTGCGCGCTCACGACCATGCGAGACCGTCTCCCTGACGGTCGTCAACAACAGGATGCTTGGGCCAGGACCGGGCGGTTATCCGACGGTTGATCATTCTGATATGCGCGGGTTGGTTACCGCATGACAA
>Ga0247692_1000161_pt1 | contig 15543 bp, 15 predicted proteins | sample CNK33_metaG_FD_183041 | JGI IMG/M metagenome (GOLD analysis project Ga0247692, IMG submission 183041) | Soil microbial communities from Purdue University Martell Research Forest, Indiana, United States - CNK33 | ecosystem: Environmental > Terrestrial > Soil > Temperate forest > Bulk soil...
CGGATTGCCCGTGTGAAAGTAGGTAATCGTCAGGCTCCTTACCCAAGACAAGACCCCGCCCTCAAAAGCGGGGTCTTGGCGTTTGTGGGCGCACGTTGTTAACGTCGTGCCCACGACAGCGTGGCCGGGCCGCAATGGCCCGAGCATGTTCATTCCCAACATCCCCAGTCGACATTCCACCGCATAACCGTCACGCGATAGCGTTGACGATACCGCCTTGTCGAAAGACAAACTGTCACCCGCAGACCCACGCAGCCGGCGATCCAGCCAACAACGCAAACCCGCCGGCCACGCGTCTCACCTCACTGCTTAACTGCGTGGTGCAGCTTCGCCACCTTCATTCGCGTGCAGCGCGTCGTCTGCGGCGATATTCTGGCGGCCAACTTCCCCCAACAGCGCGACATCGCGAGCAATAACCTGCGGCAAATGCGTCCGCAAAAACTCCACCCAGGTCCTCGTCTTCGCGTCGATAAACTTGCGCGACGGATACAGCGCATAGACATTCATCTTCTGCAGCGTGTACTCCGGCAGCACGCGCACGAGTGACCCTGAGCGCAATCCGTCGATAGCGGCGTACAACGGCAATATCCCAATCCCAATGCCCTCGCGAATCGCGACGATCAGCGATTCGGCGATATTCACCTGCACGGGCCCGTTCACATTCAGCACTTCGCTGCCGTTAGGGCCATCGAGTGTCCATTCGCTGGTCGGAAAAGCGGGCGTCTTGAGCAACAGACAGTCATGATGCAACAGATCGGCGGGCGTTTTTGGCGCATCGTGTGCATGGATATACGCAGGCGACGCACACAGAATGCTGAAGGTGGTCCCAAGCAAAAGCGACACGAGATCCGAATTGGGCAGCGTCGACGCGCCCACGACAGCCACATCCGCGCTTCCCTCGAACAGATCCGGCAACTGCTGCGAGAGCGTCAGTTCGACGGCCACTTCAGGATACAGCGCGCGATACCGCGAAATGGCAGGCAATACATAATGCTGTCCGATGCTCGCAAAGCTATGCATCCGCAGCACACCCGACGGACGCTCATGCGCGCCACTCGCTTCTTCTTCCGCATTGTCGATATCAGCAAGAATCTGCTGACATCGCTTCAGATATGTCTCACCGGCAGTCGTCAACGCGAGGCGCCGTGTCGATCGATTGAGCAGACGCGTCCGCAAATGCGCCTCGAGTTCTGAAACGGCACGAGACATCGCGCCGGTCGTCGTATTGAGCGATTGCGCCGCTGCCGTGAAGCTGCCCGCTTCGACGACGCGCACGAACACCCGCATGTTTTGTAACGTATCCATCAATCCTTCTTGATCGACATCAAAGCGTTATTGTCCGCCTGTCGCGGGCCGCCATTGTTGAGTGATCTGGAAGGGACGTTCCCGACGCCTCCCATTAATCAACATATCGTTGGCTCCTACAATCGGCGCCTTCAGGGTAGGCGTGCGCAGTCCGATTCGCGCATTCCTCCGACTACGACCCCGCGCGGTATTAATCCATGAAACGCCAGCATGCGATCAAGCAAGTGTCGTCCGATACTTTCGGATGGCGGGCTGGCATGCTGCGCGCGATCGCCGACGCCGGCACGGAGTGGGCGACCACCGACGGACTCATCTGGCTTCATCTGTTCAAGACGGTATTGGCTGCGCTGCTTGCGCTGGGCATCGCGATGCTGCTCGAACTGCAGCAACCGCGCACCGCGATGACGACGGTGTTCGTCCTGATGCAGCCGTTCAGCGGGATGGTACTCGCGAAGAGCTTTTATCGGATTGTCGGAACGTTCGTGGGCATGCTGGCCGCGCTGCTGCTGGGCGCGCTGTTCGCGCAGCAGCCCGAGCTGTATATGCTCGGCATCACCGTCTGGATGGGCGCGTGCGTGGCGGCGGCGGTCCGGTATCGGCATTTTCGTTGGTACGGCTTCGTGCTGGCTGGCTATACCGCGGCGTTGATCGGCATTCCGACCGTGATGGAACCGAATGGCCTGTTCCTCGCCGCGTTGACGCGCGCCGCGGAAGTGGCGATCGGCATCATCTGCTCGGCGGCCGTCAGCGCGCTGATCGTGCCGCGTCGATCGAGCCTCGCGCTGCAAAACGCACTGCAATCGAGGCATCTCGATTTTACTGCCTTCGCTATGAAAGTGCTCGATGGGGCCGTCGAGCGCGGCACGTCCGAGCGTTATTTCGCGGACCTCGTCGATGAAGTCGTGGGCTTCGAGGCCACGCGCGCGTTCGCCGCTTTCGAGGACCCCGGCATGCGCTCGCGCAGTCAGGTGCTTGCAAGGTTGAACCACGAGTTCATGGACGTCTGCGCGCGACTGCACGCGCTGCATCAGTTGAGAAAGCGCCTGCGCGGCAATCCTTCTGTCCAGGTCGTGCAAGCGACTGCGCCAGATTTTCACGAACTTTCGCAATTGCTCGGCGCGCACAAAGAGCGCCGCTTCGATTCCTCCGATGCCGCCCGCATCGCGATCAGACTCAAAGCCTTTCAATCGACGCTGCCCGCAAGAATGCGTGCCACACGCCGTCCGCTGGAATCGGATGAACCGCAATGTCTGCCCGATTTCGACACGGCAGGCGAATTGCTGTATCGCTTCGTCGTCGAGTTCATCCGCTATATCGACACGTATGCGTCGCTGGAGACCAATCACAATCCGGCGCGCGAGCGGCCGCCCGTGCGCTACGTGAGCCGGACCAACGCGTTCGTGGTCGCTTGCACGTTCGCGCGCACGGCGGCTGTCGTCGGCGCGATCAGCTGGTTCTGGATCGCGACGAACTGGCCGAGCGGCGGCATGGCGGTGATCGGCGCGGCGCTCACCTGCGCGCTGACTTCATCGGCGCCGAACCCCGTCAAGCTCGCGCTGCAGATGTCGGTCGGCGCGGCGTGCGCGACGATCGCCGGCTATCTGGTCACGTGCTACGTCTATCCCGCCGTCGATGGCTTTCCGCTGCTGTGCGCAATGCTCGCGCCCTTGCTCGCCGTCGGCACCTTCTTTGCATCGCGGACAAAGACAGCGGGTTACGGGGTCGGCTTCACGGTCTTTTTCTGCCTGCTCGCCGCGCCCGACAACGTCGTCGTCTACGCGCCGGATCTGCTGATCAACAACGGCATCGCGATCGTCGTGTCGATGCTCGTGACGGCCATCGGCGCCGCGATCGTCTTCCCGGTGCAGATGCCCTGGCTGATCGCGCGTATCGAAGGCGACTTGCGCAGCCAGGTCACGCTGGCGTGCACGGCGCCGCTCGCGGGCCTCGCGCAGCGCTTCCAGTCGAGCACGCACGATCTGATGCACCAGTTGCGCATGCTGCTGCCGAAGCGCTCCCGACGCCATCGCAACGCGCTCAGATGGATGCTCGCCACGCTCGAAGTCGGCCACGCCACCATCGACCTACGCAGCGAGATCGAACGTGCCACATACGCGAGCGACGTGCACGCCCGATGGAAACCGTCTCTCGATCGCGTCACGCGCGATCTCGCGCTGCTATTCGAGCGGCCCGACCGCGCGCATGCCGAGCGAACGCAAATCTCCGTGCTTGCGGCGATGCGGGTCGTGCAGCAAGTGCTGGAAGCCGTCCACACGGATCGTGAGAAACGTCACGATCAGCAGCGCATCCTCAGTTGTCTGCATTTCATCCGCACGGCGCTGCTCGACAAGGGCGCGCCGTTCGACGCGCGTTAATCCCCCGCACGTCTCCATCAGCGCAATCGGCACAACAGTGTTTTGCGCCGGCACGACGCGCCACACACGCGCGAAAACGCCCACCCAACCCCGCCCGCACCGATCTTGCCGCAACTTGGAAGAATGCCTTCCAGCCGTCCCTCTTAATCCATGCCGACCACAGTCATATATTGGAACCACTGCTTACGCAGCCATTGAAACAACTGGAGAGATTGAAATGAAAGCGCTGAAGTTGGTCCTGATTGCCTGTTCGTTGTCCGCTGCGGCGCTTGCGCACGCGCAGACGGCGCCGGCGGACGAAAGCGCGCAACAGGTCGCACAGGCGAGCGCAGCACGCGTCGCGCAACCCGAAGCGCAGCGTCCCGTCGCGAAGCGGGCGAAGAAGGCCGATGAGTGTGTCGGTCCCGTGAGCTACTGCGTGATGTATTTCGGTAGCTGACCAGAGCGGCACCGCGCAGCTGCCTGAATCATCAGGCGGGATGAGCGGAAATCAAGCGACAGCCGGACCACGCACACCAACAACAAGACGTGCACTCCGGCTTTCGCGAGCGTGACATCGGAGAGACTTTCATCATGTACGAAGACCGGATTCGCTGTGCCGCGGTACGCGGCAAGATCACATCGGCGGCGCAGGCAGCGCTGCTGATCGACAATGGCATGCGCGTCGGCGCGAGCGGCTTCACGCGCGCGGGCGATGCGAAGGCCGTTCCCGTTGCGCTGGCTGAACGCGCGCGCAGCGAAGGCAAGCCGTTGCGTATCACATTGATAACGGGCGCATCGCTGGGGCATGGCGTCGATAGTCTGTTGACGGATGCCGGCGTGCTCGCGCGCCGTCTGCCGTTCCAGGTCGACAACACGTTGCGCAAGGCGATCAATCGCGGCGACGTGATGTTCGTCGACCAGCATCTGTCGGAGACGGTCGAAATGTTGCGCGCCGGCCAGCTCGGCAAGCTCGACGTTGCGATCATCGAAGCCGTCGCGATCACCGAGACGGGCGGTATCGTGCCGACCACGTCCGTCGGCAATTCGGCGAGCTTCGCGATTCTCGCGGACAAGGTGATCGTCGAAATCAATCTGGCGCAGCCGCTCGCGCTCGAAGGCCTGCACGACATCTGGATTCCGGGCCGCCGTCCGCATCGCGATCCGCTGCCCGTCGTGCGCCCGAGCGATCGCGTCGGCACGACGGCGATCGAGATCCCGCCCGAGAAGATTGCCGCCATCGTCATCACGAACAAGCCCGACAGCCCGTCGACTGCATTGCCCGCCGACGAAGACACGGGGTTGATCGCCGGTCATCTGATCGAGTTCCTGCAGCATGAAGTCGCGCATGGACGCATGCCTTCGCCGTTGCCGCCGTTGCAGGCAGGCATCGGCACGATTGCGAATGCGGTGCTGGCCGGTTTCGCCGATTCTCCGTTCGAGCCGTTCACGATCTACTCGGAAGTCCTGCAGGATTCGACCTTCGATCTGATGGATGCCGGCAAGGTCACATTCGCGTCGGGCGCGTCGATCACGTTGACGGAAAAGCGCCAGGCGCAGGTGTTCGGCGATCTCGCGCGCTATCGCGACCGGCTCGTGCTGCGTCCGCAAGAGGTCAGCAATCATCCGGAAGTGATTCGCCGTCTGGGTCTGATCGCGCTGAACACGGCGCTCGAATTCGACATCTACGGCAATGTGAACTCGACGCATGTCGGTGGCACGCACATGATGAACGGGATCGGCGGTTCGGGCGACTTCGCGCGCAACGCGTCGTGCGCGATCTTCGCGACGAAATCTATCGCCAAAGACGGCGCAATTTCGAGCGTCGTGCCGATGGTGCCGCACGTGGACCACAACGAACACGATGTCGACATCGTCGTGACGGAGATCGGCCTTGCGGACCTGCGCGGACTCGCGCCGCGCGAACGGGCGTCGCTGATCATCGACAAGTGCGTGCATCCGCTGTATCGCGATCTGCTGCGTGACTACTATCGCGACGCGCTGCGCTTCGGCGGGCAAACGCCGCACGTGTTGCGCGAAGCGTTCGCATGGCACGCGCGGTTCCAGGAAACGGGATCGATGCTGCCGGAACGAAACGTCACAGTGTGACGTAATTGAGCCGAAGGGCGTCAGGTGCCGCCGCCGACCAGGCGCAAGCGTGTGATTTCCGACGGCGCGCCCAGTCGCTTGGGTGGTCCCCAATACCCGGTCCCGCGGCTCGTATAGACCCATAGGTCGTCGAGCCGCGAAAGACCCGCCACGAAAGGCTGTTGCAGCCGCACCGCAAAATTCCACGGAAAGAACTGGCCTCCGTGCGTATGGCCGGACAGTTGCAACGTGAAGCCCGCATCGGCCGCGGCTTCTGCCGAACGCGGCTGGTGCGCGAGCAGCACCTTGATCAGCACGTCGCCGGGCGCGCCTTCGAGCGCCGCAGCGGGATCGCTCTCGTGCGCGGGATCGAAGTGCCCCGCGGAAAAATCGGTGACGCCCGCGATCACCGCCTGCGCGCCATCGTGCTCGACGACGACATGCTCGTTGAGCAGCACATGCAGGCCGAGCCGCTGAAACTCCGCGATCCACGCATGGGCGCCCGAATAGTATTCGTGATTCCCCGTCACCAGATACGCGCCATGCCGCGCGCTCAGCCGCGACAGCGGACGCGTGTGATCGGCAAGATGCTCGACGCTGCCATCGACGACATCGCCCGTCACCGCGATCAGATCCGGCTCGAGCCGGTTCACGGCATCGACGATCGCATCGACATAACCGCGCTTGATGGTCGGCCCGACGTGAATGTCGCTGATCTGCACGATCGTGAAGCCGTCGAGCGCGTGCGGCAGGTCTTTGATCGGCACGTCGATCGACACGACACGCGCGCGGCGTCGCGCATTGAAAAAGCCGATGGCCGTCGACAGCAGCGCGAGCAGCGGCACCGCGATCGCGCTATCGATCTCCCAGCGCGCCGGGTTCACCGCTTCCGGAGAGATTGCGTGAACGATCATCACGGCGAGCAGCAGCAACTCGCGCGCGAACGTCAGCACGAGCAGCGACGAAAACAGACCCAGCGCGATCAGCCCCGCCCACGCGAGCCGGTCGCCGAGCGGTTGCCGCTGGAGCGAGCGCGCGATCATGCCGACGGGAATCAGCAGCACGGACAGCACGAGCCACAGCGCGCACAGCCCCTTCACGGCGGTATCGACGGGCAGTTCGGGAATGATCCTGATGCCGACATACACATGCAGCAGGATGCCGATGGCAATGATCCGGACGAAAAACGATAGGCGGCGCATAGGTGGAAGTGGGGCGCAGATTGCGCGGAAGGTGAGTCGCAGAAAGCGCACGCCGTTGCAGAGCGGCGGCCAATCATTCTACAAGCAGTTCACTGCGCTTGCCGAAGCCGTACGGACATGTCGGGGCACGGGCAATATGTGGGCGTTGCGATGCAGCATACGTGCGATGTTAGTTGTTCGTCATGCCGATTAAATGCTTATTAAATGGCTATTGAATTGGACGCATGAACGGGCTATTCTGGAATTGAGCGTGACTGCCGGCGGCAGGCCTCGCGTCCCGTTCCCGGTATCCCGGGCGCGCGAGACACTCCTCCGCAGGCGGCAGCTGCGCCTGATCGCCCAATCGGTTTGTGGTTTGGGGGGAGACGAATGATGAAAACGACAAAGTTCGCGCATCGCGAGCATCACATCGGTCACGAAGGCAGTCACGTGATGCTGCCTATGGTCGTGCTGTCGCTGATGGCGCTTGGCGTCTACTACGGCGTCCAGTACATCGACTTTTCCGAACTGGGACGCACCGCGCTCTTCTATGTTGTGATGGTGTTCGTCGCGCTCGGCGTGGCGGGGCTGTTCGGCGTGGTCGGGGCGTGGCTGCGATCGCGCGGCGACGAGGCGGAAGAGGGTTTCTGCTTCGTCGGCGCGCTGATCGGCGCGATTGTGTTCTACGTCGCGCTGATGGCGAGCTGACGCTGTCCGGCGCGCGGCGGCTTTGGGCAACGCCAGCCGGCGTCAGACGATTTGCGCCGCTTCGTCGAACGAGAAACGCGGGCTGCGCGGGAACAGCTTCGACGCGTCGCCGTAGCCAAGATTGATCAGGAAGTTCGACCGGACCGTCGTGCCCGCGAAGAACTCGGCGTCCACTTTAGCCTTATCGAAGCCGGACATCGCGCCGGTGTCGAGGCCGAGCGCACGCGCGGCCATGATCAGGTAGCCGCCTTGCAGCGTCGAGTTGCGGAACGCGGTTTCGGCGATCGCGGCTTCGTTGCCCGCGAACCAGCTGCGCGCATCGGCGTGCGGGAAGAGCTTCGGCAGATGGTCGTAGAAGGCCATGTCCATGCCGACGATCACCGTGACGGGCGCGGCCATCGTCTTTTCCAAGTTGCCTGCGGACAGCGCGGGACTCAGCCGCGCCTTGCCTTCCGGCGTCTTCACGAACACGAAACGCGCTGGGCTCGAATTGGCCGAGGTCGGGCCGAGCAGAACGAGGTCGACCAGTTGCTTGAGAAGCGCGTCGTCGACGGGCCGCGGCTGCCAGCCGTTGTGCGTGCGGGCGGTGCGGAATAGTTGATCGAGAGCGTCGTCGGAAAGAATCATGATGATGGACTGAATGACGAAAAGTCGAATGAAAGCGCAAGCTGTGCGGATGACCCGCGGCAGCGGCGCGTTCGATATTACTCGCTGTTTCCTGTGAAGAGAGGTTTCGCGAGCGCTATGCGGTGTTGTGCGCTCGCGATTGCAACGCAATGTCCGCCGATCTGTTCGACCATATGCCAACGCCCGATGTGGCGTGGTTCCCCGACTGGCTCGCGCCCGATGCCGCCGCCGCGTTGCTCGCGCGCATCGTCGACGAAGTCGCCTGGCAGCAGGACTCGATGTTCACGCCCGCCGGCCGCGTGCCGTTGCCGCGCCTGACGGCGTGGCAGGGCGAGCCCGATGCCGTCTATGTCTACTCGGGCATCCGCAACGTGCCGTCGCCGTGGACGCCCGCCGTCGCGGAGCTGAGAGCCGCCGTTGAAGCAACTTGCGGCGCGCCGTTCAATAGCGTGTTGCTCAACCGCTATCGCAGCGGCGTGGACAGCATGGGCTGGCATGCGGATCGCGAGCCTGAACTCGGCAAGGAGCCGGTGATCGCGTCCGTCAGCCTCGGCGCGACACGACGCTTCGATCTGCAGCACAACAAGACGCACGTCGTGCAGTCGTATCAGCTGAAGGGCGGCAGCCTTCTCGTGATGCGCGGACGGACACAGGCCGAGTGGCGGCATCGCGTACCGAAGGAGCTGAAAGTGCAGGGCGAACGCGTGAACCTGACGTTCCGCTTCGTGACGCCAGGACGCTAGTTACACACGCTCGCACTGGTTTCAGGCGGCCGATTCGAGGCGTCGATGGATAGTTTGCGCGAGCCGCTCGAAGGGCAGCGTGCTCGCTGCGATCGCGGCCATCTCCGGATACTGCTCGCGGACGATATCGGTCAGCACCTGGTCAGGCGGGGCTTCAACGAACACCTTCGCGCCCATTTCGATCATCACGGTCAGCGCGTCGAACCAGCGGACCGTGTTGCGCATGTTCGTGGCGAGATCGTCGCGCACAGCCTCCGCCGTATACAGCGCGCGGCCGCCGCGATTGCCGATATAGCCGCTCGACGGCGCGCGAAACGGGACGCTGCGCGCGTAGTCCGTCAGTGCATCGGCGGCTGCCGCAAGTAGTTCACAATGCGACGGCACGCTAACGGCGAGCCGCGTCGCCTTGCGCGCGCCTGCCGCTAACGCTCGCTCGTTGAATGCATCGAGCGCGGCGTCCGAGCCGGCCACGACGATCTGACGCGGCGCGTTCACATTGCCGACGTAGACGCGCGCGGCGGCGTCGCGAGCCAGCGCATCGGCGAGCCGTTCGATTTCGTGTTCGGTCAGCCCGGCAATCGCAGACAGGCCATAGCCTCGCGGATACGCGGTTTCCATCAGTTCGGCGCGCTTGCGGACCATCAGCAGCGCGTCCGCGAAGTCGATCGCGCCGCAGCTCACGGCGGCTGCATACGCGCCCACCGACAAACCCGCGCTCAGTTCGGGAGCCAGACCTTCGGCCGCGAGCGCTCGTTGTATCGCGACGCCTGCAATCAGCAAGCCCGTCTGCACGGCGACAGTCGATTCGAGCGCTGTTTGGGTGTCGAGTGTCAGCACGTCGACGTTCAGCACGGCGGACGCTTCGTCGAGCGTTGTCTGAATGGCGGCATGCGTGCCGAGGCGATGCAGGAAGCCTTCGGTTTGCGCGCCCTGGCCAGGGAAAATAAAAGCGAGCATTAGAGCGCCCAAGGATCGGAGACGAGCCGTGGACCGCTCGCATGCCGCGCCATCACGCGCGCTTTTCCAGACGCGTATTCGGCGAGCGCGACGCCGCCTGCGGGCGTTTCGAGTTGCGCGTCGATGCGGATGCCTGCGTGTGCTGCGTGTTCATCGAGTTTCGCCTGGATGCGTTGCGCTTCGTCGCGTGGTAAATGATTCGGCATCCGTATCAATAAATCGAGGTCGCTGGTCGCGGTGGCGGTTGGCTTGCCCGTTGCAAGTTCGAAGCCGATGCTTCCTGTTGGTCCCCACGCGAGCGAAACAAAGCACGACGTATCGCGCCGCAACGCATCCAGCGCGACGAAAACAGGCAGTGCGGTGCGATCCGCGGCAAGCAGCGCGGAATCCAACGAAGACGACAACAACGCTTCAGGCCTGAAAACAGCCTCGATATCATCGCTACGCGCCCACGTTCCATACCGTTCATTGCGCGCCGCGCCGCGCAGCCCGACGGCGACCAATCCTGCCGCCGCCTGCGCGCGTCGCACGACAGCGAACGGCGCGCGCGCGAGCGCAGCGCGAACCCACGCCGGTTCGTTATCGAACGATTCGAGCCGCCGCAAACGCAGGATGTCGTGCGCTTGCCAGCGCATATCGTCAGCAACGAGTGCGTCGTCTGGCGCAAACGGAGCGGCCGCGCAGACTCGCATCACGCAGCGTCCCACTGTTCGGCGAGCTTGCGCCGCACTTCGATCGACGCAGCGCGCGTCTTCTTCGCCGCATCCGACTCCAGCCGCCGCGACAGCCCGCGCGTATCCGAGCGTGCGCTCTTCGCCGCTTCCGCGAGCACGCTGCGCACGCTTTCGATTTGCGCTTGCGTGGGCTCATCAGCATCGACGCCTTCGATCAGCGTATCGAGCAGCCCGAGCTTCGCGAACGACGCCATCGTGTACGACATCGGCGTGATCGTTTCGCCGAGCTTGTCGAGGTCTTCGACCGTGCGGCGCGTGACGCGTGCGGCGGCTTCCTTGCCCATCGCGTGCACCAGCGTGCCGGGCGCATCGAGCGCGACGATCCGGTTCGCCTGATAGCCGTGCGCGAGGAACGCACCCGACATCGCGGGACCGACGATCAGCGCAACCACAGGATGCCCGGCGTCGCGCGCGCTCGCATACGCATCGACAGCCGACGCGCACGCCAGATGAATGCCGAGCGTCTCTTCGCGATACCCATACGCCTGGCTTTTCACATCGACGATCGCGATGAGAGGGCGCTTGTGTTCCGACGACGCATCGCGCGCCACCGCTTCGCGCACCGCTTGCGCAAGCTTCCAGCCCTGTTCGAGTCCGACGACGTTATCGCGCGCGCGCGGAAAGCGATTGTCGGGGTCGGGGACGACGGAGAAGAAAGTCGCCGTCTCATTGCCGAGCGGTGCCTCGCCGGACCAGACGGGCGCGGCCGTCGACGTGTCGCCCGCAAGCGCCTTGAACCAGCGCATGCCGCGCGTCAGTACCGAATCGCTCATCATTGCTCCTTGCGCGGCGTGGCCGCTTCGTTTGGCTTGAACACATCGCGCATCGTTTCGGGCGTGACGTTCGCGGGATCGATGCGCGCGAGCCGCTCCAGATACTCAGCCACCTGTTCCGTGCGGTGCGCCGCCGGCACGCCGCGCGCGAACGCATCGCGAACCGCAGCCTGGACAGCGTGCGCGTCGTCGTCGACGAGCGCGTCGGCAAGTCCCGTCGCCGTGCGCTGCTCGCCGCCGATCATCTGCCACACGCGTCGCCGGTCGCTCGAGTCGAGTTCTTCGATGCCCGCTTCCTGTTCGATCACTTCGGGGCCGTTCATGCCGAGGCGTCCCTGTTTCGTCGCGACCAGATACGAGCACAGCCCGGCCGCGAGCGACATGCCGCCGAAACAACCGACCATGCCCGCGATCACGCCGACCACGGGCACGTATCGCCGCAACGCGACGATCGCCGCCTGCATCTCCGCGATCACGGCCAGCCCCAGATTCGCTTCCTGCAAGCGCACGCCGCCTGTTTCAAACAGCACGACGGGCCGCACGATCTTGCCGCGCTCGCAATCGCGCAGTGCGAGTTCCAGCGACGCGGCGATCTTGCTGCCCGACACTTCGCCGATGCTGCCGCCCTGAAACGCCGACTCGATCGCGGCGACCACGGCCGGCTGGCCGTCGATCGTGCCACGCGCGATCACGGCACCGTCGTCGGCCTGGCAGACAATGCCTTGCAACGGCAGCCACGGTGATTCGATGCGGTCGAACGGGCCGAGCAGTTCGCGGAACGTGCCTTCGTCGAGCAGCGCGCGGGCGCGCTCGCGTGCTGTCAGCTCGATGAAGCTGTCGCGCAACACCGGCATCGACGGCGGGTTGTGTATCGTCGCCGTGCTCATGAGCTTGCTCCTTCGTCTGCCGCTTCGATGGCCTCTGCGAGACGCAGCGCCACCACGCCCGGCGTCGCGCCGAAGTCGTTGATCTCGATTTGCGCCGCGCCGTCATAGCGCGTGAAGAAGCGGTCGAGCACGCTCTTCCAGATGTGCCCGTAGCCGTCGACGCTGGTGCGTACGGTCACGGTTGCCTTCAGTGCGTCGGCGGGCGACAGCAGCACTTCGAGGTCGCCCGAACCGACCACCCCCACATGCGAACGCGTCGTGATAGCGCGTTGCGCCGGATAGTCGAAAGTCATCTGTTCCATCAGTTTTCAGCTCCCGCTGGAGCGTGACGCGCCAGCTTGTCGATGAAGAGGGTGGCGGCGAGCAGATCGGCTGCGCCGCCAGGAGAAGCGTTGAGCGAAAGCAATTCGGTTTCGAGCGCGTCGAACGCGGCGCGTCCCGCCGCCGTCGCGACGCCGCCCACCGCGAGCACGGCGCGCGCGCCGCGTTGCCCCGCATGCAAACCGGCGAGACCGGCGCGATGCAAGAGGCAGGTATCGTCGAGCGCGGCCATGATCGCGAGCAGCGTGTCGACACGCGCCGCGTTTTCGCTGATGCTTTTCGAGCGTGCCGCGCGCAACGCGGGCAGACCGATGCCGATCACGTGCGGGAAACCGTCCTGCGCTTCCTGACGCGCGCCGCCGACGTTGAACCGTTGACGCACGCGCTCGCCGTGACTGTCGACGGGTGCGGCGAAGCGGTCGGGAAAGCAGGCGATCTGCGCGCCGAGTTCACAGACGCGCGCGGCGTGCGAGTGCGTGCGCTCATACGGCAACAGTTCGCGCAAAGCGTTGTCGTCATCGTCGGCAATGATGGCCGCGCCCGCGACCAGCAGGCCGACAATCCAGATCGCGCCGCGATGCGCATTGCTGCCGTTCGTCGCGTGCATCATGTCGTGTTCGCCAGCGCGTCCGATCTGCGCGAGCTCCGCGCGCAGCGTCGCCGAAGGCAGGCGGCCGCGCGAAGCACGCGCGAGCGCCGCGAAACTCGGTTCGAGGGAGCGTGCGGAGCGCAGCATCAGCGGCAAGTTCAGATCGCGATGCGCACCGCTGCCGCGCCCATCGACGAGCGCGGGTTTCGGCGTCAGTTGTGCTTCTTCGATCAGCGACTCGACCGCGAATCGCGCGAGGGTGGCATCGCACGGCGCGGCATCGACGCGAGGCAGACAGCGGGCGTTGGCACGCTGAGGCATGCCCGCATCGAGCGGGATAGCGTATTGCAAGGCCATCGCATCACCAACTGCGGAAACGTGCCGGCGGTGTGTACAGCCCGCCCGACCAGGTGACGAGATCGTCGATGCTGCGCGCCGCGAGCAGCGAACGCTTCGCTTCGCCGCGCCGGATGCCGAGATCTTCCGGATACGCGACGATGCCCCGGCGGCGCAATTCGGCCGTCTTTTCGGGCTTCGCGCGCAAGCCGATCGGCGTCACGCCGGCGACGGCCGCGACAGCCGCGCGCCGCTCTTCGACGCCTTCGGCCTTGTGCAGATGCGCGATACCTTCTTCCGTCACGACATGGCTGACGTCGTCGCCGTAGATCATCACGGGCGCGATGGGCATACCGCTTTTCGCGCCGACAGCGACGGCGTCGAGTTCATCGACGAACGTCGGCTCGCCGCCTTTCTTGTACGTTTCGGCCAGTTGCACGACGAGTTTCTTGCCGCGCGACACGGGGCCTTCGTCTTTCAGCAGCTTGAGCCACGCTTCGCTCGAATGACGGCGGCCGCGCGGATCGTGACCCATGTTCGGCGCACCGCCGAAGCCCGCCAGACGCCCGCGCGTAACCGTCGACGAATTCGCATCGCCGTCTATCTGCAACGTCGAGCCGATAAACAGATCGACACCGTATTGCCCGGCCAGCTGGCACAGCACGCGGTTCGAGCGCAGCGTGCCGTCGCTGCCCGTGAAGAACACGTCGGGGCGCGCTTCGACATACGCCTCCATGCCGACTTCGCTGCCGAAACAATGCACGCTTTCGACCCAACCCGATTCGATGGCGGGAATCAACGTGGGATGCGGATTGAGCGTCCAGTTGCGGCAGATCTTGCCCTTCAGTCCGAGCGATTCGCCGTAAGTGGGCAGCAGCAGTTCGATGGCAGCCGTGTCGAAACCGATGCCGTGATTCAACGACGTCACGCCGTAAGGCTCGTAGATGCCCTTGATGACCATCATCGCGGTGAGCACCTGCAAATCGCCGATGTGGCGCGGATCGCGCGTGAACAGCGGCTCGACGGCGAACGGGCGGTCGGCCTCGACGACCACGTCGACCCACGAAGCGGGAATATCGACGCGCGGCAGTTCATCGACGATCTCGTTGACCTGCACGATCACGATGCCATGGCGGAACGCGGCGGCTTCGGCGATGGTCGGCGTGTCTTCCGTGTTCGGGCCGGTGTAGAGATTGCCGTGCCGGTCGGCCTTTTCCGCGCACAGCAGCGCGACGTTCGGCGTGAGGTCGACGAACATGCGTGCGTACAGTTCGACATACGTATAGATCGCACCGATTTCAAGCTGGCCGTCTTCGAGCAGTTGTGCGACACGCAGGCTCTGCGGACCCGCGAACGCAAAATCGACCTTGTGCGCAATGTTCCTTTCGAAGAGCGTCAGATGCTCCGGGCGGCTGATGCTCGAAATCAGCAGGTGCACGTCGTGCACTCTCTGCGGATCGACCTTCGCGAACGAGCGCGACAGAAAGTCTGCCTGCTTCTGGTTGTCGCCTTCGAGCGCGACGCGATCGCCGGGGCGGATCAGCGTTTCGAGCGCATCGACGATGCGGTGCGCGGGCAGGATGCCGTCTTCGAGCCAGGGCTCGATCGTGGCGAGCCTGCGTCGCTTCTCGTCGCGCTTGGTGGTCCAGGAACGCGCCGTGGATGACCCTGCGGGCGCTCCCGTTGACTGTGCCAATCCGAGCTTGGCTGATTCGATTCGCTGATTCATCGGTGCTTCAACTCCCGATAGTGGTTGGAGTGCGCGCGGGCCGCCCGCGCTTTCTGCGCGGGGTGGCCGCGGCGGCTTCCGCCTGCGCGCGTTCCGTCAAGAAACGATAGACCAGTTCGCCCGTGCCCAGCAGGTGAGCGGAGATGAGCGACTGGGCGGCGGCGATGTCCTTGCGCTCGACGGCGGCAAGGATGTCCAGGTGTTCGGCATC
>Ga0247692_1000162_pt1 | contig 15525 bp, 16 predicted proteins | sample CNK33_metaG_FD_183041 | JGI IMG/M metagenome (GOLD analysis project Ga0247692, IMG submission 183041) | Soil microbial communities from Purdue University Martell Research Forest, Indiana, United States - CNK33 | ecosystem: Environmental > Terrestrial > Soil > Temperate forest > Bulk soil...
AATCGGCATTGACGCCGCCCGATGTGGCGTCAATGCCGGCGGCTCAAATTCTGTCTGCCGCGCGGACTCCTAGCCGACACTCAGAAGGAGAAGTCCATGAAGATCCGAACCATCATCGCTGCCAGCTACGCGACACTCACCATCGTGACCGCAAGCTCCGCCTCAGCGCACGACGGCGAAGGGCAAACCATCACGAAGAACTTCGATGGGGCTATTCCCAATGCTCCCGGCAAGTCGCTGATTGCTGCGGAAGTAGATTACGCGCCGGGCGCGGCCTCCCCGCCCCACATCCACGCGAAATCGGCTTTTATTTACGCCTACGTGATCAAGGGTGCGATCGAGTCGAAGGTGAATGACGGTGAGACGCGCATCTACCGGGCAGGCGAGAGTTGGTCCGAACCGCCGGGCGCTATTCATTCGATCAGCCGCAACGCGAGCAAGACCGAGTCGGGAAAGCTGATCGCTGTGTTCGTCCTCGACACCAATGACAAAGCGCTGACCACGCTGATCAAGTAACAGAAGCTAAGCATGTCGCTCTTGGTGGTTGGTGGCTGCGTCGCTTGTTCTCCTTCTATCGGCCGTCCAGGCCTCGCGGCATGGCGCTCGGAGGTCGTGTCTGGCAGAAAACGGAGAGCATCGGCACCACTAGACCCAGCTTTTCCGCAAAGCTCGGACTAGAAGGAGTCCCCCATGAAGACGAAAAGGAAAGCAACGTGAAACAGTCCGCCCAGATCGGCGACAGAATCGCCGACAGATCTTCGCAACCTGATGAGCGCACTGTCCGTGACTGGATGGGGCCGGAGGCGTTTGAACATTGGGTCGAACTACGCGGCTGGATCGAGGCATCCTATCCCGGTGTTTTTGCGCCAGATTGGCTATATGGTGGCAAGAAACGCGGTTGGTCTCTGCGCTACAAGAAGACCAAAGCCTTCTGCACTCTGCTGCCGGCATACAGGCTGCTTTCGGTTCTGGTGGTCTTGGGGCGAACTGAGCGAGAGAAGTTTGAGGCGCGGCGTTATTTCTGGAGCCCACGGTTGGTCAAGCTCTACGATGAGGCCCGCGCATACCCTGACGGGAAATGGCTGACTGTCCCGGTCTTATCCGCGGATGATCGGCATGAGGTGAAAGAGCTTATGAGTATGAAGCGCCCTACACTTTCAGGCGGTTGATTGTCGCGGAAGTCCTAAAACCTGCGACACACTTCTCGAACCCGATCACACGGACGTTACAGTGAACAGATACTACGGTGTGTTTGTGGGCCGGATTTCGTTAGTCTCGCGCCCCTTTGCAGGCGTGTACGGCGATGGGCAAGTGTCCGCTGTGCCTCGGCAAGCTGCCGTCCACGCCGTCCTCGCGAAAGACAGAAGTTGGCCGACTGTACTCATTCACAGAAGCCGCCCGAAGACTGCCGTTGAAGATTTCAACGGCAGCTCTACAGCACCTTCATTGAACAGGTGCTCTCGGCCAGTTCGGTCAGTCGATTCGAGGTCACTGAGATCTCATATCGACATTAGCGCCGCCAACCTAGTGAAACAATTCGGTGTAGGACAAGATTCCGCGTCCAACTCCACCTGCTACGAGAACCCTGCCGTCTGACAGCAACGTTGCCGTGTGCTGCTCGCGCATTTGCTCAAGACTCCCGACTTGAGACCAGTTCCCTGTCGCAGGATCGTACAACTCGCTGGCGAACAAATCCCTGCCGTCGGTGCCGCCAGCCACCAGCACACGCCCGCTGGCCAGGAGCGTGGCGGTATGGAAGTCACGCGCCTGTCGCAAGCTGCCTGTCATTGACCACGTACCCGTCGCCGGATCGTAGAGTTCGGCAGTTGCGAGCGCGTTCGTGCCATCGGATCCCCCGACTGCGAGCACCTTGCCGTCGGTGAGTTTCGCGGCGGCATAGGCGTTGCGGGCCTGGCTCATGCTGCCGGTCGGAGACCAGGTTCCTGTGGCGGGGTCATATAGTTCGGCCGTGGCCAGTGCGGCGCCGCCGATACCTTGTCCGCCGGCTACCAGGACCCTGCCGTCCGGCAGCAGCGTGGCAGTGTGTTGCTCGCGCGCCTGGCCGAGGCTGCCGGTCGGCGACCAGGTGCCCGTGACCGGATCGTAGAGTTCGGCGGAAGACAGCGCACCCTGACTACCGCCCTGACCCTCGCCGCCAGCCACCAGCACGCGGCCATCTCGCAACAGCGTGGCGGTGTGGCTGTCACGCTGCTGGCCCATGCTGCCGGTCTGCGACCATCTACCCGCGACCGGGTCAAACAGTTCCACCGAGGTCAGCGCGTTGCCTCCACCGGTGCCGAAGCCCCCCGCCACCAGGACCCTGCCGTCAGGCAGAAGCGTGGCGGAGTGCGCTTGCCGGCTTCGCGCAAGGCTGTCGGTCCGTTTCCAACTGTTCGTGGACGGGTCAAAGAACTCGGCGGAGGACAGCGCCTGCTTCCTGTTTCCCCCCGCCACCAGGACTCGCCCGTCGGGCAATAGCGTGGCCGTATGCCGGGCGCGCGCCTGATTCATGGCATCGGCAGGTAGCCACCCACCGACCTGGGCTGCAGCCACCGTGATGGTGAACTGCGTGGTGACGCTGCCAGCACTATTGCTGGCGGTAACGAAAAACGTTGTCTGGGCCAGTTCAGCGGTTGGCGTGCCACTGATTTCCCCTGTCTGCGTGTTGAGGCTCAATCCCGCCGGCAACGCAGGGGATATCGAAAACTGGGTGACTTCGCCACCGGTGTACACGGGTTCGTCGTACACAATCGGCACGCCGACAATGTATTCGGGTAGCGGATCCATATCGACAAGGCCGACCGGCGGCACGGCCACCGCAGCCACTTCGATGGTCAGCAGGGCCTGGACGCTGTCCACGCTGTTGGCGCCCGTCACCGTATAGACCGCCGGTGCGGTCACTGTCGTGGGGATGCCAGTAATGATGCCGGTCTGCGGATCAATGGCGAGGCCCGCCGGCAGTGCCGGTGACACGCTGTATTGCGTGATCTCGCCACCCGTGCTGATCGGCGTGTTGGGTGTGATCGAGGCGTTGGTCGGGTAAATGACCGACCGGTCCAGGTAGTCCAGGCCGTCTGGCGCAATAGGAGCGTCCTTGACCTCGATTTCGACCCGGGTGGATTCGCTGCCCGCTGCATTACTGCCAGTGATCGTGTAGACCGTGTCATTGCTTACGGTGGTGGGCGTGCCGGAGATTGCGCACGTCTGCGGATCCAGGACGAGGCCCGCAGGCAACGGTGGTGACACGGTGCATTGCGTGATCGCTCCGCCGCTGTTGCTCAGCGTCTCGGGGATGATTGCAATACCTTGCGCGTACACCACCGAAGAATCGCGCTCCGCCAGCCCGGCAGGCGGGGCAGAGGTGACACCGTTGCTGCCACTGCCGTGACATCCAGCCGCCAGAGTGACTAGCGACACAAGAAAGCCTGTCACGCAACGTTTTGCCAGCATGGACTTGGCCTCGGCACTGTTTTTTTCAGAATAGGTCGTCCCGCCGTCGGCGGTCAATTGTAATCAGGCGGATTTTCCGAGTTTGCACAAGCGGCCTGGCGGACTGGATTGGACGCACCTACGGCCGGCTTCGATACATACCGGAAATCGAAACGAATCGTCAGATTGGCTCAAGCTCTGAACAGATCGCCTGACCGCATCGGTTTGAAAATGCCAATGGCGGAAATGGATTCGAGTGCAGACAGGTACTCTCGCGAGGCCCTGCGTCTCTTGTGGGTCGGTTTGGCGCGTTCGCTGTCGGCCCGGGCTCTGCGGGCACATCCGGCCACTCATCATCGAGCATGGACGGGCATTTGAACGTCGGCTCCACAGCCGCAATCGGATATTCTGGACATTGAAAAACAAGTCCCTGATGCTACGCTTAACGCTTGCATCATAGTTCTGCGCGTTCGACCCAATACCCGCCCACTCCCTTGGTGGGAGGTTTCCTCTGCGGTCATTCACTACGGAACTTGCAAGATGATCAAGCGGCTGCCGCTCATTTCGGCTACTGTGGCGCTAGGCAGTATTGTTACGATCCTGCCAGTACTGACGAGCATCTATATCGCAGATGAAGAAGCCGAACGTCGCGGTCAGGAAGATCTGCAGGAATTTGCGGAAAAAGCGGTCATCCGTACGGACCTCGTCACCTCCCAGGCAATTGCCGCTATCTCCGACATGCAGGCAGCCCCCGGCGACCCCTGCTCGCCCGCTCACATCGAGCAACTTGCCCGCGTGCTCTTCAAATACCGGTACATACAGGACGCAGGCGTTTATGGCGGAGGACAATATCTGTGCTCGCCGCTTTTAGGCGACGTACGGTCGCAGCATTTGGCGATGCCTCCGCCAAGCTGGCGGAGCAAAGACGGCTACCTGATCTGGTTTGGGCAGAAAACTCCACTTAGCGATACGCGCTGGGATATTCGGGCCGGATATAACGGATATTATGTCTCGATCGATCCGCAGTCCTACGTCGATCTTATTGACCTCGCCCGACGGCCGATAGCTGCGATCAACCTCGAGACAAATACCATTCTGGATTTGTCCTCCGGTGCTGACAGCAATGACATGCTCAATGCATGGAAACTGGCTGGGCATGTGACCAGCAAAACCTGGAACTACGCTGTTGCCCGTTCGGCGACCCGACCTCTCGGGGTGGTCGTCAAGTCCCCGCGTCGTAGCCCCATCGGCGAGTGGACCTGGCTACTCCTGCCTTGGGTATCGTTTGGTGTCGTTGTTGGTGGCCTGTTCGGATGGCTTGTATTCCGGCGGATTTCGCGTCAACTCTCCTTCCCGGCGACGCTCGAATGGGCGATCGCAAGCAAAAAGATTGACGTGTTTTTCCAACCAATAGTCAGCCTCGCGAATGGCGAGTGTGCGGGCGTCGAAGCGCTGGTCCGATGGAATCTGGATGGGCGTCTCATCTCGCCTGAAATCTTCGTTTCTGTCGCAGAGCAAAACGGCCTGATTCAGCCGCTGACAGACCTGGTATTGGAGAAGACATTAGACGAACTGTCGCGGCTTCTGCGCTCGCGTCCTTCCTTCTACGTTTCCATCAATGTAAGTAGCGAAGATCTGCGGACGCTCCGCTTCCTGAACGTCCTCGCCGGCAGGCTAAAGGGAACGGGCATCGACCCCGGTCAGATCAGGATCGAAGCAACCGAGCGCAGCTTCGTGCATGCCGACGCAACGCGGCAAGTCATTGCGGAATTCAGGAACGCCGGTCACCCGGTTTATATCGACGACTTCGGAACCGGCTATTCGAGCCTGTCATACCTGCAAACGTTCACGGTCGACGTCCTGAAAATCGACAAGTCGTTTATCGACACCATTGGACAGGACGCAGCATCGAGCATCGTCACGCCTCATATTATTGAATTGGCACACAAGTTAGGTGTGGAAGTCGTTGCCGAAGCCGTCGAATCGATATCACAGGTGGAATATCTCAGAGAGAAGGGCGTGCAGTACGGACAAGGTTGGTACTTCGCCAAAGCCATGCCTGTTGCTGAACTCACGGATTGGCTACATACACGCGAGACGCCGCCTGAGTTAGCCAGGACGGCAACTTCGTAGCTGCCGTCGGCGTTGCTCCACTCACAGAGGGAGTTTACATATTCTCGTCATTGTGTGCGTCCGACATCCGACGGCCGGACAACTCCGCAAGCGGCCATTAATGACTCAACACTCTGAATGTCGGCATCGGGTCGTCTGCTGGCCTCCCAACGGGAACCAAGCCGCCGTTCGAACTTTTCGCGGGGCCGACGTCAGCAATGCTGACCACAGCAGCCGTTGGCCGATACTCGTGCCAACGGCCGGATTGGCCGAAATGCGCGCATTGGACAGGTTACGCAGTGAACAAGCCGTTTGCGTGACGGCTCGGTGCGATGGGCGAGCGCCAACAGTTGCCCCCTCACCGGCCGAAATATCGCGCTGCAGCGCTGCCGCTGGCGCAATCATCAGCCAACGGCGGCTTTGGTCAGCACTGCCGACGTCGAGCACACGATCAACTAGAACGGTAGCTTTGTGCCCGTCCGGAAGACAGCAAGAGGCGTATTCGATATTGCCTGATATAGCAGATCATATCATGTCATAGCACGTCATAACATGTCGTCGCATGGCGGTTCAGAGGGCGTGATCGCGCACTGAAATAAAAGGTTCACGGAATCCCAAAATAGCGGTTGGTGCTGTAACCAATCTTCAGTTCGCGACGATCTATCAAATGCAGCGACTATCCGGCCGATTCACACGGTGCCGGTGTGCTCGTTTTCTCTCGACCATCTCGACATTCAATGCCCATGAATCTCTTTCGCTCTCTACTCCTTGTTGTAAATCCATCCTGGCTCGCGGCCCGCTTCGAGCGATTCTCAGCTCTGCCTATCCGACTGATCGTGGGCTACGGCTTTATGGCACACGGTTATGCAAAGCTCGTCAAGAATCCGGAAAACTTCGTTGCAATCCTCCACGCGCTTGGCGTTCCGGCCCCTCATCTGATGGCATGGAGCACCATCGTCATAGAACTGCTTGGCGGCTTCGCGATCCTCGTCGGCGCATTCGTGCCGCTCGTCACAATTCCGATGCTCGCCGTGCTGCTCGTGGCCACACTCACGGTGCACCTGCAATTCGGATTCGCTTCGATCAAGTTGATGTCGGTAACAGGTGGGATACCACAGTTCGGTCCGCCGGGTTATGAAACAGATCTGCTTTACGTTGCGGGCCTGATTGCGCTCGCGTTCGATGGCCCGGGGCCCCTGGCCGTGGACGGTATGCTCAGGCGCTGGTATGCCCGCCGCGTTGACGGCTTATCGCGGGCGTGACGTGCGTAACGTCGACCGCTTGACGTCCTTCGTGGCGATGACATTGCCTCCCCGTGCTGGCCGCGAGATACAGACGACCGCGACGAAAAGCCTCGATGCAAACTCAATGATGTCAGAAGCGGAACGCCAGCTCACGGCACTGCTCACGCGTTCGATCAACGGTGACAGGCATGCGTATCGAATGTTTCTCGAGAAACTGGCGTGCCATCTACGCACCCGTTTGCGGAAACGCTTGCGCCAGCAGGACGCGGACATCGAAGATCTGATACAGGAAATTCTTCTCGCCGTGCACAAGGGTCTCGATACGTTCAGGCCGGAGGTGCCTCTGACCGCGTGGATCAGTGCGATCGTACGATACAAGCTCGCAGATCACGTCCGCTCGGCGGTTCGCCGCAGTGCGCTGTTCGAACCACTTGATGAGGATTCCGAGGCGGAAGCTGAATCGCATTTCGACACGCTCGAAGCGCAGCGCGATCTGCAGCAGTTGCTGGCCACGCTGCCGCCGCGGCAGCGCGGGCCGATTGAATACATGAAGCTATGGGGCTTGTCGGTTGCCGAAACTGCGGCGGCGATGGGCCTTTCCGAGTCGGCCGTAAAGGTCGGCGTGCATCGCGGCCTTAAGACACTTGCGGCAAAAATCCGGGGGAAGTCAAAATGAATACACAAGAGTTCATCGTCACGCTCGCGAACGGTCCTCGCCCACCGTCGCGCTCAGCGGTGGCCGGCCGCCTTGGCTTCGGCCTCGCTGTCAGTCTCACCGCGGCGCTGTTGCTGCTAGTGATATTGCCTGGTGACGGCACCAGCCTTATAACGCGCGCAACGATGCCGGTCTTCTGGGCGAAGCTGGCATTGCCGCTGACGATGACGCTTTCGGCCACGTGCGTGACGTCGCGGCTGTCACAGCCGGGTGTGCGCGTCGGCCGCGCCTGGGCGGCGCTGATACTTCCCGTGGGCATTGTATGGCTTGTCGCACTCATCGTGCTTGCGCTCGCCGCTCCTGAAGCACGCGGTGACCTGATATTGGGGCAAACGTGGCGTTACTGCTCGCTAAAAATCATGCTGCTCTCGGTGCCAGCGCTCGGCGCATTGCTGTGGGCCATGCGCGGACTGGCTCCTACACGTCCCCGACTCGCCGGCGCTGCCACGGGACTTCTCGCTGGAGCTTCAGGCTCGTTGGCTTATTGCCTGCGTTGCCCCGAGATGCATGTGCCGTTCTGGGCAACGTGGTACCTGATCGGCATGGCGGCGCCTGCTCTTGTCGGTGGCCTTCTCGGTCCACGCGCGATGCGGTGGTAAGGATTCACCGTATGTCGAGATGACACCATGGTCTTGCGCGCGCACTACGGTCTGGGATCGACGCCAGCGTGTCGACTTTCTTCTTGAAATCATTCCGGCGGGGACGAGAGCGTGAGATGCGAAGCCACTACGTGAAAAAAGGCCGCGTTTTGCTGTAACCCGCTCTCGCCCTATCCCGATCTATCAGATAGCCAGCCTGAATCGGCGGCAGCACGATGAGAACCTTGCCGGGTGCATCGAAATGCCACGCCGATCAGACGGCGCATCGGCGACACGGCCTGGTGAATGATGCCGCATTCAGACGGCTCGCATTCCCGCTCCTCCGCGTCGCGCCGTACATCAGCTCTTCAGAGGATTCAACATGCAAGTTCGCAAAGTGATGGCCATATTGCTTCTTTCCAGCGCGTCAGCCGGCTTCATCGGTACCGCGCAAGCACAAGGCAAAACACGGGAGCAGGTTCGCCAGGAACTGATCGAGGCGGAACAGAACGGTTCCATGTACGTGACTGATACGTCGTATCCAGATGTGAACCCGATCTATCAACATTTGGTCGACCAGAAGAAATCCACGCATGCCAATGACAGCGCCGTCGGTCCCGAGTTGAACGGCTCGACCGAAACCGGCCGGTCTGCCGAGCACGAGTCACGTCCGATGCCCGACGGGCCCTCTCACGACGACGGCTGTGTCGGTCCGGTCAGCTTCTGCGAGATCTATTTTGGCGGCAGCTAATCGGTTCCGGTAAAGGTCACGTGGTAATGCGATATGAGCCACGCGGCGCGCCAAGGCCGCTCCCAAATGCGCACGTCACTGGTCCGTCGTCTGGGGACCGGGCGATCCCGAACTCCCAGACAAACGCAACACTCCTATCGCTTGCTTCGTGGCTTTTGTGTTTCTGCTTTCCGAGCACGCTTTCTGTCGATACGCAACCGATACTGGAACGTCCCGCTCCTGAAATAGAGATATTCGAAGTCGATTGGCTGACCTCGGCTATCGTGCGTGAGTCGTTCGATCCGCAGCATCGGTGCGCCCGCTTTGATCTTGAGCGCACGCGCAATGGGAGCACTCGCCGATATCGCATCGATGCTCAAATCGGCGCTCCCCAAAGCGACCCCACAGTCGCTTTCAAGAATCAGGAAAATATCGCGGGTGGCGAGATCCGCACGTTGCAGCTTATCGCCGAGTTGTTCCGGCAAGAATGTGACCTCGTAAGAAACCGGCTCGCGATTGAGCAGTCGGACGCGATGGATTTCCGCGACGTTGGCCCCGTCTGGCAAGCCGAGCTTCCTCGAGACCTCAGCAGGTGCCCGCGCGATTCGGAACGACATCACGCGATTGACGATCTCATGCCCGCTGCCCGACATCGCCTCGGCGAAACCCTGCAGCGTGGCGATGTCCTGAAACGCCGTCCTCGGCTGAGAGACAAAAGAGCCTTTGCCGTGCACCTTGAATATCAGGCCTTCCTTCTCAAGATCGCCGAGCGCCTGTCGAATCGTGATGCGGCTCACGGCGAACATGGCCTGAAGCTCACTCTCGGAGGGCATGCGGCTGTGCGGCGCATACTCGCCGTTCAGAATGCCGGCGCGTAGGGTGTCTTTGATCTGTCGGTAGAGCGGTATCGGAGAATCGATCTCAACCGTAGGGCGACGTGGCGGCATGGGCAATGAGCGGACGAGCAACAAAGCGACGGATCGCGCGGGCTTGAAGTTTGCGGATTGTACCCCCTTCGCAGGTATGGGCGGCGTCCCCGCTACTACCCGAAGCCCGACGCTTGCAGTGCGAAGAGACATCCGTTTTCAATGAACTGGGAATATTCAGACGCTCTGATGTGTTGACACAGGTGAATCGCAAACAACACACACCGCCAAATTTCTCTCCCGGATGTGGGACGGCAACCGGAGTTTCTTCCTGCGGAACCATCGAATGGATCATCTGCTTTCGATTAGGGCGTTCGTCGCCGTCATCAAGTTTCAGAGCTTCACGACAGCTGCGAAACATTTGGGGATGTCGCCCGCTACGTTATCCCGTGCGATCACGAGCCTGGAGTCGCATACAAGCACCAGATTGGTCAATCGGTCAACACGCCACGTCTCGCTCGCAGACGACGCCCGAGCGTACTTCGCTTCATGCGCGGAGATTCTGGAGCGGCTCGATCGCGAGGAGTTACGGCTTGCAGAGCAGCGCAACACCCAAAAGGGCGTACTTCGACTCGCCGCCCATCCATTCGCGGTCGAGACTGGTCTGTCACAGCTCGTTGACGAATATCTGTTGGCGACGCCCGACATACGCGTTGCGGTAACGACAACCGGCGAGCCTTTGCGCCTCGAACAGGGTAACTATGATGCGGCAATTTATCCCGCTTTTCTGGTTCAGGACGCAGCTGCAATTTGCCGTCCGCTCATTCGTTCCAGTTCAGTGCTCGTAGCAACACGCGCGTATCTCGAAGCAAGTCCACCCGTACCATCATCGCTCGATCTTACGGGTCATACATTCATCAATACGCGAGCAAGCAAATGGGATTCCGAATACGGTTCGGTTAAAGTAGCAGGGATTTCGCTCCCGTACAACGCACGGCTTCACGCCGTGATGAATGAATGCATCGCCGTGCAGCTTGCGTTAAACGGTTATGGCATCGCACTGTTGCCCACGCGCATCGCTCAACGGTATATGGAGAGCGGACGTCTGGTGCGTGTGCTGCCCGAGTACGAGTTGACCGATCCCGTGGCCGAACTCGATATCGCATTTGTACATCGTCGTACTTTGCCCAGGCGGGTGAGGGACTTCGTGGATCACTGCGTTTCCTTTTTTCGGGAATCTGAGCAGCCAGACCGACGAGTATCGCCTCGTTCACGCAAAATCGTGCTAACTGGTTTGAGAGACGCCAACGCCGAGGATGCGGCGATTCTGGAACACGCGTCCCGATGACGACCTCAAACACTCTCACCATCGTTTTAAGGGCGACAATTAGCCTTGGGACGACGCGGAAGCTAGCTCGGATTGGTCGCGTCCGTTGCGCCTTCGCATTTCCGCTCTTTACGGAACCGCCTGCAACGTGTAGCCCTCACCGCCCTTCCCGTCCGAATAGCGCGTTCATTGAATTGCGGACGTCAATTCCTGATTTGCTCGCGGTGCGCGGCACCCGGGACATGATGAACACGTTCGGCAGTGTCCCCAGCACGATGCCGCAGTGGCGCGTCCGGTGCCACACTTTGCACGATCGCGCGGCAAGAAACAGCTCATCTTCTTCCCATCCCGATATAGACTGAAACTGGACCTGCTGCCGGGCTGTCCCAATTGAGAGCCCGGTGCTGCGCAGGCTTGCGCGATTCATCCTCATTGGAGGCGCACATGTCGACTGCAATCATCACAACACAGAATGACGGCCCGTACCACATCACAGGTGACTTCCAGATTACCACCCAGAGCGGGCAACCAATCGCCGCGGGCAAGAACGAAGTCTGGCTATGCCGGTGCGGTCAGTCGAGCCACAAGCCACTGTGCGACGGCTCACACAAGAAAGTTGGGTTCTCGAGCAATCTCGACGAAAAGCCGCAAAAAGGGCAAACACCTTGATGGGGTGATTGTACTTCTCATGCAGAATCTAGCGGTCGCGGAGCCGCGAGCCGCCGCCCGCAGCAAGGGTTCGCGGTTCAGCGAACATTGCACGATGGCAAGCCGCGCGAGTCATTGATGTATTGGCTATTTTCCGTAGAAACCGCCAGAATTTACTGAGGTGGGGCCCGACGCCCCCTTCGGGGACACTGACGATCCGGAAATCTGACGTGCGGATGCCCATCATGGAAATCGACATCCTCGGCATTGATCTCGCAAAGCAAGGATGTCGAACTCATGCGCCCGGCGACGGACATGTTCAAGCATCGCGAGGTGCGGCGCAAGCGGATCGGAAATGGACGGATCCAGGCGTTGCGAATGCGGCCAGGCCGCATCGAGTTGCGCCCGGGTGTGCGAGTCGCCGCTCGCGAACAGCGTGACGTCGCGGCCGAGGTCTACCAGAGCTTCCGTAAGGTACGAGACTACCCGTTCCGTTCCGCCATAAAGCGCTGGGGGTACGGCCTCGTATAAAGGCGCGATCTGTGCAACAGGCATTGGGGAACTCCCTCGTGTGCTGATTCCACGCGAGTACGAGGGAAACCAGAAGATAGCGCAACGCTGTCCGTTGATCCGACCTGCTCGAACCGGGCGTGGGCGTCTGCTGCGACGACCGGCTGGTTACGAATCGCATACGGCGTTCCCGACGATCGCGCTCGCGCGGGAATCGGCGATCCGGCCTGCAGGCTACCCGAGCACCAACGTGTCTCAGGGGCGCCCACAGTCGCCAGGGCAGACGTGAGCTATATCACGAACCTTGTTCGCCCCCCACTGAGAGGACCAGCAGAATCCGGGAGCGGCCACTGCGCAGGTATTATCAGTGCGCGTCTCCAGATGAACCGCGTGTACCCATCCAACCAGGCATCAATACGATCACCCTCCGTACCGCAACAGGTTAGCGAGGGCGAAAGCTCAACGCCGGGCGCTGCCCCAGTCCCACAAGTCGCGATGGTAATCCAGTCGTCCGAGCAGTTTTCGGTGCATCTGCTCCCGGTGATAGTGAACGGCGACGAACGCCGTTGCAGACTAAGAGGCGCGCTGGCGATTGGCGTGCCCTATGCGAAGGCATGTCCACTCTTGGACACTATTGCCCCGAACAGTGCGCTGCCTTCGCGGTGCATTAGCGGCGAAGTCGCAGCGTCGTACGACGCCGAATGCATGTAGACCACTTCCGCCACAAGCGCGCCGATGTTACAAACAACTTGTGCAATACCAGCACCTGGCACACCGAGCGCCGGCAGTCCAAATTTTCCCTTTATGAAGGCTGGCGAAGGTATGAGACCGGCGACCACGCGTCCGGGATACCCGTCAGAAAAATCTCAATGAAAAGGGTGCCGGCCTGTACGACTACGTGAAGGCAGAAGCCGCTCGAACTCTTACACTTCGCCTAATCAACATGCTCGCGCCGGACCGGCTTCATGGAGGAGGCAATGGCTTGGTGGCTTATTTACCGCGGCGAAGAACAAATCCTGGCACTCCTGTCCGCACTGTACGCTCAGGGCTTGTCCTTGCCGCGAACACTTCTTGGTGGTTCCCCGGTGCTTCCACCGCTCTTCCTTCGGCGATAGAAGAGTACGCTGCATCCAATCGCGACAAGCACGACCGCCATCAGGCCGACGCTCATGCCGGTCGCGCCGCGCGGGTTGCTCACGCTGGAAGCAGCAGAAGCGACCGCTGGCGCAGAGGCATGACTCGCGACAGGCTGCGGCAGCGCGATGCCAGCGGCACTCCCCCGCTGCACGAGGGATGCTTCCGAGGTCGGGGATGCCTGTGGACTTGGTTCGGAAATTACGTCGGAAGTGGGTCCTACCGGAGCCATAGCGGTCACGGAAGCTATAGCCGGAGCCACTGCAGTGCGAGAATTGGTTTCGACAGACTTGGCCATCGCCTTCCAGCGAGCAAATACGCCGTCGATGCAGTGGACGTCGGTGCAGGTGCTCCGCGATTGCCTCCACTGAGCGAGTTGTTCGGGCGAGAGCTTCCCACTTCTCAGCAGAGCCTGCTGCTGCGCGAAGATATCGTCGTATTCATTGTTCAGGATCGCGTGGTCGCATATGACGCGCTCAGCCGGTTGTCGGGTGGTTGCGCATTGAATATCGCTCGCCCATGCTCCAGATGAGCCTAAAGCTGCCAGTGGCAGCAGCAATGCTAGATGTCGCCTCAGATGCACGAGTTCTCCTACAACGTTATTGCCGTGATTGGACCGCGGTCGCTTGTGCGTGCACTCCAAGGTGTGATGGAACCGCGGATACTTGGCGCGTCGGCTACACTAGCTCATCGCCGTACGCAACGACACACCCTTCAAGTAGCAAACTTGCTGTCAAAGCGCACAGTGCTGCCTCGTCGATAGACCTCGGCGGCGTTGTTTCAACTCCCGCATCTTCAAGAACTCTTCGGCGCTGAGTTCGTTTTTGCTTCGCAGATGCGGCTTTCCTCCCAAGAAAGGCGCAGGTTATGGAGTGAGGAAATGTCCTAAAGCACTGCGTTTTCCCCGTTGAACGTCATGGCGCCATCACACGATTCTTCCACACTGCACCCATCGCAGTCTCCTTCCGATTTGAGGAAATCCTGAGGGCATTCGCGCTCTCACAAGTTCGAGCAAGGGTTGCGTTAATGCTGGCCGGCGTTCAGTAACATCCAAATCTGCCGCGTCGGGGGCCCGGCAAGAATTCTCGCAAACACCCCGCGGCACCGAACACAGGTGTAGCGGTCTTCCACTCGCGCATCCTTTGCCGCGCCAGCGCCGTTGAGCGTGAGATCTAGGTGCGGAGGCGCAGCGGCCACCTTCCCGTGGAGGTCAGCACAGCGTGCGCAGGGTTGAATCCAAAGGTCCATTCGTCAGTTGCAGATGATTGCGGCGGTCACGCAGCCAGCCGATGCTCGTAGTATGGCCGGACCCTGTCATCCAGTATCGCATACTGCGCCGCCAGGTCCGACCCATCCGAATTCAGCCATGTGTCAACGTTTTCCGGCTTAAAGGGGATGATGCACCGGTCATGTCCGGCGGCCGACACTTCTGCGGCGGCTGGTCTGTTACGCGGCGAATATGAAGATGTGAGCTTTGCGCGTTTTTGGCTCTCCAAGTCTATGAAGTCAGAAAAGAGAGAGACGTTAGGACATCTCCCGCTAACCTCAATGAAATGCTAAAGCTTGCCCATGAAGATTCCTTCCGGCTCGTATTGCACGTCCGGATGTTTCGCCTTCGCGTGCGCGAGCAGGTCATCCCGGTTTGCTGTCGGGATATGGAGTCTAATCGGCCCGTCGTTTGCCCATTCGGTGGCGGTGCCAATAGCACACTCACCCTTGAGCAGCACGCACTCGAACCCCCCGCTCTTATGGCCGCGGAGGTCGTCGATATTGGCCGCCTGGTACGGACCGCAATACGCGAGAATCTGTTCAATCACGACCACCTCCCTTTGTTGTTCCTGTGTGGCTCGTATAGCCAGGCGGAATCCGCGCAAAGAGGGGACACCGGAACTAGCGTAGCTCCAGCTCGATCTCGTCAAAGAGTACGTGCTGAAGCCCGCTCGAGAACAGGACGCCAAGTTCGTCAATCTTCTCGCGAAGGAAGTTGACGGTTAGGTGAAGAAAGTGCGCACCAGATGACGAGTGGATATCCGCTAAAACGGCAAGACTGAAGAGCGTCGCCTTGCGCTGGCGCGAAAGCCGGGACTCGAGTTCAAGGAGCCCAGCTACCGCCAGCTGGGCAACGGACTCGGCGAGTGCGGCCCCGACACCAACGCCGCGATGCTGAGGCACGACCCAGATTTCAAGCACCTCGATTTCAATCGATGGACGCCGTCCGGTGGTGGCGTCCTC
>Ga0247692_1000163_pt1 | contig 15523 bp, 17 predicted proteins | sample CNK33_metaG_FD_183041 | JGI IMG/M metagenome (GOLD analysis project Ga0247692, IMG submission 183041) | Soil microbial communities from Purdue University Martell Research Forest, Indiana, United States - CNK33 | ecosystem: Environmental > Terrestrial > Soil > Temperate forest > Bulk soil...
GCGAGATCAACATGATCGTCCCGCTCGAAGAGGGTGCGCAGTTTTGCGGACACGGCGCGGGCTGGCGCGTTTTTCCACCGTTGAGCGCGCATTTTCCGACCGTCACTGGCCGGGCGCTGATGATGTATTTCCTGCCGGGCGGGGACATCGAATATCGTTCGCCGCCTGCTCAATGAATCGAAGTGCTCTTTTAAAGCGTCTGGAGTGTTCATGGTTGTCAGAGTCCTTGCGATCAACGGCAGTTCGCGCCGTGATTCGCTGAATCAGAAACTGCTCGACATGGCCGCGCAAGGCGCGCGCGATGCGGGCGCCGAAGTGACACAGGCCCGGCTCGCCGATTTCGACTTGCCGATCTATGACGGCGATTTCGAAGTCGAACGGGGTTTACCCAATGGCGCGCGAAAGCTCCAGGCGCTGGTTGAAGCGCACCAGGCGCTCCTGATCGCGACGCCGGAGTACAACGGCGGCTATACGGCGCTTCTGAAGAACGCGGTCGACTGGATCAGCCGGCCACGCGGCGACGGGTCGAGTGGTGTCGCGCTACTGGCGGGCAAAGCGGCGGCGCTCGTGTCGGCGTCGCCGGGACAGTTTGGCGGGTTGCGTTCGCAGACGGGCATGCGTGCCGTTCTCGACAAGCTCGGCATGCTCGTCATTCCTCAATCGTTCGCGTTGGGCATGGCGCACGAAGCGTTCGCAACGGATGGACAGTTGAAGGACAGCAATGCCACGCGGCTGGTATCGGGCGTCGGCGAGGCGTTGTATCGGCTGGCTTTGCGGCTTGCGTGAAGCAGGGCTGAGTGAGACGCGGTGACGCGCAATGCGTGTGATGCGCTTCACGCGTGTTCGATGATGCCAGGCGCTCCGAGCGAGTGCCTGGCGGTGCATCACTTTTGTATCGACGTGGCGTCGTTGTGCGTTGGTTCGGTGGCTGGGCTTGCGTGACAACCCGTCCAGCGTCGAGCGCGATGATTGCCGTCGCAATAGGGCTTGCTTTCCGAATGACCGCACCGGCAGAGACTGAAGATGCCGCTATGAGGAAAGCGATTGCCCGCTGCATCGACGATCTCAAAATCGCCGACCAGATGAAGCGGACCGCCTTCCATAATGTGACCTTTGACGATTGACATGGCGTGCTCGATGGATGAGTGAGTGTTATGCCGGCTGCGTCGGCGCGTCGGCACTCGCCGTGCCTTGCGGTGCCCTCGGACAGCTGGAGAACCCCGCGGCCTCATGCGATGCATCGCAGAACGGCAGACGCGCAGACAGTCCGCAACGGCACAGCGTATAGACTTTACGTGCCCGCACGACTTCACCTTTGTCATCGCGCAGTTCGAATTCGCCCGACAATTTCATTGGACCGTCGTCAACGATTTCAATCCTGTTTTTCATGAATCAAACCTCTTTCTCAATCGTTTGACGTTGCGTTTTCCGTATGCAGATGGCGCGACGAACGGGCGCTTTGCGGCTCGGGCTTGCCCGGTTCGACGGGCTTCCCGAGCGAGTAGAACACGCCGCGATTGCAGACGAGGGGCCGATCGTCCGTCCGATGGATCTTCAACGCCTCTCCAACCAGAATCGTATGGTCGCCGCCTTCGTATGCAGCCCAGCGGCGGCACAGGAACCAGCCCATCGTGCCCGTCAGGATCGGTGCGCCGTCAATCCAATCGTGTGGCGGGTCCCAGCGCTCTTCCATCCGGTTGGCAAAATAGTGGCCATGAAAGCCTTGATGCTCTGCCAGGATGTTGATCGCGTAGCAGTTGTCGCCGGAAAGGAGCGCGTGAGATTTCGCCGTCTTCGCGATGCTGACGGCCACCAGTTGCGGACTCACTGATACCGCTGCGAACGAGCTTGCCGTCATCCCATGCATGCCGCCTTTGCCGTCCGGCATCGACACGACCGTGACGCCCGTCGTAAACGCTCGAAGTCCTTTGCGGAACTCTTCGGGATCGATCTTCAACGCTCACCTCTGCGATATGAAATGGGGAACGCGTATCGACGTACGCGGATTGGCAACCATCGTTACATCGGAACGGAAGGAGTTCAAGATGCGCGATTGAAACGCGATGTTCCGCGGCGGGAACGCGAGATTCGACTCTCCGCCCACGTGTCAGCGGAAGTGCCGCGCGCCGGCATGCAGGAAATCCCCGTTTGACAGGCCCGGATTCTGCCGTTACAAGTCGATGACAACAAAGTGGGAGGCCGTTTGCCGACGTGTACATGGGTGGGTATGCGCGGCGGGATCGGCTTCGATGGGCTGGCATCTGCACACCTATGATCGAACTGCTCGATATCCGCGTGTTTTCAAAGCTCTCCGAGTTGACGAGCTTCAGTGCCGTGTCGCGTGTACTGGATATGCCGAAATCGTCGGTAAGCCGCTCGCTTGCGCGACTCGAAGAGCATCTGGGCGTCGCGCTCGTCATCCGTTCGAATCGCAAGCTTGCGCTGACGGAGACGGGACTGTCGTTCGCGGAGTCGGCCAGAAAGATATTGAGCGAGGTCGAGGACGCGGAGGAGAAGGTCGGGCAGATCAGGCTCACGCCGCGCGGCCTGCTGCGAGTCAGCTCGCCCGTCACGCCGGGCCAGTTCATGATAGCGCCGCTCATCCCCGATTACCTTGCCGCTTATCCCGAGGTGCAGGTCTCTCTCGCACTGACCAGCAACAGAATCGCGCCGCTTGCCGACGAGGTCGACGTCGTGATCCGCACGGGAGTGCTCGAAGATTCGCGCCTGATCGCAAGAAAATTGGGGTGCGCGCGCCTGATGCTGGTGTCGACGCCCGCCTATCTGCGCAAGCACGGCACGCCGCAGTCTCCCGCCGATCTGTCATCGCATGTTCTACTCGATATCGCTGACGGCCCATCCGAATGGCCGCTGCGGCGCGGCGGTGAACTCGTCAGCATTCCCGTCTGTCCGCGCTTTTTCGCCAACGACACCAGCACGATTCGCACGGTCCTGCTCGCGGGATCAGGTCTCGCATGGCTGCCGGACTATCTGTGCCGCGAAGACCTCGCCGAGGGCAGATTCGTGCACGTGATGCCTGATTGGGAGAGAGGGCAGCGTGACATCCACGCCGTGTTTCCACGGCACCGGACGCTGACACCCAAGGTCCGTTCGTTCATCGACTTCCTTGCCGAACGTTTCAACCGCTTCAATCACTAGCGTTTCAACCTGGCGGGACGCACATTTCGCCATCCTTCATGTCCGGCTTTCTTTTCGGCGCGTTCGCGCATTTGGTCTGAGGACCTGCGTTTGATGCGCCGATATCCTGCGAGCACGATATCGGTGCTGCGCCGCGCGCATCGTGAAAACCCGGATGACCAGTTTGAGGAAACGGTGTTCCGCCCCTGCGCCTTGTGCGTCAATTAATGGCCGTGCACTTTTTAGCCGTTCCGCGGAGTTCCCGTCGGTCGACGCCCATCGAGACTTACCAACGGCCGGCCAGATGTTCCGCGATTCTCACGACCATGCACACAGGGGGAAGGATGAGGAGGACGGTTTATTCCGCCATAGCAGTTGCTGCTGCGACGATCGCGACAGGGGCACAGGCGCAGAGCTCGGTGACGCTGTACGGCATTATCGACATCGGCATCCAGTACACGTCGAATCAAGGCGGACATCACAGCGTGCAGGAGGCCAGCAGCATGATGCGTGGCAACCGGTGGGGTGTTCAGGGACGTGAAGATCTGGGCGGCGGACTCAAGGCGATATTCAGGCTCGAAGGCGGCTTTTCGCCGAACAACGGCGTGCTAGGCCAGAGCTCGGCGAACGCACAGCGTATCTTCGGTCGATACGCGTATGTCGGCATGACCAACGATGTCGTGCAGGTCCTGGCCGGCAGGCAAACCGACTTCATGCTCGACTATCTGCAAACCACCGCGAACTCGTGGTACGGCACATCACTCGAGTTTCACCCCGCCATCAATGCGAACTTCTTCGGCAATAACGGCAGTAATCCGTCGCTGGACAGAATCGGCGGCGGGGAAGTCGACAATTCGGTCAAGGCGACGTGGGCACCCGTCGAATCGCTTCACTTCGGCGCGATGTATGGCTTCGGCGACGCGCCCGGAATCGGCTCGCCGAACAGCACGCAGAGCTATGGCGCGACATGGACGACCAAGTCGTCGCTGATGGGTGCCGTCTATACGACGCGCAAGGACAATCTGACGCCGGGCACGTTGAGGACGCTTGGCGTGGGCGGGACGGTGACGCTCGGAGCGTTCATCCTGAACGCGCTCTACACGAATTCGCGCTGGACGCTGACGGGCGATGTCGCCAACATCTACGACGTGGGCGTTCGATACAACATAACGCCGTTTCAGGTTGTCGGCGTGGAGTACACGTTTCTGGACAAGAACAACGGACCCAAGAACGTCTTCTATGCGAGCACCCGCAGCACGTATGGTGTGATTTACGATTACCGGTTCAGCAAGGCGACGGACATCTACGCGACTTACGTCTTCCAGCACGCGAGCGGGCACTATCCTGCGCAGCTGTTTGGCATGTCCTTCAGTTCGAGCAGCTCGCAAGGCGTCGCTGCAATCGGCATACGTCACTACTTCTAGAAGCGCATGGGCCGCATACGCCGGCTCGATCAGCGTGCGCTCACGCGCACGCGATCGCTTCTCTCTCAGGCTGCGTCCGCGATCTTCTGCTGACGGATACGCGGCGGGTCATAGATGCTAAGCAGCATCAACCAGCCGTCACCGGCATTGCGGATTGCGTGCACCACGCCGCGCGGAATCCGTACGACTGAGCCCGCCTTCACTGCATAGCGCTTGTCGGCTATGTCGATCTCGCCTTCTCCGTCGAGGATATAGAACGCGTGATTGTCCTGATCGATATGCAAAGGGGAATAGCCTCCCGGCGCCACCTTTGCGATGTCGATGTTGTAGGCATCGGTGTACTCCGTCCCGAGTATGTTGAAGATGAATTCATAGCCGCGCGATCCTTCGATCTGATGCGAGCGCCACGGCGTGTCGAAAGTGTGGGTCACGTGTTGCATTGCTTTTCTCCTCTAATACATGATTGCGAGCGCTTAAACGTTGGCTTGTTCTTTCACGAACAACATGCAGACTGTGCCGAGCAGCGGGCCGAATGCCAGGGTAGCGAATGCCATCGGAAAGGAGTGGCTGGCCTGAAACACGATGCCCACGAGCGCAGGCGACATGGCCGAGCCGGACTGCCAGATCGCGTTGGCGATACCTGCAGCAGACCCCGACTGCTCGATCCCGCTCTGCTCGGCCACCAGCGTGACGAGCAAGGGGCTATAGACGAACGCGCCGACGCCGATGAAGGGGGCGGCAAGCGTGAATGCATCGACACGCGAAAGCTGTCCGAACACGAGCAACGCGACGGAGAAAAACAGAAGCGAGGCGACGGTCAGCGTTTTGCGCCGTCCACCGAGCCGGTCGGAAAGCCAGCCGACGGAAGGTTTGCTGACGAGGCCCGCCGCACCGGCAATCGCGACGATGAACCCTGCCTGCACAGCGGACACATGATGTCCTTTCACCATCAGCGCGATAGCCCACGACGCAAAACCGAGCGTGCCCCAGAACGCGCCGCATCCGGCAAGCGCGAGCAGCAGAAAATTGCGTGTGAAAAGCGTTCTTATGCGCGGCTTGCGCCAGATGTCCTGCGGTGCTTGCGCGGCCTGCCCGGCCCGCTCGGCCCGCTCGGCCCGATTACGCACGAACACGACAGTCACGGCTGCAAGGACCAGCGCGCAAACGCCGAGCGCGTGATAGGTGTCGCGCCAGCCCAGTTTCGCGACGAGTCCGGGCAGCAAGGAGTTCGTGACGATAACGGCGATCGATGAAGCGCTCATCAGCAGTCCAATGGAGCGCCCACGTTCGCTTCTCGGGAACCAGGTCGATACGAGCTTGACGCCCGCTGCGTAATCGGCGCCCGCGGTGAGCCCCATCAGACATTGCAAGGCAAGCCCGACGCCCAGCGAAGGCGTGAATCCAAAGCAGAACGTTGCGACGGCGAGACCGAGCAACGACATCGATAACGTGGCGCGGCCGCCAATGCGATCGGTCGCGAGGCCACCAAAGATATTCGACAGCACATATCCTGCATAGAACGCCGTGACGAACACGCCGAGGGCTGCAATCGGCAATCCAAGCGATTCGCCGGCGGAAAGGGCCAGGGTTCCCCATGCGAGACGGCAGACCGTGCTCAACATGAGGCCCGCCCAGGCGAAGAACAACACGGCCCAACGCATTCTGCTCACACCTGTTTCGCTCTCGCGCGCTGTTGTCGTTGGGGCGACTGCTTGCATGGATGTCTCCTCGTTTTGTGTGTCGGACCCGCATTCGCGGGAAACGGTAACGACATCTATGATCGTGCGAAAAGATGATTAACGAAGGCCGCTTTGCGCAACACGATGTTCCGCGTGGGGAACTCACAGGTCTGAAAGGGGTGTGCCGACGCACCGCGAAAGACGCAGCGCATCACGCCGGCTTTCGGTCTGACGAATGTCGCCGACGGATGTGTCCCGGAACAGGGGCGATGCGGGCTGGCCGCCCGTCAACGCGGCGATTCGCGCCGCGGTGTTTCCGACGGAAGTTCGCCAAACCGCTCGCGGTATGCCTGAGCGAACCGGCCGAAATGGGTAAAACCGGAATCCAGCGCGATAGTCGCGACCCGCACATCGGGCGTGCTTTCCCGAATGGCCTGACGCGCGCGGTCGAGCCTCATCTGCCGCATCAGGCTGATCGGGCTGACGTTGCGAAACCGCAAGAACCCCTCGGTCAGCGTTCTGACGGGCACGCCCGCGGCACGGGCGACGTCCTGCAACTGCATGGGGACGGCGAGGTTGGCGGCCATGAACTCTTCGGCGCGGCGTACGAACAACGGCGCGATGCTCGATGGCGGGGATGTCCCGTTGCCCGTATCGTGACTGCACAACAGCCCGACCAGCAGCGATTCGACATGCGCGCCCACAGCGGGATTCTGAGCGGCCACGTTCAGCAGGTCAGGTGAACTGGCGACCAGCTTCAACTGTTCCTTCCATGCACGCATGGGGCCGCTTTCGAGTGACACGGCGGCGCCCGCGTCGAAGAGGGAAGCACTGTCGCCATTCAGCGCCGCCGCGTCGATCCGCATCACCAGCTGTTCGCAATCGGGCGACAGCAGCGCGCTGAACGGCTCGCCGGGTGCGCGAATCACGGCGTGCTGGTCGTCCACGACAACCGTCCTGCCACCTGTATGGACCTCCGCATTGCCGGCGACACAAAACATCATCAGGAAGTATCCGTCGACGGCTTCGACATCCACCTGGATAGCGCCGCCGAATTGAATCGTGCCGATGCCGAGCCGTCCCACCCGCACGAAGTCCATGTGGGAACGACCGTGCGTGTGGCCGCGCGGAAACAGCGAATGCGGCTGCATGACGCGTGAAATCAGTTCGCGCGTTTCGTCGAGGTCGACCGATTCGAATAGCCGGTGGCGTCGTAATGCGGGGAGTCGAAGAGCGGATCTCATGATTATTCCAGCGCGCTCGCGCGGGGATTGAACGCTGCCTGGTTCATAAAACGGCCTGAAACGGATATCAGGGCTGTGTTCGGCCAGAAACGGATAGACCCTGCATTTTCCGCCTCCAAAAATGTTCTCACCATGCAGCAGCGATGTTTCGTTGCTGCAACGGGCCCCCACAATGCGGAGAAAATAGCATGGAAATGGTCGAGACGCCTGTCAGCTTCAGAAACACGCAGGACACGGACATGGTGCAGTTCCCGCGCGACGACGGCTCGCGCGTGCCCTACAAGGTGTTCAGCTCGCAGGCGGTGTACGAGCGCGAGCAGGAGCGCATCTTTCGCGGCCCGACGTGGAATTTCGTCGCGCTCGAAGCGGAGATTCCGAACCCGGGCGACTTCAAGAGCACCTTCGTCGGCGATACGCCCGTCGTCGTCACGCGCATCGAGGATGGTTCGCTGTCGGCATGGGTCAACCGCTGCGCCCATCGAGGCGCATCCGTGTGCCGCAAGGCGCGCGGCAACGCGACGTCACACACTTGCGTGTATCACCAGTGGAGCTTCGACAACAGCGGCAATTTGCTGGGCGTGCCGTTCCGCCGTGGACAGAAGGGCATGACGGGCATGCCGCCCGATTTCGATCCCAAGCAGCACAGCCTGCGCAAGCTGCGCGTGGACAGCTATCGCGGCCTCGTCTTCGCGAGTTTCAGCGACGCAGTCGCGCCGCTGCCCGACTATCTCGGCGCGGAAATGCGCCCCTGGATCGATCGTATCTTTCACAAGCCTATCGAGTATCTCGGCTGCACACGGCAATACTCGAAGTCCAACTGGAAGCTGTATCTCGAGAACGTGAAGGACCCGTATCACGCAAGCATGCTGCATCTGTTCCATACGACCTTCAACATTTTCCGGGTCGGCATGAAGGCGCGATCGATTCCCGATGCGACGCACGGCCTGCACAGCATCATCACGGTGACGAAGACGGGCGAGGACACATCGGCGGCCTATAAGCAACAACAGATTCGCTCGTTCGATGAAGGCTTCGCGCTGGAAGACGATTCGATCCTCGGCCTCGTTTCCGAATACGAGGAAGACACCACCAACCATATCCAGCCGATCTTTCCTCAACTGGTGATCCAGCAGATCCACAACACGCTGGTCGCACGCCAGCTGCTGGCAAAAGGCCCGAACAACTTCGAGCTGATCTTCCATTTCTTCGGTTATGCCGATGACACGCCAGAACTTCGCGCGCTTCGCATCAAGCAGGCGAACCTGGTTGGACCGGCGGGTTATATCTCGATGGAAGACACGGAGGCGACCGAACTCGTGCAGCGAGGCACGGTGCGCGACGCGGACGCGACGTCGGTGATCGAGATGTCGCGCAGCAATCCGGACCAGCAGGACACGGTGATTACCGAAAGCCTGATTCGACGGTTCTGGGTCGGATATCAGAAGCTGATGGGCTATTGAGAAAAAGGACACGAAAATGGATCAGATGAAGGATCAGATGAAGCTTTGGTTCGAGTTGAACATGCTGCAGAACCAGTACATCAGCAATCTCGACAACGACAGGCTCGAAGCGTGGCCGACGCTCTTTACGGAAGACTGCCTGTACGAGATCGTGCCGAAAGAGAACGCGGATATGGGCTTGCCCATCGGCATCATTCATTGCACGAACCAGAAGATGCTGCGCGATCGCGTCGTGTCGCTGCGCCATGCCAACATTTTCGAGGAACACACGTACCGGCACATGACATCGGGCCTGACGATCACGAGCGACCAGGACGACGTGATCGAAACGGAAAGCAGCTATGTCGTGGTCCAGACGCTGGCGAACGGCGAGTCGAACGTGTATCAGGCGGGCAAGTACTACGACCGCGTCGTACGGACGGCGGACGGGCTGCGTTACCGAAGCAAGCGAGTGGTGTACGACACGTCGCGCGTGCAGACGCTGCTCGCGACGCCGATCTGAGGAGCGGACATGGAAGCGAAGATTGACAACTGGCAGACCATTGGCACGCTCGATGACTTCGCCGAAGGCGAGCCGGCAGCCGTGATCGCAGGCGATCGTCAGATTGCGGTGTTCCGTATCGGCGACGAAGTTTTTGCGTTGAACGATCTCTGCACGCACGGACATGCGCGGCTCTCAGAAGGATATGTGGAAGACGGCTGCGTCGAATGTCCGCTGCATCAGGGGCTGATCGACATCCGCACGGGTGCGCCGCGTTGCGCGCCTATCACGGAAGCGGTGCGGGCATTCCCGATCCGTATCGTCGAGGCGAGGGTGGAAGTCAATGTCGAATGAACGGCACGTGATAGTGGGTGCGGGGCATGCGGCACGGCGCGCGGCGGAGACGCTGCGCGCAATGAACGCGGACGTGGACATCGTCATGTTCGGCGACGAGCCGCATGCGCCGTATGACCGCCCGGTATTGTCGAAAGACGCGCTGACCTCCGAAGAAGGCGAGTGGAAGGCGTTCATCCGGCAGCACGACTGGTATGCGGCGCAGCGGATCGATTTGCGCCTGTCGTCGGCCGTCGTCGAAATCGACCGGACGCGGGCATGTGTGCGGCTGCGCGATGGCAGTAGTGTCGGCTATGACAGGCTGTTGCTCGCTACGGGGTCGCGTGTGCGCCGCTTCAGCGGCCCGGTGGATGAACGCGTGCAACTGCACTATGTCCGCACGCTCGCCGATGCGCGGGCGTTGCGCGCCGTTCTGTCGCCGGGTAAGCGTGTTGCTATCCTCGGCGGCGGCTTTATCGGGCTCGAAGTGGCCGCCGCCGCGACCCAGGCGGGCTGCAGGGCGACAGTGATCGAGCCTGCACCGGCGCTGCTGCAACGCGCGCTGCCGCAGAGCGTGGCGCAACACATTGCAGCTTTGCACGAGCGAAACGGCGTCGAATTGCGTCTCGGCACGATGCCGGCTGCAATCGCTTACGAGAACGGATGTGCATCCATCCAGAGCGATGCGGGCGCCGTCAGTGCGGATGTGGTCGTAGTCGGAATCGGCGTCGTGCCGAACGTCGAACTCGCGCAAGCCTGCGGGCTTGAAGTGCGCAACGGCGTCGTGGTCGATGAACAGTGCCGTACCAGCGACCCCGCGATCTTCGCAGCAGGCGAAGTGACGATGCACGCCAATCCGTTGCTTGGCCGCAGTGTCAGGATCGAATCCTGGCAGGTGGCGGAGAACCAGCCCGTCGTCGCGGCGGGCAACATGCTAGGCGGTCGCGCGGTATACGCAGAGCTGCCGTGGCTCTGGTCCGATCAGTTCGACTGCAATGTGCAGACGCTAGGCGTCGTGGAGCCGCAGCATCGTCTCGTCACCCGTGGGGACGCTGTCACCGGTTCGTTCTGTGTCATGGCGTTGGACGACACGGCGCGGATGAGGGCGGCGATTGCCGTCAATGCGGGACGCGAGATCGGCGCATGCAGGCGTTTGATTTCGGCAGGTGCCATCATGGACGAAGCGCGGCTCGCGGATTCATCCGTTTCACTGCGGTCGCTGCTGTGACCTGGGCCGAGATCGTCCATCGGTGTATCGAGAATCGCTGGCGTGTGCCGTAGCATCCAGGCAGTCCGATGCCGCTTTGGTTCATACTCGCTCCTACGATTGACGACTGCCTCTCTTTCATGCGTCCATTCAACGGCTTTCTCGTTCTCGCCGGTACCCTGCTCACGGCGGCAGGATACGGCGGGACTTTTCTTCTTTCGATGCGCTTCAGGTACATCGGCGGCAATGACGTCGACACCGGGCTTTCGCTCGTGGGCGCGATGGTGGGTACCTTCGTCGGGGTTCCGCTTGTCGGCTGGCTTTCGCATCACCGCATCGGCGCGGCGCGGATGGCCGCGCTTGCGGCGTTATGCGTGGGCATGGGCGTCGCGGGTTTCGCACTGATCGAGCGTGTCAGCGTGCTCGATGCGATTCCAGCGTTTCTCGTGGGTTTGGGCTGGGGCGCGTTCTATCTCGCGGCGCCGATGTCGCTTGCCGAGCGAACCAATGATTCGGAGCGGGGTTTCTGGTTTCTGCGCTTTGGCACTTTCCAGATGGCGGGAATCGGCGGCTGCCCGGCGCTGGCGGGCGTCGCCATACATTCGTTGCACTGGTCGCTCAGCAGTGTGCTCTATACGGTCAGCGGGCTTTGTGTGGTCGCGTCGGTGATACTGGAAATGTTCGCACGGCTGTCGCCCGTTTCGTCCGTGCCGCCGGTCCAGGACAGATGGTGGCGTGGCATCGGCGCCATTGCGCGCACGCGTGCGATGTACCCGATCATCATGGTCGCGTTGGGCGCCTGCGTCTTCTCAGGCTTGATGACGTTTCAGATGTCGCTGGTGCAGGGGACGCATGCGCAAGCAACCACCTTCTTCAGCCTGTACGCGATAACTGTCGTGACCGTACGTTGGGCTTTCTCCCGACTGGTCATCAATCTGCGCCGCGAAACTGCAACGAAGGTGCTGCTCGTCATGATGGTGCTGGGCATCGCAGCGATGTTCGCGGTGCCGTACCATGTATCGGCTCATGCTGCCGCCGCCGTTCTGCTTGGCACAGGATACGGGCTTGCCTATCCGGTCATCCAGACTCAGGCGGTCAACGATTCCGCCGCCGTGCATCGCCGCGCAGCACTGACGTGGTTCGTTGCGGCGTACTTCATCGGGGTCTTCGGCTTTCCGTCTGTGGGCGGGTGGGTATTGGTGCACGCCGGCAAGGACGCGCTACTGGCGCTGATCGCGCTTTGTGGCCTGACAGCTCTCACGCTCGCATTCCTGGGCGACCGGGGGCGTGTTGACGCGCGTTCGGCAAAGGCGTAGCAACCGCCGGGCTCAAGCGGGGCGCAACTGGCTTCGTCCGCTGCCGTCTTTGCGCTTCTTCGCCTCGGCTTTCTTGCACATGTCGAGCAATACCCAACGCGCAACGGTCTCCGGACGATCCATTCCGCACTGGGCAGACTGGATATCCGCACCTGAATAGACGATGACGGTTCCTTCGAGCACCCGATATGAACCGGTGTGCGTAATACCGGCGAGCGTGACGGAAACGGGTCGCCTTTCATCGTATTGAGCTGAAGCCACTTTGTAGATTTTTTAATTGCAAAGCAGAAACTTAAACGTACGATTATCCGTCGTCAACAACATATACCTTTTGAAGCACATTTCGATTGGAATCCGATTGGCGTGTCGTTCTTGACTGTAGAGCATTACGTTGACGATGGAATGCCGTGCTGGATGGAAATTGGCCGGTTGAGGGACCCGGTATACTCATTCGTGATCCGACCGCATGCCGCAGTGCATCGCGCACCTGCGACGCGCGATCGACGGTTGACTGTTTGTTCTGGTATTGGCGGCTGCGGTGCCGGCGGTGAATGGGAGGTGAGCGTGTCCGAAGAAGTGAAGTACAGTCACTCAGCCGACATTCCCGGGTTGATCCTCAGCACAGCCCGGTTCGCCGAGTTTCGCTTTGAGCCGCACTACCATCTCGACTGCCATATCGCGCTCGTTGCGAGCGGGGTGCAACGTCAGTCGTTCCGCGGTGAATCGCTGTTGCTCACGCGCGGCGCAATCCAGCTCATGCCTGCGGGTGAGGTCCACGACGGGGTGGCCAATGCGGACGAGTCGTACACGCTTCAGACGTTTCGACTGTCGCCCGCGCTGCTGAACGGCATCGGCGAGGAAATCACGGGCAAGCATTACTTCCCTGCGCAGGCGGCAGTAGTACTTCAGGATAGACGCCTCGCAGACCGGTTGCTCAACATGCACGCGAGCCTTCAGCAAGGGACGAACGATCCAATCACGAGCGAAACCCACGTGCTGGAACTACTGGAGTCGCTGTTCGCCCGCCTGAAGCAACCACCCCCAAAAGCTATTGCCGGAGCGTTATCGTCGCAACAACTACGACTCGTCCGGGAGTATGTCGACGCGCATCTTGCCGACAAGATCGTGCTGGAAGATCTGTCGCGTCTTGTTGGCCTGGACCGGTTCCGCTTCCTGAAACTTTTCAAACGCACTATCGGCATGACGCCTCACGCCTGGTTGCTGCGCATGCGGCTGGAAAAGGCGCTCGTGTTGATCAATTCGAACAGAAACATGCCGATCACTGAAATTGCGCACGCCGTTGGCTTCTTCGACCAAAGCCATTTCACGCGGGCGTTTCGCGACGCGTACGGCGTGACGCCCGCCCGCTTCTGACGGCGGCCCGGCAATTTTTTACAAGGCGTTCCGGTAACGGACCGGTAGTCTTCGGCTTTTGGCCTCACGCCCATCCCGGGCGGCCTCCATCCAGGCAGAAGCACCGAATGACTACTTTCAGCTTTCTCGACGACTACAGCGAAGGCGCGCATCCTGACATTCTCCGCGCCCTGACGGAATCCAACTACATCCAGCAGGCACCCTACGGCGAGGACTCGTATTCTGCCGAGGCAACGGCCCAGATCAAGGACCGCCTGGGCGATACGTTCGACGGTGCAATCCACTACGTCGCCAGCGGGACGATGGCCAACATCGTTTCGATATCCAGCTGCCTGCGTCCGCACGAAGCCGTCATTGCAGTTGAGTCGGGTCATATCGTAGTGAGGGAGGCTGGTGCTATCGAGGCAACGGGCCACAAGCTCATCGTCGTTCCCGCCGTGGACGGGAAGCTAACGCCCACCAATATCGAGGCTGCGCTTGCGAGCAATGCGCACTTCCCGCACATGGCAAAGCCTCGACTGATTTATCTGTCGAATGCAACGGAAACAGGCACTGTCTATTCGCTTGAGGAATTGCGGAAGATATCGGCGCTCGCAAAGCAACGGGGCCTGATTCTGTTTCTCGATGGCGCCCGGTTGGGCGCGGCATTGGCGTCGAGCAAGAGCGACGCGACATTGGCCGATATCGCTTCGCTCGTTGACATCTTCTGGATTGGCGGGACCAAGGTAGGTGCGCTGTTGGGTGAAGCGATCGTGGTCTGCAATCCGGTGTTGGCAGAAGATTTCGCGTTTCATGTCAAGCAACGCGGCGGCATGTTAGCCAAGGGGCGGCTACTGGGCATCCAGTTTCAGGCGCTATTCGGCGACAAGAATCTGTTCGTCGAAAATGCAAAGCACGCCAATGCGATGGCGGCAAAGCTCTCATCCGGGATTGTGTCCAGCGGTTATGCTCTCGATGCGGAAACGGCTACGAACCAGGTATTTCCACTCTTGCCTGATGCCGTCATTTCAGCCTTGAAGCAGCATTTTGCGTTCTACGTTTGGAGAAAGGCGGATAACGATCATTCTGTGATCCGCCTGGTAACGTCCTGGGCCACACAAGAACAGCAGGTCGACGATTTTCTGGCTCGACTCGCCCAGCTTTGAAAGCGCAGCGGGCACGAAACCGACCGTGTCCGCTGCGACGCTCCGATTTACTTCGCCACAGGCATCGTAAATTCGGCGCCTTTGGCGATGCTATCCGGCCAGCGCTGCATCACGCTCTTGTAGTGCGTGTAAAAGCGCACAGCTTCTTCGCCGTACGCGTGATGATCGCCGAACAGCGACCGCTTCCAGCCTCCGAACGAATGCCACGCCGGCGGCACCGGACTCGGGATGTTGATGCCCACCATGCCAATCTGAATCCGCCGGGAGAACGCGCGTGCCGCGGCGCCGTCGGATGTGAAGAGCGATACGCAGTTCCCCAGTTCGTGCGCGTTGACGAGCGCGATCGCGCTGGCGAGATCGGGCACGCGGACAACCGACAGAACCGGCCCGAAAATCTCTTCCCGATAGATGCTCATATCGGGCTTCACGTCGTCGAAGAGCGAGCCGCCGAGAAAGAAGCCTTCTTCATGACCTGGCACGGTATGGCCGCGGCCATCGACGACGAGCCTGGCGCCCGCCGCGACGCCCGCCTCGATATAGCCCGTTACCTTGGTGCGATGCGCGGCGCTGATGAGCGGCCCCATGTCCAGATCGGGCTCCATGCCGCCGCCGATCCTGAGCGAGCGCACGCGCGGCGCGAGACGCTCGATCAGCTCGTCGCCGATACGCCCTACCGCGACCGCGACCGAGGTCGCCATGCAGCGCTCGCCGGCCGAGCCATA
>Ga0247692_1000164_pt1 | contig 15521 bp, 14 predicted proteins | sample CNK33_metaG_FD_183041 | JGI IMG/M metagenome (GOLD analysis project Ga0247692, IMG submission 183041) | Soil microbial communities from Purdue University Martell Research Forest, Indiana, United States - CNK33 | ecosystem: Environmental > Terrestrial > Soil > Temperate forest > Bulk soil...
CAACACAAGCAACACAAGCAACACAAGCAACACAAGCAACACAAGCAACACAAGCAACACAAGCAACACAAGCAACACAAGCAACAGGCAGTCGAAAGACCGGTTCATCAAATGCAGTTGGGGTTAGCAGCAAGGAGAGTAGGCGCGGGACCAATTGAAGCGAAAAGACGTTTTACTAATAACAGCTTCTCGTGATGAGCAGCAGTCGGCAAGCATCCACGCGCCTGTTCGATATGACTCATCCACCGAGCCCTGTTCCCCGCGGAACAGGGCTTTTTTTTCGTGCAGCGAGCGCTTCTCACATGCGCTCGACGTCCTGCCAGCCGCCCGTGGCCATGCTTTTCACCGATGCGGCAACGAATGCCAGTCCCTTCACGCCATCACTGACGCCGGGGAAAAGCGTCGGCCGGTCGTCGCCAGGTGTTCCTGCTATCCGTGTCGCAACGCGCTGCGCAAACTCCGTATAAAGATTCGCGAACGCTTCCAGATAACCTTCGGGATGACCGATCGCGATACGCGTCGAACGCTGTGCGCCTTCGCTCGTCGCTAGGCCTAGCCGGCGTGTGATGATTTCCTCGAACGCGTCCTGCCGTCGATGGATCAGCCTGTTCGGTTCCTCCTGATGCCACTCGAGCCCGCCCTTGTCGCCGTGAACGCGGAAGCTCAATCCGTGCTCGGAGCCCGCTGCCGCATTCGTGACCCACAGCGAGCCGCGCGCGCCGTTCTCATAGCGCAGCAACGCGGAAACGTAATCGTCGATGGGGCGGCCTGGAATCGCGGACCCGACGTCCGCGCACAAGCGCGTCACGTCTAGCCCCGTCACGAACGCGCCCAGATGAAACGCATGCGTGCCGATGTCCATCAGCACGAGCGAACTGCCCGCGCGTCCTGGTTCCGTACGCCAGCCTGCGGGCAGATCGTGGCTGGCCAGATAGCTCTGCACGTATTGCAGATGCACCTGGCGAATCTCGCCGAGTTCGCCCGCGCGAATCATGTCACGCGCCTGGCGCACCATCGGAAAGCCGGTATAGCAATAGGTCACGCAGAACTCGGCGTTCGTCGTCTTCGCGCGCGCGGCAATCTCGCGTGCTTGCGCGAGGTCGTTGGCCAGTGGCTTGTCGCAGATCACGTGAAAACCACGGTCGAGTGCCAGCATGCAGATCGGGTGATGCGAGTCGTTGGGCGTCATCACCGCGACGGCGTCGATGCGATCGGGGCGCGCCGCTTCTGCTTCGAGCATCTGTTGCCACGACGCATACGCGCGTTCCGTGCCGATGCCGAGGTCGAGCGCCGCCTGCCGCGCGCGTTCTGGATTCGACGACAGCGCGGCTGCGACGATGTCGTACTGGCCGTCCAGGCGTGCCGCAATGCGATGCGTCTCGCCGATGATCGACCCCGGCCCACCGCCGATCAAACCCAGCCGGATGCGCCGGCCAATCGTACTTGTCACCATGTCGTCTCCGTCGTTATCGAATATGCGGGGCTAGTGTGTCGCGTTGCGGAACTCGAGGTTGCGCAGCGCGTCGGCGAATTGCTCGTCGGACCAGCTTTCGTCGAGCGCGGTCGCGAGGATCTGCTGTTGACTTGCTGGCGCGAGTCCGCCCACGGGCGGATTGCGGTCGAGATTCGTCGGGAACGCATAGCCTTCCGCGCACGATGCGATCACGGCCGACATTTGCGCCGCGTCGAGGCGCTGTTGCGCGTGCATCGCCCGCAGCACGGGAAACACGGCATTGCACATGCGAGTGCGGTCGAGCGATTCCATCGCGCGTCCATACGCCGACGACACCTGCAGCAGGTTCGCCATCCGTTGCACGTCGCGCGTGCGGTTCGAGCCTGCAGCGTGAAAGAGCGCGGGGTTGAAGAACAGGGCGTCGCCCTTTTGCAGCGGCAACTGCGCGTAGTGCGATTCGAAATACGCGCGGAAGTCCTCGCGGCGCCACGCGACATAGCCCTTCGGGTAACGCTGCGAGAACGGTAGCAGCTTGGTCGGGCCGCTCTCGACGGGCATGTCGGTGTGTGCGACGGCGCCTTGCAGCGTCAGCAGCGCCGACATCGTGTGCACATGCGCCGGAAAACGCTGCGCTTCGTCGACGGTGAGAAAGCCGAGATGGAAATCGCGGTGCGCCTGCTGTGCTTCGCCGCCCGGCCGCACGACGTTCACCTGCGACGTCATCTGATACGCGGGCCCGAGCCAGGCTTCGGCCGCCGCCACCAGAACGGGATTCGCGAAGTAGCGCACGAAGACGTCGGGTGCCGCGAGACACAGCTTTTCCTGTGCGTTCCAGATGCGGTCGTTGGCGCCCGCTTTCGCGAAGTGGTCTGCGCCGCCGCCTGCCTTGCGCTCGCTGCGAATGATCGATTCGAAGATCGCGGTCGCGTCGTCGATGGCGGTCGTGTCGTCGTACGCGCGCCGCAGCACGAACACGCCGGCACCGTCGAGCAGGACGCTGGCCCATTCGGCGAGCAGCTCGGGACGGCGCGCCGCGTCGGCCACGATGGGCCGTAGCGCATCGCCGTCATAGATAGGTATGGCGTGCGCGAGGTCGGCGGCAAGGCGCGGGCGTGGACGCATTTCACGTGAGGTTTCGATCAGCGTCGCGAAGTCGTCGACGGAACAGTCGGCCTCGCGAAACCATGTCTGTCCGCCTGAAGGCAGATGCTGTGCGTTCATCTCGTCTCCTCCGATGCCATCGGGTGGTCCGATGCTGCGAACCAGCTTATCCGCAATCTCCCGCGTTGCGTGATCAACGAAACATCAAAAACACATCAAAAGCGGGCGGCGGATTTGCTCAGTGAGTCACGAGTCATCCTTTTCTGATCGAGGAAATCGCGTTGCAGGTGGCCTCGGCATGGCGACCGTCGACCGCGTGCTGAACGGACGCGCGCGCGTGAGCACACGCCGCGGCGCATTCGGCAAGCGATCAGGGAACGGGAGAAGTAGAAACTGACAATAGCGACGAGCGGTCGCAAACGCGTTGTCGACGTGGTGGTTGAAGCGCCGCGCTAGAAGACACCGTACCGGGCCTGCATTCCGCAATCTTCCGGCCGCGCTTTCTGATGCAGGAGACGATGGATGACGACGCCGGAGAACATTCAGCACGATGTCATCGCGCGGTTCGCGGCGCGTCCCTGGCGATCGTGCTTCACTGCAGCGGCGCCGACCACGCGATCGTGCGGTTGCGCCCTTCGCGTTTTGCCGAGTAAGCCGCGCTGTCGGCGCGCGCGAGCGTCGTGTTCAGATCGTCGCTCGTTTCGACCTTGCATACGCCTGCCGAAAACGAATAACGGATCGCGCAGTCGCCAGCGACCTGCACACGGCGGCTCATCACCTGACGGCGCATCCGCTCGACAGCCGACACGCCATGCTCGACCGACGTCGACGGAAACACCACCAGAAATTCCTCACCGCCGATGCGCCCCGCGATATCCGTCTGACGCGTCGCGTGGCGGCAGACTTCGCCGAAGTCACGCAGCACGGCGTCGCCGGCGGCGTGGCCGTGCGAGTCGTTGATCTGCTTGAAATGATCGAGGTCGACGAGCGCGACCGTAAGCGGCGTCTCCGTGCCCACGGCGGCCGTGATCGCGAGTTCGAGCGCCGACATTGAATGGCGCCGGTTAGAGAGGCCCGTCAGCACGTCGGTACGCGCTTCCTGCACCGCCCGTTCGTGCGCGCCGATCCACGCCTGCTCGCTGGAACGCAAGGCCGAGATGTCCGTGCCGATCAGCACGATCCAGTCGTTCTCCAGCAGCGATTCCGTCATCCAGAACCAGCGCCCGTCGATCAGCTCCGTCGCGAAGCTGCGCTGCCCGGCGCGTTCGCGGCGCACGGCGATCGCGTCGCCGATCACGGCTGCAGCGTTATCGCCCTCGATACGCGTGCCGCATTGACCGAGGATGCCGCGCATCACGAGATCGGCGAACGTGATTTCGCCGCGCTCGCGGTTGAGCCGGAACGCGTGCTTGAATGCGCTGCTCGCGAATACGAGGCGGTCGCTCGTATCGTAGATCGCGACCAGCTTGTTTTTGCCGTCGAGGGCGCCGAGCAACGCTTCCCATGCGATGTCGTCGGTACGCAGATCCTGGATCGATTTCATATCGGTGCAGATGGGTCTCCGAGCTGGGCCGCGTCGTTGGAGCGCGGCCTCGGTCCCAGGTTCGCCGTGTCGCTCAAGAAAAGCGCCACGGACGAAGCCGTGGCGCGAAGCGTTCCAATGATTCCGACTGCGTGAAGAATCACGGAGAACGTGGAGACAGGATCAAGTCTACGTCGGGCGGATGCTCGGCCATTGCGTGAACAGTGAGCGGTTTTGCCCGCAATTCTGCGGGTCGTGCAGGTTTCGGGGAGTCGTGCAGCGTTCTTCAACGTTGCAAGGTTCGGCGCGCCGTGATGCTCACGCGTGGCGCTTCGCCTGATCCGTGTGATCGATCAGGCTGTCCGGCTGAGCTTGCGTCCAGTCCACCCCTTGCACCTGGTTGCGACCGGCCGCCTTCGCCGCGTAGAGCTGCGCGTCGGCGGCGGCGAGCAGTTCCGGGGCGTTGCGGCCGTCGGCAGGCCGACCCGTCGCGCAACCGACGCTCACCGTCACGGTCGGCAATTGCCTGATGCGAAGCGCCTCGACGCCGCGGCGGACTTTCTCGGCCGAGTTCGCCGCAGCGTTCGATCCCATATCGGGCAGCACGACCGCGAATTCTTCGCCGCCGTAGCGCGCGACCACGTCGATCGAGCGCCGCGCTACCGACGCAATGCAGTCAGCCACGGCGGCCAGCACTTCGTCGCCGGCGGCGTGGCCGTAGGTGTCGTTGAAGCGCTTGAAATGATCGATGTCGATGAACAGCACCGACAGCACCGCGCCATTGCGCCGCGCGCGGCGCCATTCTTCGTCGAGGTGCCGGTCGAGTGTGCGGCGGTTGCTGAGCCGGGTGAGGGGATCGGTGGCGGCGAGTTCGGCGAGGCGCGCCTGCGCGCGCACCTTGTCGCGCAGCGCGAATGCGAGCATCCAGCAGACCAGCACGACGACGGCGCCCAGCGTGAACGTCAGCGCGCCCGCGACCGCGCTGCGCTTGCGCCACGGGGCGAGCACGTTGTCGAGGGCGGGCGCGACGATCACGACGAGCGGCGTGTCGGGCACATGCGCGTACGAATAGATGCGCCGCACATGATCGATAGGAGAGTCGTCGATGAACGATCCCGCCGTACCCGAGTGCGTGACCTGATATTGCGGATACTTGTCCACATCGACGCCGATGATGGCTTCGGTGTAAGGCTTGCGCGCGAGCACCGTGCCGTCTTCGAGCAGGATGAACGCGGTGCCGTCGCGGCCCGTGTTGACCTTGTCGAGCAGCCGCTGCAGATAGGCGATGCGTACGGCGAGCAGCGCGACGCCCGCAAACGAGCCGTCGCGCGCGTCGATGCGCCGTGACAGCGCAAACGAAAGCTCGTGCTCGCGCAGCCGTGAGCGGTACGGATGCGAGACGAACAGACCCGCGTTCGGGTTGCGCTGATGGACGACGAAGTAGTCGCGGTCGTCGAACCGGACATTTTTGTTGACGGGGCCGTCCTGCGTAGCCTTTAGCACGCCATGCTCGTCGACCACATAGGCTCCGCCGAGGTAGGCGGCGAGCGTCGCGCGATCGAACAGCACGGTGCGGCGCAGATCGTCGGGCAGATGCCAGACCGTCGGCTCCTGCGAGCGGTGGACGATTTCCTGCAGCGACAGATTGTAGATCTCGACGTTGCGCGCCAGATCGCTCGAAATCAGCGAAACCAGATTGGCCGAGGTTTCGCGCGCGTGATTCAGCGCATCGGTGCGTCCCGAGTACAGCGTGGCAAGCGTCAGACCCGCCATCGCGGTGGCGATCAGCGTGCCCGCGATGCCCGTCAGGAACGGGCGGTTGCCGACCGCTTGCGACACGGCCGCTCCGCGCCTGCGCGCAAGATGGCGAAACCGTTGACGCAGGACGAGAAGCGGATTGAACACGAGCGTCGTCTCCGTCGTGATTGTGCCGTTACGCTAGCAGGGTTGCGAAGCGCGCGGCAAGCATGGCGCGCAGTCACGCCACGGGCGATGCATCGCGGATGGCGTTTGTGGTGTCGCGCTCGCTCTACAACACGGCGCGACACGGCGCAATGCGCACGCTGAACGAACGGTCGCAATGTACAGTGATAGCCCAATCGATCGATACAAACAACGACATGACGACTGGTTTCGCCCGACGCGTGATTGCCTGGACCTATGTCCTGAGCGGTGTGACGGCAAGCAACCCGCGACAGGCATCGCGCGCAACGCCACCGGCTAGCGAACACGCCGATGCCGCCCATGCCACCGGTTCGCCAGGGCGCGGGCCGACGCTCTGGCTGGCAGTGAGCCTGTCGATGGGCAGCGCGATTGCGCTGGGGCTTGCGCGCTTTTCCTATGCATTGCTGTTGCCGCCGATGAAAAGCGACCTCGGCTGGAGCTTCGCGCAGGCGGGCGCAATGAACACCGCGAACGCGCTCGGCTATCTGCTCGGCGCGCTCGCGTTTCCAAGGCTGTCGCGTCGCTGGTCGGCGGGGACGCTGTTCGTCGGCGGATGCATGGCGACAGCCATGCTGATGGCAATCACGGGCGTGTTGTCGGATACCGGCGCGCTTCTCGTTCAGCGCGTCGCGACGGGCATCGCGAGCGCATTTATTTTCGTGAGCGGCGGCGTGCTGGCGGCACGCCTTGCAACATCGCGTCCGCGCGATGCGGGCCTCGTGCTCGGCCTGTATTACGGCGGCACCGGATGGGGCATCGTCGCGTCGGCGCTGCTCGTTCCCGTTTCGCTCACTTCCTTCACAGTCGTGCATCGCGCGCATGACTGGCAGATGGCGTGGTTCGCGCTCGCTGTGGCATGCGTCGCGTTGTCGTTGGTCGCGGGGCGTGCCGCGCGGCGCATCGACAGGCAGCACGTCATACACACGGGCACAGGCGACGCCACGGCGGCCGCGCCGCGCGCCACGCCGATGCTGCGCTACGCGTTCGCGCTCGCAGGCTACGGGCTGTTCGGGGTCGGCTATATCGGCTACATGACGTTCATCATCGCGCTGCTGCGCAACGGCGGCATGAGCGAAGGCGTCGTGACGGGGTTCTATCTGCTGCTCGGTGTTGCGACGATCGTGTCGGCGCGCATCTGGTCGAAGCTGCTCGACCGCATGCGCGGCGGCCAGGCGCTCGCGTTGCTCAATGCATTGCTCGCGCTGGCAACGCTGATGCCCGCGATCGTCGCGCATCCTGTCGTCGCGTTCGCGTCGGGTGTGCTGTTCGGCGCGACGTTTCTGTCGGCCGTCGCGTCGACGACAGCCTTCGTGCGCCACAATCTCCCCGCCGCGCATTGGGGCCGCGGCATCAGCGCGTTCACGATCGTGTTCGCGTTCGGACAGATCGTCGGCCCAACGGTGATCGGATTGGTGTCCGACGGCGTTGGCCTCGAGCGTGGGCTCATCTATTCGGCATGCCTTCTTGCCGCTGGCGCGGTACTTGCTGTATTGCAGACGAGCTTGCCGCAAACACCCATTCGGTGAACTGATCGTTTCGGCGAAAGCATTGCACAACGCGCGACCGCATATTCGGTGCCACTCCAGGCGCCATTTGGGTCACACAGTTGCTGCGTTGCGGTCGCCAGCGCACAGATCGAGCGCGCAGCCGGGAGCAGGATGAAAACCGATGAAATACTCAGTCATCCAATTCGAATTTGACTGTTGCTATTTCGTCAAAACAACTAGAGAGACGCGAGATCAACGCCTAAAGTTAAAGTGCTTTCTCAAGTCTTTTGTGCGGTGCGGGGGTGCTTATGAAACGCAGGAACGCGCGACAACTGGTCCGGATGCTGACGGACATACGGCATGCGGCAGATTGCAGGGCGCTGCGCGCGGCTGCAACGCAACGGGCGATCGAGCTTGCTGCGCAAGAGGCGGAAGAGGAGCAGGAGAAGCCGGATACCGCACGCGAAAGCACCCGCGACAAGACGACGTGGAGAACGTCATGAGAAACGCCACCGAACAGTCGCTGCGTTTTCTGGTCGAGAAATGGCTTGGGCCGGTTTCCGCGCCTGTGCACGTCACGCAGTTCGGCCGCACCAAATGGGACCACACGCGCTACGTGCGTGTCGAAACGTCCGCGCCGGACGGTCTGCGTTCGTTGTTCTTCTTTCGTCACGACGACGGATGCTGGTGCGTTTTCCCGCCAACGTCGAATCGCCGTCGTCCCGTCGAAAGCTGGCGCCAGGTGGCGGCGCAGGCGGCCGCGTAGCATCGTCCGCGAAGGCTGGCCCATGCGAGCCCGAGCCAGCCCGCCGACCGCGTTTCAGGCCGGTTCCGCCGAGTCCGACGAGACTTCGCGCCGCGCCGTCCACATCGGCATCACCTGACAGACGATCAATCCCACCAGCATCAGCGCGCAGCCGAGCAGCGCGCGCGTCGCCAGCGTTTCTCCCAGCACGAGCCAGCCGGCGAGCGCGGCGAACACACCTTCCATGCTGAAAATCACGGCCGCGTGCGCGGGCGCCGCATCCTTTTGCGCGACGACCTGGATCGTGTACGCAACGCCGACTGAAAGCGCGCCGCCGTAAAGAATGGTCGGCGCAGCGCGGACGATGTCGGCGACGCGCAACGGATCCACGGCAAGTCCCACCGCGAGGCTGACCACGCCGCACACGACGAACTGCACCAGCGCGAGCGCCAGCGGATCGTGACGGCGCGCAAAGCGGCTCACGAGTACGACCTGCGCCGAAATGACGATCGATCCCGCGAGTTGCAGCCAGTCGCCGTACAGGATTGAAAAATGTTCATCGACACTCAGAAAATACATGCCGAGCGTGGCCAGCAGCGCGCCGAGCCATACGCCAATGCCCGTCTGATGACGCAGCACCACGCCGATCAGCGGCACGATCACGACATACAGCGAACTGATGAAGCCCGCGTTCGCCACCTTCGTGTATTGCAGGCCGATCTGCTGGCACGAGATCGACACGGCGACGAGCAGGCCGAGCAGCGCGCCGTCGCGCAATAGCGTCGATGCGCGGGAAGGTACAAGAGAAGCGGGTGCGTCATCCGCGCCCGCCAGCTTGCGACGCCGCCGCACAACCGACCACACGATCAGGACAACGAACGCGCCCAGCAGAAAGCGCAGCCCCGTGAAGAGAAACGGACCGATCGAATCGAGGCTCAGGCGTTGCGCGACGAACGCGCTGCCCCAGATCATCGCGGCGACGAGCATCAGCAGATTCGCGCGCAGGTGTTGGCGGGTGGCGGTTTTCAAGCGGAAATTCCTGACAGGACAGATCGTTTCGCGCGGCAAGGTTGCAGAGTTGCGCAGGCGCATCGCGCGCCTTCTGTTCAGACGAAACGACGGTCATTGAATGGCAGCCGACATGATACCTGTATGGCCGTCGGCGAAGCGTCGAGGTAGTGAAAGCAATCGGTAAGGAAGCTGTCTCCCGGAAAATACATATCGAAGGTTATGGGATGACAAACCGCCTACGCTGCGTGATACTCCCCGCGGGGAGCCGCCGGGCGCTGTGTGGCCCAGCAGGCTTCGCCATCATGCGGTTCCAATTCAACATTTGACTTACAGTCGTCAGGTTTGGGGATAACACACATGAAGAAGATCATCGCCTCGCTCGTCACCGCCTCGCTCGCGCTGGTGTCCGTTCAAGCTTTCGCACAGGCATCCGACGCAGCGCCGGCAGCAGCTAGCGCCGCGAAGCCGAAGCATGCTCACAAGCAACTGAAGACGCACGGCAAGCGCGCTGGTGTGTCGTCGGCAGCATCGGCAGCAGGCACGAACGACAAGGGCACGCAGAACTAAGCAGCCCGTTCGCGCAGCAAAAAAAGGCCGAAGCGATGCTTCGGCCTTTTGCTTTTGTGGCGCGTTTGCAGCCCATTCGAGGCGCCTTTACCGCACTTTCGAGCCGCTCCCGCGCCATGAAGCGCCCAACGCCGCTCAAACGCCCGCTGCGAGTCCGTTGACCAGCAACTCCGCGATCAGTCCGTTCATGCCTTCGGGATGACTCGCGGCGCGCTCCTTCAACTGATCGACCAGCGAATCCGGCAGCTTGCACGCGAACGGCACGAGACCCTTGGCCTGATCGAGCTTGCGCTGCTCGCGCCGGTCGAGTTGCGGCTGCAGCGACGACGCCTTGCCGAAGCGATCGGCGGAGAGCGACTGTTTCATCTCGTTGCCGAGTTTCAGCGCCTTGTTTTTCTCAAGGTCGAATTTCTTCATTGCCATGCGCAAAGGCCTCTAAACAGGTAAGCAATCCACCATTGTACGCATCGCGCGGCGCGTGAATGCCAGACGCATGCCGATCGCCGCGCGAGATGCCGCAGCTATTTCGCCGGCGCTTCCGCATTCGTCACGCTGTCCATCAGTGCGCGCATACGTCGCCAGTGCGTGCCTTCCCAGAAAACGCGCCGGCAAACGTCGCAGGTCACGAACTGCGCATGCCGTTCGAGCACGCCTTCCGGCGCACGCCCAATCGCTTCGTCTTTCGCAATGCGCCGCAGCGGCGCGTTGCACGTGAGGCACAGGCGAAACGGCCGCGCGCTGCCCGCCAGATCGAGCCGGTCGAAAATCTCGCGCAGTTGCGCCTCGGGTTTCAGCGCGCGGACATAGCAGCCATGCGTGATCGTGCGGCGTTTCAGCAGTTCGCGGTCGCGCGTCAGGACGATGCGGTTTTCATCGGATGCGATCGACTCGATATGCGAATCGGCGTAGTGGTTGTCGTAAAGTGTGTCGAAGCCTGCGAGCCGCAGCAGTTGCGCGAGTCCGCCGAGATGCGCGTCGGCGACGAAGCGCACCACGCGCAGCGGGCGTTCGCGCACGCGCAGCAGCGGTTGAATGTCGAGCGCCTCGAATTTAGGGTAGACGGCCACGCGGTCGCCTTCCTGCAACGGGTGATCGAAGCCGACCGATTCGCCGTTCACGAGGATCAGCTCGACTTCCGTATGCGGCACGCCCAGCGCCTCGATCATGTGCTTCGCGCTGGCGGCGCGCGCACACTCGCAACTGAACGACTGCCGGCGCAGTGGCCGCGCCAGGAAGTCGTTCAATTCTTCGTAGAAGCGGAAGGTGGCCGTAACCATGACGCCAGTATGGCACCGCGCCTCACGCAGCGCCGATGGGCAATTACCTGCACGACGCGCGCGGCTATGCTCTACTTCGGGTTCTTGAACAGGAGTCATTGATGGACATCGGTTTTATCGGTCTCGGCGAAATGGGTGCCGCGATGGTCGCAAACATGCTGAAAGCTGGACACAGCGTGCGCGTCTGGAACCGCTCGCCGGACAAGGCGCAGCCGCTCGTCGAACTGGGCGCGCAGATCGTCGGTTCACCCGCTGAGGCTTTCACGGGCGACGCGGTCTTCTCGATGCTCGCCGACGATGCCGCGCTGCGCGACGTCATCAGCGCGTCGCTGCTCGAGCACGCGCCGCGCGGACTGATTCACGTGAACATGGCGACGATCTCCGTCGCGCTGGCGGAAGAACTGGCGACGGCGCACGCCGGGCGCGGCCTGAACTACGTCGCGGCGCCCGTGATGGGCCGGCCGGACGTCGCGGCGGCCGCGAAGCTGACCATCGTCGCCGCCGGGCCCGCCGAAGCGATCGACCGTGTTCAACCCGTGTTCGATTCGATCGGCCAGAAGACGTGGCGCATCGGCTCGCTGCCGCAGCAGGCAAACGTCGTGAAGCTGGCGGCGAACTTCATGCTGGCGTCGGCGGTGGAGTCGCTTGGTGAGGCGTCGGCCTTGCTCGGCGGTCACGGCGTCGCGATGCAGGATTTTCTCGATGTGATCACGAACAGCGTGTTCCCCGGTCCCGTGTATCAGGGCTACGGCAAGATGATCGCCGAACAGCGCTACGAGCCGGCGTTGTTCAAGGCGCGTCTCGGCCTGAAGGACGTACGTCTCGCGCTGGCGGCGGCCGAGTCGGTGTCGACGCCACTGCCGGTGGCGAGCGTGGTGCGCGACAGTCTGATCGAAGCCGTCGCGCACGGCGACGGCGAGAAGGATTTCGCCGTGCTGGGCCAGGTCGCATCGCGCCGCGCAGGGCGTTGAGGGCGCGGCGCTCGTCTTTGCTTGCGCTCATACGCGCCAGGCCAGCATTGCGAACTGCATGAGAGCGGGTGGGGCGAGCATAATGCTCGTTCCGCCCGTTTTTCATTTTCATCGAGCAATACGCATCATGATTCTGCATACCTGGTGGCTCTACGTGGCCACGATTTTCGTTGTCTGCGCGATTCCCGGCCCGAACATGCTGTTGATGATGACGCACGGCGCCCGTTACGGCATGCGTCAAACGACGGCCACGATGGCCGGCTGCCTGATGTCGCTGATGCTGATGCTGGCCGTTTCCGTCGCCGGGCTCGGCGTGCTGCTGAAAGCATGGCCGGCGACCTTCGACACGCTGCGCCTGCTCGGCGCGGCTTATCTGATCTGGCTCGGCGTGAAGGCGTGGCGCGCGCCCGCGAGCGAAGCCGCGGCGACGCAAGCCGATGCTTCCGCTGGTGTCATGGGCGGCAAGCGCGCACCGTCACGCGCTGCGCTGATGCGCAACGGTTTTCTGGTCGGCAGCAGCAACCCGAAGGCGATTCTGTTTTCGGCTGCGTTATTGCCGCAATTCATCGACGCCTCGCGCCCGACGCTTCCGCAGTTCGCGGTGCTGGTCGCCACGACGGCGGTGATGGAAGTCAGCTGGTACATGGTCTACGCGGGCTGCGGCACGCGGATCGGCGCGAAGCTGAAAAGCAGCAGCGTCGCGAAGGCGTTCAACCGGTTGACGGGCGGCGTGTTCGTCGGCTTCGGCGCGATGATGGCGCTGGTGCGACACTGACGCCTGCCTTTCAGCGCGCGCGCGTCTCATGGCGCGGCGTGCGCTCCTTCGTCACTGACGGCCGGCTTGCGCGGCACGATCGACGAAACCGAACAGAAACACGGCAACCGCGAATCCCAGCGCGACTGCGCACACGCCGCTCCATCCGGCCTTTGCCCACGCAACGCCTGACAGCGCGGCGCCGATTGCCCCGCCGACAAAGAAAATTCCCACAAAGAGCGCATTCAACCGGCCGCGTGCAGCGGGGTTGATGAGATTGATCGCGCGTCGTCCGAGTGTTTGATCGGCGATGACGCCGGCGTCGAGCGCTGCCGCGCCGGCGACCAGCAGCCCGAGCGCCGCCACAGGATGCGCCGCCGGCGAGAATCCACCCCAGCCAGCGCCCGCGACGCCCAGCACGAGGACGGCCGCGATCATCACCAGATGCGCGACGATCTGCGTCGCGCGGCCCGCGCCGCGATCGCCGAGATAACCGGCGAGCGGCGTGACGATCGCGCCCGTCGCGCCCGCCAGCGCGAACGCGGCGACGCCTTGCATGCCGAGCGAGAACGGCGGCTGCGCGAGCCGCAGCGCGATGGCCGTCCAGAATGCACTGAACGCGCCGAGCGCGAGGGCGGCCAGCATAGCGCGCCGTTGCAGTACGGGCTCGGTGCGCAGCAGCGTCCAGAGCGAGCGCAGCAGTTCAGGGTAGCGCGCGGTGGCGTGCGGCGCGTGGCTCGGCAACTGGACGTACAGCACGACGGCCAGCAACGCGTCCGCGAACGCTTCGATGTCATAGAAAGCGCGCCAGCCGAATATTCCGGCGATCACGCTCGCAAGCGGACGTGAAAGAAGAATGCCGAGCATCAGTCCGCTCATCACGTTGCCGACGGCGCGCCCGCGCCGGCTTTCGGGCGCCATCGACGCCGCCATCGGCACGAGCATCTGGATCACGCTCGACGTCGCGCCCGCCATGAACACCGACGCCAGAAACATCCAGCCGGAGCGCGCGAACGACGAAAGCGCGAGAAATGCCGCACAGCAGACAAGCGTCCGGAAAATGAGCCGGCGATTTTCGAGCAGATCGCACAACGGCACGAGCAGCAGCAAACCTGCTGCGTAGCCGAGTTGCGGCAGCATCGCGATCAGGCCGGTCAGTTCGGGCGGCAGATCCAGCGCGCGGCTGACCGGCCCCGTCAACGGCTGCGCTGCCGACAGATTGACGACGATCACCCCGACGGCTGCCGCGAAGAAAAGCGTCAACGGCGTGCTCAATGTTGCGCTGGGCGGGGCGGCCGACTGTGGCTGCGGCGGTGATGTGGCGGCGAGGCTGCGCGGACACGTGTCGGCGGGCTGGTTCATGGTTCGGCTCCGGAAGGTTTCGATCCGGCCCATCGTAGGGATGCCGACGTTATGCGACAATTGAATTATCGCGATAATGTTTATGCGAGGTTGTTTTGAACACGCGTGACTTGCAGGCTTTTGTGGCGGTGGTCGAAAGCGGATCGATGGTGCGGGCGTCCGAGAAGCTGTTCTTGACGCAGCCGGGCCTCACGCGCCGCGTGCAGAACCTCGAAACGATGCTAGGCATCGAATTGCTCGACCGGCAGAGCAAGCCGCTGAAGCCGACGGCAGCAGGCAACGAGGTGTACGGCCTCGCGCGCACGGTGCTGCGCGCCGTCGACAATCTGATGTCCGTTGCGTCGCCGGACAGCGAGCCGACAGGCGAATTCAAGATCGGCGTGCCGCCGTTTCTTTCCGAGCTTGCGCTGGAGCAACCCATCGACCGTTTGCGCAGCGCCTTCCCGAACCTGACGCTGCGCGTGACGGCGGGCTGGTCGCCGGGTCTGTTGCAGATCGTCGAGCAGGCGAAAGTGGATGCCGCCGTCGTGCTGCTGCCGGAAAGCGTGCCGTTGCCGGAAGGGCTGACGTCGACGCTCCTTGCCTACAAGCCGACCGTGGTCGTCGCGCCGCGCTCGTTCGGCATTGCCGACGAGCCGGCGACGCTCGCGACCTTGTCAGGCTTCCCGTGGGTGCTGAATCAGGACGGCTGTGGGATGCGCTCCGCGCTAAGTCGCGCGATGGCGGCGGCGGGATTGCCATTCAACGTCGCCGTCGAGGCGTTCGGCTCGGAACTGCAACTGTCGCTGGTGACGCGCGGGCTGGGCGTGGGTCTCGCGACGCCGGAAGTGCTCGCGCGTAGTCCGCATCGGGAGGCGCTGCAGGTCATCGACGTGCAGGACTTCCGGAACGGCCTGAACGTGTGGCTCGTGCATGGCGCGCTGCCTGGACGCCTCGTACGTCCCGTCGAATTGATGCGCGACGCGCTGGTCGAAAAGCTGGAAAAGGATGCGGCCTGTCTGGCGCTGGCTCATTCTGTCGGATGATGCAGAGCACAAAAATAGTTCTGAAAGAATTCATGCGACGTTTTGTCACCCTTTGGTAACCTAGAACCAGCGCTCTAACGCATCATGTTGCAACGCACCAAGTGATTTGCTATAGTTCATCTTGTCTCCTCCATGTCTCCTCTGATATGGATTCAGCCCGCCAACTTGGCGGGCTTTTTTTTGGTGCGCCCGGCAGGGCGCACTCACTTGGAGGTGAAAGTCCTCTGCTCACCCGACAAGGGGAAGAGTTAGCTGAACGGCAAGGGTGTCGCGGGCGACTGCGAATCTGAAGGAAGCCGAAG
>Ga0247692_1000165_pt1 | contig 15513 bp, 20 predicted proteins | sample CNK33_metaG_FD_183041 | JGI IMG/M metagenome (GOLD analysis project Ga0247692, IMG submission 183041) | Soil microbial communities from Purdue University Martell Research Forest, Indiana, United States - CNK33 | ecosystem: Environmental > Terrestrial > Soil > Temperate forest > Bulk soil...
GATTCGGCCCCGAAATGTGGGCGACCAGCAGGGTTTCCTCGTCGGACCCGGCCGTGGTGGATGCCTATTGGCAGATGGTCGAAAATCTCGTGTTCCGCAAAGAGTCGTCGGATCGACCTTCAAACGGGTGTGGATTGGAAGCTATCAATGGTGGAAGCGGCCGAAACGTCGCTGGACCTGGATCAAAGTCCAAGTAGTTCTGCGAAGGGGACTTCACGGCAAGGGCTTCATGCATTCCGTACGTAGCCTTCTATGACGCGATTGACCGACGTCGACAAGCGTTGCGCGAATCGACGAGAATCGATGCTCGCTTCAAAAACGCGTGCCGCCCCCGTCCAGAGCATCATCACCGTGTCGGTGAAAGCCTCTGCGTCCGCGACATTTGCGGATATGGCGAGCCGCATCAGCAGGTCACGCAATGCGAATGCATGGCTCGTGAGCGCCTGGTTGACGGGATGTGCATCGTCACTGGATTGCGCGGCCAATCGCTGAAGTTGGCCGCCGCGATATCCGTCGGATAGCATCGCGGCCGCGACGTCGATAAATAATTCACGCACGTGTTGAACGGGATCATCGCCGGATCGGCGCCCTGCCTCTCGCCAATTCGCTCGCTCCTGCTCACAGAGCCATTCTGCGTACGCTTGCAGAAATGCGTCGCGCGGGCCGAACATACGACGAATGCGACTCCTGGACACGCCCGCCAGGAGTGCAAGCCGTTCCAGGTTCACTGAATCGAATCCCTCGCGTTCGAACAGCGTCGCCGCCGCTTCGAGCACAACCGCGCGCGCACCGGCCGCCAGGCCGTTTTGATCTCTCCTGTTTTTTCCAGCGTCGCCCGATCGCCGATTTGCGCGCGGTGCCAGTTGACGCGTTTCCTGGTCATCGTATGCGGTTGCCATCGCTTTCCACATCGCCACCTCAGTCTCGTCGAAAATCGACCCGCCAGGATCGAAGACATGCGCGGCCTTCGCGCGAAACCCCGCGTTGGCACTCGCATAGATGTCGCCTGTTGCATGCGTCATCCTATCCTATACGATTGGAAAATATTTGGTCAATCCCGTGAATGTCCGGCATCGTGCCGTGTGACGCCTGTCATCGCATCGCCCAGTTTCTCCAGCAGAAATTCGGCGAAGACCGCAACGGCGGGCGGCACGGGTGGGCGGCTCGTGTAGACGAGTTGAAGGCCAAGGTCCGCGCTTGCGCGCCGATAGGTCGGCAGCACACGTGCCAGTTTTCCCTGCGCGAGGCTTGGCTCGACGATCAATTGCGGCAGTAGCGCAATACCTAGCCCAGCGATACAAGCCTGCGCCAGCACTCGCATGTCGTTGACCGCGAACCGGCTGTTGACCGACACTTCCTGAGTGCCGCGCCCCCCCTGCAAACGCCAAGTGTTGCGGCCCCGCCGATTGGAAATCGTCAGGCTATCGTGATCGGCCAGTTCACGCAGCGTGCGTGGTGCAGGACGCCGCTCCAGATAAGCCGGACTCGCCGCGAGAATCATCGCATTCGGCGCCAGCCGACGTACCTTGAATCCGCTGCCCGTCTCGATTCCCATGCGCAGGGCCAGATCGACTCGTTCGGCGATCAGATCGGTCGGCGTATCGTCGAGCAGGAATTCGACGTTGATGTGTGGATAGCGCGCGTAGAAATCGACCAGCCACTCCATGCCGATGAGTTCGAACAGGCCCGCCATCGCCGCCACGCGAACCGAGCCGGACGGTGCCTGCTCATCAGCATGGAGCCGCGCGATCTCGAGGATCTGATCAAGCGCCGGCGCATAGCGCTCGAACAGCGCCTGGCCTTCCGTGCTCGGCGCGAGCTTGCGTGTCGAGCGATGCAGCAGACGTGTGCCGAGTTGCCCCTCGAGTTGATCGATGCGTCGGCTCAGCGTATTGGCCGGCATGCCCAGACGCCGCGCCGCCTCGGAGAAACTGCCGGCACGTACGACCTGGACGAACATCGCCAGATCATTCAGATCGAGCATCTCATCTCTCCATAAATGGATTAATCCAATCCCATTTTACCGTCTAGTATGAAGCCGCATTGATCCCCATACTTGAGTCTTGAGTTGGCCAGCAGAAAGACTGCCCTGCCGACACCAATCCCGACTTGTCGCCAGATTGAGGAATTCATGGCTTTGCATTCTCTTTCGCCTGCGCCATCCGGCTATACACGGACGGCCGCCGCGCTGCACTGGCTGATCGCGCTGCTGATTATCTGCGGCTTCGCACTCGGCTGGCTGATGTCGGACATCCCCGGCTTCACGCCGTCGAAACTCAAATACTTCTCATGGCACAAGTGGATAGGCGTGACCGTGTTCGCACTCGCGATCGTTCGCGTGTTGTGGCGCGCGACCCATACGCCGCCGCGGCTCCCGGCCGATATGCCCGCGATGCAACGGATCGGTGCGCATGCCGTGCATGGACTGCTGTATGTGCTGATGCTCGCCATTCCCGTGACCGGCTACCTCTACACGTCGGCGTCGAATATCCCCGTCGTGTATCTCGGCATCGTGCCGCTGCCCCATTTGATCGAGCCCGATCCCGTGCTGAAGGAAGCCTTCAAGACGCTGCATGTGATCTTGAACTATGGCTTGCTTTCACTCGTCGCGTTGCACCTGCTCGCGGTGGTCAAGCATCAGGTGCTCGACCGTGACGACGTGCTGTCGCGAATGCTTCCCTTTAATCGATGAAGAAACCCGATGAAAACGTCATTTTCTCGCTCCATTTTGGCAACGCTCGCCGCAGTGTCGCTTGTCATGTCGAGTGCTGCGCTCGCCGACGTCGATCTGTCGAAGAGCAAAGTGTCGGCGGTCTCGAAGCAGATGAACGTGCCAACGCAAGGCGTGTTCAGAAAATTCGCGGCACAGATCAGGTTCGATCCCGCGAATGCCGCGCAAGGCAGCGCGCAGGTATCGATCGACATCGCAACAACGTGACGGGCAAGCTGACGATCAAGGGCAAGACCGCGACCGTTACGCTGCCTGTCGAGATGACGCAGAACGGCGCGACGCAGACGTTCGACGGCGTGCTGCCGATCAAGCGTTCCGCATTCAACGTCGGCACCGGCGAGTGGAAGGACACATCCGTCGTCGCCGACGATGTGCAGATCAAGTTTCATATCGTCGCCACGAAGTAAGCGTGGTGACATCGCATCAACCGATATGCGCATGGGCGCAGCGATTCAACGTTTAACGGAGTTTGACTTGAAGAAGCATCTGATGTTTGCAGCGGGCGCACTCGCCGCATCCCTGTCGTTTTCGGCATTCGCTGACGTATCGACGTACCAGTTCGACCCGGACCACACGTACCCAAGCTTCGAGGCCGACCATATCGGCGGCCTGTCGGTCTGGCGCGGCAAGTTCGACAAATCACAGGGTACGGTGACGCTCGATCGCGCGACAAAGAGGGGCACCGTTGCCGTCACGACCGACATCGTATCGGTGCACACGGGTAGCGCAAAGCTCGATCAGCAGTTGCAGTCGGATCAGTTCTTCGACTCGTCGAAGTTCCCGGAAGCGACCTACAAAGGCACGATCCGGTTCGTCGGCGACAAGCCGGTCTCTGTCGTCGGCGATCTGACGATGCACGGCGTGACGAAGCCGCTGACCCTGAAAATCGACTCGTTCAAGTGCATGACTCATCCGATGCTCAAGCGCGAGGTGTGTGGCGTCGACGCAATTGGCGAATTCGATCGCAGCGACTTTGGCGTCGACTTCGGCAAGCCGTACGGCTTCAACATGAAGACCCGGCTGCTCATTTCAGCCGAAGCAGTCAAGCAGTGACCCCGCAATTCCGTTCGGAGACAAGTCTCATGAAACTGTTACACGTAGATTCCAGCATTCTCGGGCAAGGTTCCGTCAGCCGCGATCTGTCAGCCGATGTCGTCGCGGCGCTTCAGATGCGCCACGCCGATCTCGCCGTCACGCGGCTCGACCTCGCCGCGACACCGATCGGCCATCTGACGGCTGCGCACATCGCGGCTGCGCAAGGCGCTCCCGTCGACGATGCATTGAAGGCCGACGTGGCGATGGGCCAGGTCGCGCTCGAAGACTTCCAGGCTGCCGATATCGTGGTCATCGGCGCGCCGATGTACAACCTCGGCGTGCCTTCCCAACTGAAGGCATGGATTGACCGCATTTCCGTCGCCGGGAAGACTTTCCGTTACGGAGAGAGCGGCCCCGTCGGACTGTGCGGCGGCAAGAAGCTGGTCATCGTATCGTCGCGCGGCGGCGTGTACAGCGAAGGTTCGCCGGCGTCCGCGTTCGACCATCAGGAAACCTATCTGCATGCGGCCTTTGGTTTTCTTGGCATTGCCGATATCACCTTCGTTCGCGCGGAAGGCGTCGCGATGGGTGAAGAGGCACGCAACGGGGCCATCGCCTCGGCAAAGAGAGAAACCACTGCGCTCGCCGCGTGAGGCCGTACCGCCCCAGCAAATATGCAATGAGCACCATCATGTCATCACCCGGAAGCTCATCCCCATCGTCTGGGCAACCGGTCAGCAAGGCGGCGCCGAATTGCACGCGCTGCAGGCCAATTTAACGTGCGCGCGTTGAGGCGCGATTCCGACATCCACTCGAAGCTGGCCGACGAAGTCGTACTCGCGGATTTCGATCGCGTGGAACCGCTGAAGGCCGCATTTGGCGGTGCACACGGCGTTCTCCTGGTGACCAACGCCTGGGCACCAGGCGTGGACGAATCCAGGCGGGCACCCGACCCCGTCAATGCAGCGAGAGACGCCGGCGTGCAGCATGTGATCTGGTCTACGCTCCCCAATGCGGCGAAGATCAGCGGCGGCAAGATCAATGGCTCTGGCGCGCTTCATCTGTCCTTTCGCGATCATGTGCATCAACTCGATCCTGGCCAGGAGGATCCGGGCACAGCGAAAACTCTTGAACCCCAGCATGGGGCGCGTTCGTCGCTTGTCAATGCCCGTCTGGAGCGACGCAGTTGTGGCGTCCGGATCCCGCCTGTCTCAGCCGGAATTCCCTGCAGCCCGACGGCTGAATGACTGGACCACCGGCAGCGGGTGACTGCATCAGTCAACCCTGGGCACAGGAAAAGGTGATCGCGCCTCGCTGTCGAGGAAGCGTTGCAGGCGCTCCCATGCAGCGCCGAACTGGTGCGCACTCACCTACAGAATGCCCGCTAGCTGCGATTGGTCTTCCTCCGGCAGCGTCGACTTGTGGCCCATCAGGGCACGAGTGGCGCTGCGTTCCACCGCGGCTACGCTCGCGCGGAACGCCTGCATGCCGCAATGGTCGCGAGTCGCTTCCCGGGAGGTAGGCGAGATACACCGCTTTGAGCAGACAGCTCATCTGATCGACGTTTCCGTTGCCAGTGCGCATTGCCACGGTGACATGCTGCGTACCTTTGCGACCGGCATCGGCAGCAGCATCTCGCGTGTCAGCGGCTTGCGGGCGAGTTTTTGTGTGGCGCGACGGCGTGACTAACGTGACATAGTGAAACGGCGGGATTCGATAATCTTTGGTTGCGAGGCCGGTGGCCGACGGATCGCAAGCCCGCCGGCCGACGTCCGCTTACTTCTTCTCTGCGCCGTTGACGGCATCCTTGAACGCCTTGCCCGGGCGCGCAGTGACGGAATACCGATCGCGACACTATCTTAACGAAGCGTCACCCCTGGACCGGGCCCGGGAGCATGCAGCGATGGCACAGTCACCTGGACGCGGAATCTATCTTGTGCCAAAAGTGCCCCGGCGTCCGCCGAGGGTGATTGCGTCTGCGGGAACACATGCGCGAATGCGGCGGCTGGAATCAGGATGACTGCCGCGATGGCCGCTGCCGACTGACACCCGGCTACGGTCTCTCGAAGCCGCGAAGTCCGCAGACGTTCTCGACCTCGCGAGCCCGGCGAAATCAGGCTCGGAATAAATCTCCAATCGGGCAGGTATTCCTTGCTGCAGGCGCCGGCTTTTTCCTAGGCAATTCGGCCGCCCAACTTGCTCATTCGCTTGCGAGATCTCATGTCGTCGCTAAACCCATCCAATCCGTCACGCCGCAGGACTTTGAAGTGCATGGCCTATGGCGGACCCGGGACGCTTCTCACGCTTTCCGGCCGATTGCTCACGCCCATCGGCCTTGCCATGGCGCAGGAAAAGAAGGGACAACCCATGGACATAGGCAAACCGTTGTTCCTCCAGATCAGCGACGCGCATATCGGGTTCAACAAGGAAGCAACCCCTGATGTCGCGACAACACTCAAGCAGACCATCGACCTCGTCACAAGTATGCCCGCGAAGCCTGCTCTAGCCATTCATACAGGTGATATCACCCAGCTCTCGAAAGCTCAGGATTTCGACCTCACTTCCCAACTCCTGTTCGGATTGCCGGTTTCGAAACTTCATACCGTCACGCCCAAGCACGATGTAACGGACGGTTCCGGCGCGGAATATTTCAACCGCTTAAGCAAGGCCCCGGATAACAAAGACAATTGCAGCTTCGACCATGACGACGTTCATTTCGTCGGGCTCGTCAACGTCATGCATTTCAAGTCCAACGCCCTTGACGGCTTCGGAGAGGATCAACTGGCGTGGTTGGAACAAGAGATCTCAAGGGCAGTACACCGATCGCGGTCTTCTCACACATGTCCATGTGGTCGATCTACGAACCTTGGGGGTGGGGAAACAGGAGACGCGCCGCAGGCAACCGGATATCTCCAGTACCTCGGTTCGTTGACCGTCTTGAACGGACATATCCATCATATCGCCTCGAAGGTGAGGGGCAACATAGCCTTCCACACGGCTCGCTCCATTGCTTTTCCTCAACCTCCCCCGGAAAGCATCGGCCCGCTGACCGTTGCGCGCCACCAGCTGCCTAGAATGCCTGGCGTGACGACTGTCTCGTTCGCCGGCCATCCCGGGGGTGCCGCGGTTCACGATTCCACAATTGCATAAGCTTCAAGGAGTTCATTGTGAACAATCATTTGTTACTGAAATCCGTATTTGCGGTCGTGTTCTGCCTGGTGGCCTCCGGCGCTACAGTCACGGCGTCCGCACAAAGCGCGAGCGACTCTCTCGTCACGATAAAGAATTTCATGTTTTCACCCATGACCATCACGATCAAGGCGGGAACGACGATCACGTGGAAGAATCTCGATGCACAGCCGCACACGATAGTCGACGATAAAGGCATCGACACAGGCTTCTTTCATTCGTATGACCTCGATCAAAACGAGACGTTTTCGTACAAGTTCGACAAGCCCGGGGTCTACAAGGTCTTTTGTGGGATCCACCCTTACATGAAGGAAACGATCACGGTTCAATGACTCGAACCGGTGCGGTTCACGCGGAGCAACGCCATGCATTTGTGCAGCGCTGATGATCAGCGCGCCCGCCGCGATTCAGTCGCTACGAGGGCCTTGTGCCGTTTGCCGGACAACTCCTTACCGCCGAGGACGACCAGATCGATGTCGACAATAAACAGTCATCCGGTACGGTCGGCACACCGCTATGCTTCGTCGCCAGGATCATTTCGCGGACGCGGTCGCCCGATGGAATGCGGTCATTCGCCCATCGCAGAAACCACCCGACGCTGCGCTGCTCGTTGTCCACTGCCCCAAGAACATAGACCACATCGTGGCATCACAGCCCCAGTTCCACGGAGTCGGGATGCATTCAAGATCACGCAAGCAGAGGCCGATATTGCGCAGCGTGTAGTAATGGCGCGTCGGTTCAGCATAAAGACGCGCCAGGTCGGCGTATAAGGTTCCTTGTCAAGGCTGCCGCTGTGTGCATTGCCATGAGGCGCGATTTCATCTGGTTCGTCCTCGCCCCCTTTCCTCCGCTGAGTGCTCGCTTGAACGCGCACGGCTACGCGGCGCCGCCCCGCATTGCCCGACCAGGTGTACGAACCACGTTCACGGCGCTCAAAGAAACTCCCTTCGGATGTCGATAGTCGAGCACTGGCCAATATTCCGGTAGTTCTTCACGAGCCACATGTCGGCCTCCCGTCGTCCGGTGTCGCGCAGACCGCAAAGAAAGTCCCAGTCCGCGTTGTACTTGCTCGACACACTGAGCGCGGACATCGCGTCGTCGGAGCGGATCGAATGGATCAGCATTTCCTTCATCTCATGGCGACCCACTTTGCCTTGCTGAATAAGATCCGTGACGAACGCGATAGCGCGCATTTCGCGCATCAGCGACGAATTGAAGCTCACTTCGTTGATACGATTGAGGATGTCGGCCGCGGTGATCGGCACCCCGCGACGCACGATCGGGTTAATGTGGACGATCACGACATCGTGCGTATTGCAGTGGTAAATCAACGGGAAGATGGCCGGGTTGCCCATGTAGCCTCCGTCCCAGTAGCGTTCGCCGTCGATGGGGACCGCCTGGAACAACGTCGGCACGCAGCCCGACGCGAGTACGGCATCGGCGCTGAGGTCCTCGCCCGTGAAGATGCGTATTTTCCCCGTCTCGACATTCGTCGCGCATATAAAGAGATGAATGGGACAGTGATTTCGCAAGACCGTGAAATCGATCTGACTCTCCAGCACCTCCCGCAACGGATTCAAATTGTGAGGATTAAATTGATAGGGTGAGAAGATGCGAAGCAACATGTCCGTGAACGCATACAAATGCGAATGATCCAGCCCGAAGCTGTGCGTCCCTTTCAGCCACGGCATCCAGCGCAAAGGGTTGTACCTCTCGGCGGACTCCGAAACGGCGTGCCAGAAATCATGGAGCGACTGGCGTGCGCCCGCCTCGCCGCCATGCAGCAGGCCGTAAGCCAGCACAGTGGCATTCATCGCACCAGCGCTAGTCGCGCTCACCCCTTCGATCGCCAGGCCACCGTCCTCGAGCAACCGATCAAGCACACCCCAGGTAAACGCACCATGCATCCCACCTCCCTGCAATGCCAGCGCAACCGGTTTGCGTTCGTTTTGGCCCGGACGCTCTTTATTCTTCGTCGCCATTTGCCGTCTCCTGGTCGTTCCTGGTCGTTCCTGATCGGGCGCGTCGCCTGTGCCATTCACACTGAAATGCACCACATAGATGAGCCCGATGAAATGCACGCCACTGTGGTCGAAACTGTAATATCCCTTGTTGTCCGAGGCTTGGCCAAAGCGCTTGAAGTATTCGATTCCAGGCCCGTTTGTCACATCATGTTCTCTTGGCACAGTGTGCAACCCGATGACATTCAACCCCGACAGAAACTGGGCCGCTAGGTCGAACTCTGCCGGCCTCTAGAGACGGGCGATATCGCCCGTGTGAATCGTCAGGGCTAGCTTGACCGGCAAGGCGTTGATGAAGCCAATCGTCTGCTGGAGCGTACCCGCAACATCCGGATGGCATCCTTGTTAAAGCCAATATGCGTGTCACTGAACTGCAGGAGCAGGGGCACGCCCGAGGCCACCGACTCGTCACTCGTACTGCCGGCGAAGGTTGGCTCCACCGGCGTGCGAACGCTTCCGGCCAGGACAAACAGGTTGCGCGCATCGCCGACGACAAGAAATTTCAATGCGCTGCGGCGTAACAGATGATAAGGAAGATCTGACGACATGGTGTCCTCCCGACTGGGTTCGGGAGGTAGACCACCGGTTCATCCGGTGGGCCTCCAGGGTGCGGTTCGGAGAGCAATACTAAGGCGGCGTCCGTCTTATTCCCCGATCGGAAATCGTACAGCTGGCCCGCGACGGTGTATGTCCCTTCACCGCGCTCCTGCATGGCGCATTCGCATGTCGAACGCGGCCGTGGAGCGTTGGTCAGCCCTCATCTCCATCCATCAGATCACGGAATAAGCGTCGCATGCTCGCGGTTTTGCCAGCTAGGAATCCGAACTGAGCGATCAATATGGACGGCATCGACATGGCAGGCGCTTTGGGATTGGCAGTCGTCTTCCCCGGCGGGATTCGCCCGCGAGGGAAACCAGAGCGTATGCCGTTCTGTCTCGGCGTTACAGCGATTCGACTGAAAAAGTACGTCATTGCGTAGCAACTCAGAATGACCACGCAATTCACCGACCATTGGTGGCCAATCGCGAAGTCAGTATCGTAGCGAGCGACACACGCTTCTTCCCCAACAAAGGCTGCCCTGGGACGCTCGGACAGATCGCACAGATGCTCGTCACGTTCGACGCTGTGGCCGGTTGCGGCACACGACGTCAGTGCTCGTCGACTGGTATCTGTCCGGCGCACTGGCGCACAGCACCCCAAGGCTCGCGTGTTCCCTACGGGCGCGGTCGCGCCCTCGACCCAGCACTTTGTCGACGCACTCAAGCGCAAGCCGCAGGCCCTCGAACGCCTGCACTCTCCACCGGAAGTGAAGCCAACCTGCTTGCACTGGTATCTGGCCTTTCCGCTCAGCCTGTGTCACCTCGAGCAGATAATGGTCGAGCGCGGCGCCGCGATGGGTCATTCAACTTTGCACCATTGGGCGCTCAATATGTCGCTTGCACGGCAGAATGGGAGGCGTTTCGGCAGTGTAACCGCCTGGTGGCCACGCATGCGACGTAAGTGCTCGCGCGCGGGGCCAGGATTGACGAGCGAGCGCGACAACGTGCGGCACGCGTCGATCGCGACAATCTCGTTGTACCTGCAAAGCGACGAGTCCGACCGGCCTGGCAGGTGAGTTGGGCGTTCGCTGCCCGCTCGTCGGTCAACTGACACACGCACGCTCGTCACAATACAACGGTTGAGCGGCGCATCGTCGATGCTTAGCATCGCACATCGCCGGCCTGATGAAGTCAATGTCCGAAAAAGATCGAGCGTTCAGGAGTCACCGAGGTTGGCTTCCCTGCTTCGGATGAACCGTGCTGTTGCGTTCCGCCTACGGAGTCGACAGCACTTTGCTGGTCGCTTTGGGCAGCACTTTGGGTAGCGTTTTGGGCGGCTACTCTCGCCTCCGCAGCCTGAATGTCGGCTGGGTAATTCGAATCGTCGTTAGCCGCCGGATTGTATCCGGCTTGCTCGAGCCTTATGAGATCGGCGCGTACCTGTGCTCTGGTAAGAGGGGCGGACGCGGACTGTGCAAAAGTCAACGTGGAACCGACGAGAGCACTTAGCGTCAACGTCAGCAGGGCGAGTTGTTTCATGATCTGAATTCCTTCCAATAACGGACCGGTTTGCCGGGGAACAAGTGAAGCACTGAGACATGCGGCTCAGGAGCCGCCGAAATAAAGATTGCAGAAGCTAACCGGTCCGACGCAGGCCGGTGGATCGGAGGGAGACGTCTTGCGTTTGATGTGACCGGCGTCGCTCCTGCCTTTCATTTCGGCACCCGTACCGCCGTCGTCTTTTTGCTGCTTGATCCCGTCGGCTTGTTGTTCACGGACCGGGGCGACGTCGGGGTGCGATGCGCCGGTGACAGAATTCGTACCATTGCTTTCGGCTTCGATCAATTCATGACGCACTTGCACTGCGGTCTCTTCTTGAGCCGGCGCGCTGGCGGCATTCCCAACTCCAGCGTAGATAATGATGGAAACAATCACGATCCGATTATTCATTTTTTCACCTACTAATTAAATGATGAGAATGAGCTGGTTTTACAGTAGGAAGCGCGTGAACAACTCGACTGATTTCCATGCGGCCACACGCGTCGTAGTGGCTTCACCTATATAAGGCAGACTCGCATACGGCCACCACGAGCCAGGGTACAATCACATACCCGTCGAATGGGTTGCTATTGACCAGAATCTGGTGGGACAGAACGTTGGTCACGCCAGTCTCCTTTTCTCCGCTCGCTTCAATGTGAGCGGACCGAAACGCTGTAGTAGTCCCGAGGCCACCTGCTCACGCAAAGGTATACCGGGGATGGGTGCCAATAATTCCCACGGATTCGCTGGGCTTGCACAAAACATGAGGCATTGACGAACGCGTCGCGTAGCGAGTTGCTCCCGAAGGTCGATGGCGCCGGGTCGTCCCTAGCTAACCACTTCGATCTGAACTGGCAGCGGATGCCCATTTGCGCCGGCACGAACAGCACATGGCACATTGTTGGAGTAATCGACCCACTCTTTGGTATTTCGGAGAACGCGGCAAAGCGGGGGTTTTACGCCGCACAATGGTGAACGTGATTGTTGGCCGTGGCTGCCGGATACCGTCCCTCGAAGAGTGATTGCAGTTTCCATTCAGGGGCCGTCCTCACCTGCAGAAGACCATGCGCATGGGCCGGCCGCCAGGCGATTTGCGGCCACTTCGCAACGACCACTGATTGACCGCCGACTCGACTAAGCTTGACGTGATCGGCTCGCCACGGTGCGGGTACGGCCCCAGCCGCTACAGTGTGCACGCCGGCGACACCGCTACCGCACTTTACCGCGCACACCGGGCCAAGGAGCGTTGCGACCTCGAGCCCAGGCCAGGGTCCAATCCTGCTGGAGGCCGGCCGGGACGGCTGGTGGCTGCACCGCTTGTTGATTGGGCGAGGCATCGACAGCTTCGTGGTCAATGCCGCCAGGATCGAAGTGAACCGATGCGCGAAGCACACCTAGAGCGGCCGGCTCGACAGTGACAAGATGCTTGCCTTGCTCGGGCGCCACCACGCCGGCGAACGCGTCTGGTCGGTGCTGCGCGAGCCCACGCCCGAGCATGAAGACACCCGCACGCACCGCGAGCTGGCCTGGCTGAGCCAGGAGCGAATCGCTCACACGAATCGCATCCGCTCACTGCCGTTGCTGCAGCGGAGAATCGAGTTCCCGTTGGCGGCAACTTGTTTGTTGCGCTTCACGAGCGCCCGCACGAACGAGGGTTAAAATGAGCTAGATCTCATTTCCTAAGGCTTCTTGATAAGGAAGTCGACGTTTCTGGCGAAGACCAGTTCACCTCTGCCAACTTGACAACGCCGTGGTAACACCGCGAATATCAAGGTCATTGACCACCGATGCGATGCCCCAATCGAAAGCGCACATCGGTGTGTCAATATGCAATGCAGCAGCCCAACAGCGCACACCACCGTCGCGTCGGTACAATCGTCAATAGCCGCCCGAGCTACCGCCGGTGCTGCTGGTGCTGGACATACCCAGATCACTTTCCGAAGCGCAGCCCGTTACCAACGACGAAAGCGCGAGCGTGAAGACGATGACCTATTCATTTTGAATTCCATAAGATTGGCGTTTTTCGTGCGGCGACTGAACGGCTTATGAACTACACTTCCCGCCCAGGCGCCGGACTTTCATAGTGGGGCCCGCTTGCATTTGGCGTTACCCGCGCGACTGCCCCGATACGATGCGATTGGCTGGAGGCCGTGTGAGCGTTCGAGAAAAACTGGGCGGACAACAAGCAAGGCGAAGCGGCCTGACTTCAACGGCTATGGGATTCGTCAAACAGGGGCAAGGTCACGCCCTCGCTCGTGCGGCTGCAGCGCCATAGTGCAGGAAGGACGGCGATTCCTTCTGCAAGACGGCAACGTGCCGGCAGCGAGAATGTCCACCAGCGTGGTCTGTTCTGATGGGAATCAGGATGCGGAACTTGTCCCATCGTGGCCAGATGATGCGCCCGCCGCGCTTCTTGCGCTCTCAACGCTCTAGTCGAACAGGATCAACCTCTCCGGCCAAGTGCTGCAGAGATGATAGCGACCTGCACAGAGGTTGCTCACCGGGACATCGACTATGACCAGTCAGTCGGCAAGATGCTTAGGCTTATGGAGGCTTATGGTGGTCACAATATCTGTGATCCCGCGAAGATCGCGCAATTGATTGGCCGACTATCACGTGGCGATGATCTTCCGTTGCGCCTCTTGCTCGGTGGCGATGCACTGCACGTCTGTAGTCTCGCAGACGCAGAGAGCGAGGAGGAACTGGAGCGAGATTCAAGACAATGCTTTCCGCACACTCCCCCAATACGCCGTTACCGCAAGTCTCGACGTGCTGAAGAAGCCGAAATGGGCATGCCATTGACAATCCTTTGAGTGACAAGTCGCACATCCCCTGCTCAATATGCCTCTGGTGCAAATCGGATGAGACCGGTAGGTTACGCTTGAGTTTTGTCCCAACGTACGGTAAAGATAGACTCACTTGCCTCGGACCTCCACGTACGTGTCGTCGACCCACCATGAACGACCAGCTGACCTCGCAAACCGATTCCAGCGCTTGACGCGAGAGAGAGTAGCTGGCATCTCAACCACTTAACGTGCGCGACACACGGCCTTAAGGAGGGCGTAGCCGTCCGGCGTGATATGCGGACGCTGTTGTCCCGAGGCGAAAGATTCAAGTACCACCAGCCGTAGTTCCACCAACGTGTGAAGCTCCGCCCGGTCCGGCTCGACCTGATCCGGCGCATCCCTGAGAATCATGAGCGTGGTGAATTCGTGCGGACTTAGCATGATTGTCTCCTGACGAAACGCGATCACGTGCTGGAAGCACCAGTTTCGAAGGATTGCCGGGCCAATATGTACACGCATAGCCGGGTCGCGGTTACATCGAGATATTAATTGAACAGCGGACGAGCACAGCGAATTGCTGACACCCACCCCCAACGCGCGACAACAGGGTGCTCATTGCGATCCGACCAATGGTGGCGATTGGCGTGCAGTAACCGCAACCTCCGACCGACAGTGAACAGAACCGTCAGCATGTCGGTTTTATTCCCGAACGGTCGGCTGAGATCCATTCACAACCAAGTCCAAATCTTGCAGTCACGACACCAACCATGGAACTCACAACGTTCAGAGTCACGACAATTCCCCCTTGCCCCGACAACTCGACTCCCGATCCTGCTGGCCGTCGCGCAAGCCGACTGCCACAGCTGCCCGACGCACATGACCATGCGGGATGTCGACGACGTGCTGGTCAGGCGACGTGCTGCAGGAATATATCGACACGGTGCAGGCCTGGGGCAGCCGTGTGGCCGGCCTCGACCACGAAGTGGAGACGGCCGCGCAGGCCAGCCCGGTTTGGCCAGTGATCGAGGCGGATGGCGCTGCGCGGCATCAGTCTGCTCGCGGCTGTGACGGTGGTCGCGGAACTCGGTGATCTCGCACGGTTTGCCGGTCCGCCCATGGCGTATCTGGGCCTGGTGCCCAGCGAACACTCCAGCGGCAAGCGCGAGCGCCGCGGTGGGATAACCAAGACCGGCAACAGCCATGTCCGGCGGTTACTCATCGAAGCAGCGTGGACCTATCGTCATGCCGCACGAAAGACCGCGATCCTGCAGCGGCGCGCAGAGCGTACACCGCCGGAGGTCCAGGAGATCGCATGGTCGGCGCAAAAGCGGCTGTGTCAGCGCTTTCGAAACCTGATGGCACGCGGCAAGCTCAAGAACCAGGTCTGTACCGCCATTGCGCGCAAACTCGTCGGCTTATCTGGGCTATCGGGCAACACGTCGCCCCCCTCAGTCGCGCTTAGCCGGCATGAGATGTTAGTTGAGTACGCAACAGGATGTTTCGGCCAGGACCAGGCAACGGTGGGAGAACCCTCGCGGCGACACTAGGGAAACAGCACAACCCTCGAAACTAGATCTGAGATTTACCCACAAATGGACGCAGCATTTTGGTAGCGGCGCACGAGGTGCTTGTAAACAGCGGCAGACAATGTTAACTTCGCGCAACTTCATTGC